>Ga0307985_10000747_pt1 | contig 18690 bp, 14 predicted proteins | sample EllFjometageno80_FD_203155 | JGI IMG/M metagenome (GOLD analysis project Ga0307985, IMG submission 203155) | Marine microbial communities from Ellis Fjord, Antarctic Ocean - #80 | ecosystem: Environmental > Aquatic > Marine > Unclassified | place: Southern Ocean | collected 2014-10-09 | reverse complement strand
GGTTATGCAGGTCAGTTCGGGACCGGGGGAGGGGGTGGCGAGAGTTTGGAGAGAGGGGGAGAGGGGGAGGGGACTGTGGGAGAGCGAGAATGGGAAGGGGAGTCGGTACAGAGTTGTGCAGGTACTGAATAGTCACACTCAGGTGAGGAGTCAGGTGTACAAGGTGCCGCGGAGTCACGGGGGGAGGAGGGTTTTTAATTCGGCGTGGGTTTGGAGGGATGTCAGCCATGCAACTCCTTCGTCTGACCCGGAGTCCGGGGAGAGCCGAGTACTTTCTTTTGTTGTGGCGTTTGATGAGATCAGGGAGCATTATTCCGATGAGGAGATCCGGGAACTGTTCGAGGAGGAGGTGCGTGCAAGAAGAGCGAAGCGAGCACTTCTCATTTACGAGAAGCTCGCCTTGCTCCCCTCACATCAACCCTCGCTCGCGCTCTTTACTCGCGCTCTTGCTCTTTACTCGCGCTCTCTACGCTCCCCTTCCACCAACCCTCGCTCTTATCTCATCTTAACCCACACTCTCCACGCTCGCTTCACTCGCAGGTGGAGCCTTCTTCCGGGAGAGTGCGGGGATACTTTTTGTTCGAGGGGAGGGCGGGGAAGTTCTGTACCGTTACTGGCGTGGTGGAAGTCACAGGTCACGGGGGGGGGGGTCGGTATATCTCCAGTAGTTTCTCTCGTAAAGTTGTGCAGCTGGGTATTCTATTCGAGCGAGGGTATAACGAGGTGGATGAGGAGGTTAGAGAGGCGTATGGGAGGCCGCCGGCGGTAGAGAGGTTGACGAAGGACCAGAAGAAGATGGTGGAGGCGGGGAGGGAGATGGAGAAACAAGACAGAAAGCAGAGGAAGGGTTGGGTGGAGGTCACTCGCCTCGGCAAGGACGCACTCGTCAAGATGGAACGACGCAGCTCCCCGTACGGGCTGCCTCATGGGCGCGTTAGCACGGTCGTTGACGCGCCGAGTGACCAGGTTTTGTCGTGGCTGATACATTATACGAGCTATGATAGATCGAGGGACGACTCGGACGCATGCCGGTTTGTTATGTTTAGGTGAGGCGAAGCGAGCGGAGCGATGCGAGTAGCGCTGTTCGTCGCCAGCTTCCACGTGCTTCTTCTCCTCCCTCCCCTTCCCCCCCTCTAACATTCGCTTCGCTCGTGCAGTAACTCGGACCATGACGTGGTTACGGCGTGCGTGAAGGGGAATAGGAACAGGGTGAAGAGGTGGGGGGAGTTCGTGTTGAGGCACGTCTGCGCGACGGAGAAGGTGGGGTCGAAACGCAACGGGGAGCCTATTTTGGAGTATATTTATGCGGCGGAGAGCGTTGACGAACCGGTGGATTACGGGATCAAGTACACGACGGTGAAGTATGAGTTCAAGTGCTTCGCGGTTATTAATGCGATTGAGACGTTCTCGCGTGAGGAGTCCACTCAGAGCAACATCACGATGTATCTCGAGATGGGAGTGAAGAAGGCGTACTATAACCGCAGCAGCGTGCTTGTCAACGAGCTGTGTCTCGTGGCGCAGTTGCGGGAGACGTTTCAGAGGGATCGGGATCTGGATCAGCTGCAGTTGGTGGAGGCCAGTAAGCTGGTGAAGGAGGAGGCGCAGGCATACACTGTGGACGAGAACAAATTCATGGATCTGTGCAACAATTTGATTGGGCAGGATGCCTTAGACAAGCTGCAGAGCAAGTTCGCATTGATGTCCGACATCGAACTCCCTGACCACTTCGTGAAGATGAGGATGGTCGTGGACAACGCCCATTCCGGGACAGTGATGATGGAGACCATTTTGGACGTGGCTCCCGAGGAGTGCGCTTCCTTCGACTTGGTCAAGGTAACGAGGGACAATTCCGCCACGCACGGGTACCTCTTCCGGAACATTGAGAAGATCAACAACCACAGCTTCTACTACCACGTGGTTTTTGACCTGAACGTGGCTAACTTCAAGCCGCGTGAATTCGTGTACAAGGCGGTCTGGAAGTGGATCACTCCGACATGTCTTCAAGTGGCTTACATGAGCATCGGCGACCCTGTGAAGTTTCCCGAGAATCCGAAGTATGTGCGTGGCGAATCGCTTATCCTCTGGCAGTACGACGTTCTGCCCCCCCTCGCGACCTCAAACATCCCGCAGACAAGAGTCAAGTGGAACATTCGGCATGCGCTAGGAGGGAACTTACCGAACTTCGCCGTCAACAAGAATGCTGTCAATCAAGCTCAGCATCTCACCAAGATGCGCAAGAAGTTCGACAAAAGCACAGAAATCGACACGGCGGACAGAGAGAAGTTCATCTCTTTAATCACCGACCACTATCAGTCGTACGAGGAGCAGGACTACGAGAAGGCGCTCTTCCAGAAGGGCGCTGACTTGCTGCGCGATTTCACGAAACTCCCGAGGAAACGCAAAGTGAAGAGCAGCAGCCCCGCGATCAGCAGTGAGATCCATGTGACCCCGCAGCTCGGGTGGGGGCGGAGCCAGGCGGTTGTGAGAGCCTCGAAGGTGAGTGGAATGCGGTGGTCGTCCTGTTGCCTTATCGCGCTCGCTTTGTTCACCCCCCGATCCCTTCTTGTCGTCCCCATCTCACACCCCACACCCTCAGGAGCAAGTACTCGCATTCATGTGGAACATGGAGGCTAGATGCAGGTGGAGCCCGGCCGACTTGGATCGGGCCGTCCTCGAATCGAGAGGAGAGCACCACTTCATTTACTACCAGTGCATGAAGGGCAGCAAGCTTGGCGGCATAACGCTTCGTCCTCGAGAGAACATCAGCCACTTGATGTGGAAGCGCCTGGACCGCTTCACTCTCCTCTACACGAGCGTGCCCACGTCGCACCCCGACAAGCTAGTCACGGCGGACAAGGAGAGGGCCGAGATGCCGGTGTCTCTGAAGATCAAAGAGGTCGCCGTGAACCAGTGCAAGATCGAGTACGTGCGCAAGCGAAGCAAGCGAGCACATCTCGTTGACGAACTCAATCTGCACTCACCCTGTACTCTGCTGACTCTCACCTTGTTCCTCCCCAATCAACCCTCGCTCGCCTCTCATTTACTCGCACTCACACTCGCTGCGCTCGCAGGTACGTGAACCAACTCAAGCTTGGGTCTCGGGTGCCCTCGTGGGTCATTGCTAGAACTCTTAACTTAATCTTGGGGGTGACGTTCAGGATCCAGCAGTACTTCCAGATGCTTCGCGCGCTGGACGATTACGACGTCGAGGACGGAATTGCGCTCGGAGACCTGTTCATGATCAAGACGAGGGCGGAGACGAGTCGGGCCTCGGACGAGACTTTCGCGGACGTGAGAGTAAGGACTCTGGTCGCCTCTTACGGAGGGCTGAGGGAGATCGCCGCTCTACACCCCTTCTTCGAGCCGATGATGAAGCAAGTCGTGTACAACAGACTGCGGCCGGTTTCCGAGGTAAGCACGAGACTGTGCAACCTGACCATCAGCCAGGGGAACGTTATGGGCGACGCGTTCGCGCTTTCGCTCGCAACAAACGTGACGAGCGACGTCGCAGTATACGAGTGGATCGCGAGATATCCGGCACTCTCGGAGATCGACTACGAGTACGTCTGGTTCCGACCAATGATGGTCATCATCGGGACCAGATTGCTGGAAAAGGCGGCTTGGGGAGTCGCACTCCGGGTGTTTGTGGGAGCTGGGCTGAGCCTGGTTGACATGATCAGCGACATTGCCGTTATCTCGATGTACCTGACGAACCAAAACTTCGATGAAGAACAAAGCATCGGGTACGGACTTCTGGCGATGATCGTCATGAACCTGAGCACCCAGTGGATATCGGTCTTGTTCAATCATCGCAAGAACAGGAAAGATCTGGCGTTCGAGACGGTGCGTGGGCGAGCGAAGCGAGCATTCTCATTTACGAGAAGAAGCAAGCCACACGAATTCGACCATCAACCCAAGCGAGTGCTCTTTACTCGCGCTCCCCTTCCATCAACCCAAGCGAGCGCTCTTAACCCACACTTACGCTCGCTTCGCTCGCAGGTCGTTGTGTTCACTGGCATGAAGCCCGTGTTTGACGCCTACAGGATGTGCGTCAGCAAAGAGCAAAAGGAGGGCCAGCTGCTGGAACCAACCATCGACTTGACAATCACCAAGGTCATCGAGCTGTTCTTCGAGGCTATTCCAGGAACCATCCTGCAGTCGTTTGCTTATCTGCAGTTCATGATGGACCCTAACAAAAAACGGAACGAGGGCATGAAGCGAGCTCTGATGAGCATCATTTTGAGTGCGGCGACGAGCGGGTTCACGGCGGGGTGCATCACCTACGATCTGGACACGAACGTTAATAACAGGAAGAATGTCTTCTACGGCATTATTCCGGACAAGGCGTCGAGCCGCAGCGTTCTGTTCGTCTGCTTGATCATGAACAGCTTCTTGTTCCTGCTGGTCAAGAGCACTACCATTGTGTTGCTGCTCGAGTTGGACTCGAGGCAGGGCTCTTTTTACTTCTCAACCTACATGGGGTGCGATTTGGGGCTCTACTTCTTTATCAAGGCGGTAAGGGGAGACTTTTGGTACTGGCTTGACGTCGGCAACTGGGGCGTTGATGTGGCTCTAAGCGTGCTGATCAGACTTGTCGTCAAGATTGTCGTTGATTTCACCGGCGCCGTTCACTTCCGACATCCTTTAGAGTTCGGCGGCCTGCACTGGTCCTTCAACTTGCTGCTCTCGCTAGCAGCGATGTTGGGGACCGTGGCCTTGTGGTTGAGCGACGCGAACGAGTTGTCAACGAACGGGGGATTCGTGTGTGAACCCTGCTCTGACTCTACCAAGAATTTTGTGTGTGCTGACTTCGGTACTCTTTGGTCTTCTCCTTCCTGCAAGAGTTTGGAGAGACCGCTGCCGGAAGACGCGCATTACTGGATGGTCGCGTTGGGGCTAACAGGCGCTTGGATCGGGTGGTTCGGAGTGTTTCTGTGGTTCTCGAGTCGAAAACACCGGCACACGTTTTGGGATCGACGGACGGGGCGCGCCTTCGTGTGCGCTTTGTTCATGTCCGACTCCGACGACGTGAAATGCAAGGTCATTGGAAACTCGGAGCGCATCTGGAGGCCCATCAGGGCGAGCGTGCAGATGTGGTGTTTGGAGAACTGGTGGAGGTGGGAGGAGGAGACACCCGTCTGGTTCACCGACGTCTGGAAGAGCTCGGTGCCCGCCGACTTCATTCCGAGCGAGGCGCTGGCGGGGCTATTGAAGGAGGGCACCAGGAGCGGGGGGGGGGGGAGGGGGAGTCGTCGGACGGGCAGCGTGTTGGGAAGCATCAAGAAGCTGAGCGTTGTGGCGGTGGGCGGAGCGAGGTACGGCAGTGTCAGTGCCAATGCCAATGCCAATGCCAAGGGGAGGAGAGCGGAAGGGGTGAGCATGGGCAGGAAGGGGTTGGAGGTCGACAAGAGCAGCAGGGAGAAGAGGAGCAGCAAGGTCGCGGTTGACGGGGATGGCGGGCTGGAGGCGATCAAGAGGAACGCGGAGATGGAAAGGCTGAGCGTGAGAATGAGCCAAAGGGAGCGGCCCAGGGCGGCTAGCATATTGGAGGTGGAGGGGGAGTGACGGTGTCAAAAGTTACAACTAGAAACAACCTTTTCATGTCAAGCGGAAGCCATCGGGATCAGCCTTGTGTAAGTAGTAGTAACAGATGATTCTTTTGCAACATAATAGTTTAGTAGAAGAAGCCAAGAACCTTGCCTCCGGTCTTCCTCCTGCGCGCCTCCTCGTGCGTCATGACACCATACGTCGTGGAAAGAACGACGTGTCCGAACTGACGCGAGGGGAGGAGGTTGGTGACCCACTGCTCGATCTCGTTGACGGAGACGTCGAAGCGGGGCGAGATTACGCCGCACTTGTTGAGGCGGCCGTTAAGCTCGACGACAATCTTGCCGGCGCGGTGGTCGTCGACAATCTCGAACTCGCCAATGTATCCTGAAGATGAGTGTGTTAGAAAGCGATTCGGCCGACAGCGTCACAGTTTAGGGCGCGGCGGTGAGTGTGTCGCGGACTTCGGAACGTCAGGACGAACCCGACAGGACGAGCGCTTATCTAGCATGGGAAAAAATACATTGCGGTAATCGCATCAGGGCAGATTTAGCGTCTGACCGAGCTAGGCAGTGAGAGTGAGCATGCACTGGACCCACTGGGGTCCTCTTCTTCGGTCCTGGGGTTGGTCGATCGCGCTCTTACCGTGCTTCTGCATCTGCTGCAAAAATTTGACAATGACCTTAGAGCTAGGCCTGATGAGGACCTGCCTCTTGCCACGCTTCTCAGCGTTGGACATGGTCTTGAGGCAGTCGGCGAGCACGGAGATACGGACCATTTTTAGGAGGGACTAGGAGGGGGTTAGCAAACAAAGAGGGAAGGAAAGGGGGGATGTAGGTTGGCCCGAAAGGTATAAGGTATAAGGTATAAGGTATAAGGTATAAGGTAGAAGGTAGAAGGTAGAACTCAGGGTCACGAGACAGTCAGGACAGCCTGTGCGCTAGGAGAAGCCTCAGCAACTGCAAAATCGCATGGTCAATCAAGAGCTTGCACTTCGCTCGCCATAGTCTCCGGGTCACGACCAAACTGAGCGACTGCGCTAGGAGAGCCCTGAAAGGCTCTGCAAAATCGCAGGTCTGCAGACTGGAAGCTAACCGAAGAACCATGTGAGGTTGGGGAGGTTGGGGGAGACGGTAGGAGAATGGATTAAGGTTGGGAACGGGGAGAGTATGACAGCTTGTTACACTGGGACGGTAGGCGGTGTCTCATTCCGCAGCATTCCGCTCGTAGGACTCTGGTATCGGAATCGATCAAGGTGCTAATCAGTCCGATGACACCGGAAGGGTTCAATAGGGGGGATTTACGGGGAGCGGTTGGGTCGAGGTAGTGGTGCGGTAGCGAGGGGGGGAGGGGGGAGGGGGGGAGAGCGAGGGAATATAGCGGCCGGACACGGATACGGTCACATACAGATAGAGATATGGCCGATATGCTCGAGGGCTCGAGGCTTTGTTTGCCATTTACCACTATCAGACTTTAACACCCCCCTCTTTAGCCCCCCCCTTGATAACATAATATTACCAAGTTCATAACATAAACATAATATACAGATAACAACCACGGCCTTGGCTCACCGCCTCTACGGTGGGGACGTTTGCCCGGATAGCACTCGCGCCCTCTCGCCTACGTTCACGTCGTCCCTCGTCCCTCGTGTTATTGTGGAAACGATATCCTGTACGTAACGACATCGCCGTCACACCATACCGACAACTTTTCGACCAAGCTAACCCACCATACCCGCTCGCACTCCAGACCTCTTACAGCCCCAACGGCCTATGTCAGAGCCACGTACCAACCTTCATCACACGGTAGTTGGAAAGCCGCCATCTCGCCTTCATCTCGCCGTCATCTCGCCGCCATCTCGCCTTCATCTCGCCGCCATCTCGCCTTCATCTCGCCGTCATCTCGCCGTCATCTCGCCACCATCCACGATCCTACACGCAGCACCGCCACCACCATGACCGAACTGAAACCCGAGGTACTCCCCCCCTCTCTCCCCCCCTCTCTCCCTCCACCCTCACCCTCCAACGCCCCCCCCTCTAACCCCCCCCTTACTCAGATAGCCTCCCCCAACTTCAGTGAATACTCTGCCAAGCTCGCCCTCAACACAACCAAGCAGCAAAAACGGCGGCAAGCTCGCCAAGCCGCGCGCACACAAGTCGGAGGATACAGTCCCTCCACGTTCTTCAAGCGCGGCACGAGGGAGAAACACATTCAACGGCTGGATGTGCAGGCTTCTGAAATGTCAAAGACTGTGTTTACACACCCGGACACCACTGTTCCTAAGAGTCCTAAAGTGACGGCTGATATCCAGAAACATCTCCGGGATAGTCCTAACCCGCATCGCTTCTCCGACTCTGACGGGTCCGGATCCGATTACGATCTACCTCCCGACATCACCGCCAAATCCGCAAAGTTACTCGGGCTTAAAAGACTAACCACGGCGACAAAGTCTATGTCTGTGAGGCTTGATAAAGAAGTTGAAAAGATTGGTGGTGTGAAGACGAAAGTGTCCGTCAGTCTCACGAAGAAGCTGTTCAAACTCTCCATCCTCTTGACATTACTCGCCGTGTTAACCATCCTCGTACTCTCAACTATGCAAGTGTACAACAACACCGCCGTGGATCTCTCCGATCCTTGGACTGTGGCATCATTGGTCGTCGAGGAAATAAAGGCATTGACGTACGTGCGTGTTGTTGCCTCATCGTCTCGAGCCAACGGCGATGCTGCCGTGTCTTACTACGAGTATGCGTGGAGCTTCGTAAAGGAGGAAGAAGTTGTGGTGGAAGACGCTGTCGAGGGAATTGCTGCGGGGGTTATAGACTCGGTGTGGAGTGCGCTGGGGTATAAGAATGTTGCGGGGGTGGGGGTGGGGCCAGAGTTGTAATAGAGTCGTTCTTATTTTAATAAAAACGGTTTTGTACGGTACGGTTTTGTACGGTACGGTTTTGTACGTGGTACTAGAGTGTAAATCAGTGTAAATGGTTTAATGGTTTTGTAAAAAGCACAGAAGAGGAAGTGGTCTTCGTGAAAACGTGAAAACTGATTTCTACCGGCTCGTGCTACCAAACTCGTTACTAAACTGCTTTGTTCCTCGCTCTAAACACCACTCGTTGGCACCGGCACACCGGCACACCGTCACACCGGCACAGTGTCCCCCCCTCCCTCCATGTCCTCCTCCCCCTCCCCCCCCGCCCCCGCCCACACTCCCTCCATCTCCTTCTCCCCAACCATCCCATCAATGTCCCCAACCCCCCCCCCAAACAACCCCAATCCCCCCACCAAAACCCGATCCGCCCGATCCACCCGCGCGTCCCGTGCTTCCCGCGGGTCCCGTGGCACGAAAGGATCCAGTTCAATGTCCCTCGCCGCCGCCGCAGCCTACTCCTCCGCACAAACTACCCTCCACGACACCCCTCAATCAGCAGCACATAAAGAGTTACATAGCCCTAGGAGTGATACGGGGAAGAAGTTGGCGGGGATGTTGGGGGATAAGAACGCGTTGGTAGAGCATTTCTCGAAGACACACGTGAGTGAGCTTCTGTTGCTTGTAAATGTGCTATCATATTCTGTGTTTGTACTTGTGCTATCATACAAATGCCTGTGCCCTTGCTAACCCTGCAACAATACCTCAGATGCTCCTCGAGACCTCCTCCGCCACCCGTGCCACCGGTCGGAGAGGCTCCATGTCCCACGACGCCCAATCTATCGGCTCTTCCGCCAACTCTAAGCGAGTCATCACCATCGCCACTCCCGGCGATGGCATGAAGAAGAACCGTCTCGCAATGAACATGACCAAGCTTAAAAGGGCCGTCGCCAAGGTCGGCAAAGCCGCCATGATGCTCGAGATGATGAAGCCCAGCATGATCACGCACAAGAAGGGCACGAAGCCGGCGAACTACGACGCGTGCAAGGCCGTCCTCAGCAAGTCCCAGTACCTCCGCACCACTGCGGAGTGTACGAAGCTTCTTGAGTTGGTGAAGAACGTCAAGTTCTTCAAGAGCATGGCGGCGGGCGCGCAGCTGGAGTTGTGTAAGGTGATGAACCATTTAGATGTGGCGTGGGCGAGGCAGACGATTATGCAGCAGGGGGATCCGGGGACGCAGTTTTACGTGATTCTCGTGGGCAGCTTCTACGTGCAGATTCAGGTGAGCGACAGCAAGAACCTCAAGACGGTGGCGCATCTGCATCCCGGCGACTCGTTTGGCGAGGCGGCGCTGATCAGCAACAATCCTAGGAACGCGACGGTGGTGAGCGCCGAGCCGAGTGAGCTGTTGATGATTGAGAAGGCGGACTACGAGAGGGTTGTTAAGAGGCTGCACGTGGACGAGTTGAATAAGAAGGCGTCGTTCGTGAGAGGGATCCCGGCGTTTCAGACGTTTGCCGACGATATTGTGAAGGACTTGGCGAGTCGAGTGTTCTTTGAGAAGGTGGGGATACACACCAACATTTGGAAGCAAGGAGACGCCGTCGACCCGATGCGGTACCTGATGATTGTGAAGCACGGCGAGGTGCACGTCATCAAGAACTTCCGCGTGAAGAAGAAGAAGCGGAGGGACATGTCGATCAGCAACAAGAGAGTGGAGGAGGAGGACTTTTCGACGCAGACTTTCACCGCCAAGCGGCGAGGTGGGACGGTCGTGAAGGCCGCGCTCACTGGCGCCCGTACTGCGGCGATGTCGCAGCGGCAAACGATCGCGGGCGCGGTGCAAGGTTGCGAGTACATGCCGAAGCGGGCGGACTTGTGTATTCTTGGGGTGAACGCGGCGTTTCTAGAGAGGGGAATGCTGGAGAGCAGCAAGGCGGACATGAAGAAGGATGCGGCGGAGGAACTTGAAGAGAGGATTATGACGGAGACCCAGAGCGAGAACCGCGGATGCACGCTGGTGGCGGGGTGCGCCTGCGAAGTCGGTTGGCTGAGCAAGCACGTGTTCAACCAGCTGACGCACTACGGGACGACGCTGGTGGAAACCATGGGCTCGCAGAACGCTAACATGAGCAGGCAGGCGGAGCAGCTCATGGCGGATTTGAGTGAGTGGATCATCGAGTATCCCACGGAGAAGGAGCTGGTACTGCTCTACAGCGAGGACAAGCTGTGGAAGGAGTTCAAGGAGAACGTCGTGCTGCAGGCCAAGGCGGAGAGTAGCACGAAGAGGGGGCAGTGGCTCAGGCAGGTGGGACAGGAGGAAGACATCATTGCGAAGATCCGGGAAGCCAAGTACGGAGACCATCCGCTCAGCTGCGACTTGAAGCTGCCGTTCAGGAAGCCTGTCGACTTGCTGCCCATGAGCCAGAACACTGACATCCGAGCGCCCGAGTTCAATCTGGCGCCGTCGAGCCTCATCTACGGGCAAGTCGCGAAGCACCTCATTCCCAAGACGCTGGTCAAGAAAGTCTACGTAGATGATGCGAAGACGTTCGGGTATGTCAGTCCGGGAAGGGGGTGGGAAGGAAAGAAGGAGGCGTTCCAGAGCCCTAGGCCGCCGGGGGGAGAGAAGGAGAAGGGGAGTCCGAGGACGACGCTGAAGGGGAGTCCGAAGGGGAGTCCGAGGACGACGCTGAAGGGGAGTCCGAAGGGGAGTCCTCGGCTCAGCGTGCCGAGTCAGGCGGAGTGCAAGCAGAGGAACACGGCTAGCAAGGAGTCGGGGGGGGCAGTTCGCGTCGGAGAGGCGAGCCGGCGGACCATCAACTTGAAGGAGGGCGCGGCTGGCGTGAGTGCGGAGAAGCACAAGGAGATCAAGAAGCAATTATTATGCAAGACGGTGTGAGAATAGGAGGGAGTTGTGTAATGTAGTGTTGAGATTACTGTATCAAGAGAGCGAAGAGTCGCTGTGTCGTGGCATTGGGTAGCAATAAGCAAGTTTGTTAGTAAATCTGTCGCGCTTGCAGTCGAACGTCGCACTGACTGTCAGTCATGAAATCCGTCCAAGGGCTGCTCTTCTTTTTGCTCAGCGCCGCTTCGTCCCATGTGGGCGTTGGTGGCGAGGCTCTCTTTTTGCTCCCCAAAACGCCGAAAGACGGAAGTGACGAGGCGTTCAAGAAGTTGTCCACCAGAGTACTAGTGTACGCGGCTCATTTCATGCTCGCGACATCGTTCTCGCGATATCTTTATCTTTTGAGATAACCAGCTGGAGATAACAGCCTGTATCGTTCTCGCGAAATTCTCGCCAACGATGTCTCGCGCGGTCATCAAAATCATCCACTCTAGCTAACGCCCGAAGTAAGTGGCGCTACCATATTCGCCTCTAAGTGTTACAAACGCTTCCCCCCCCCCCTCCCCCCCCCCTCAACAGTAAAATATCCCCGCCATCCCCTGCCTGCCCTCTTTCCCCTTTCCCCAAACCCTTTGAGTTTTCCCCTGGTGACGCCACTTACTTTAATTACTAACACAACCCTAACAAACAGTTTAGAACATGCTCCGCCTCATTACACTCTTCCTCGCCGTCCTCGTCGCCACCGCGGCGCCCACCGGTACCTACACCGGCTCGAAGACGGTCCTCGGCGAGTCCATCAATGCGAAAGTTACCATCACTTCTGAGAACACTTTAGACTTGACCATTGCTGGAGCGTTCGCGCTCGAGTGTGACTTGGAGAAGTTCCACCTCGACGGCGCCACCGTTGAACTTGACGACATCGGCAATGCGGATGACTGCATCGCCAAGACCCTTGCCGAGGAGTCCGTCACGCTCAAGACTATCGTTTTTGATGAGAAAGCTGACACTGTCACTGTCTCCGTGAAGTACTCCGTTCTTAACCTCGATCTGGTCCTCACTAAGGATGGTCTCGACTTTGACTTCACTGAGCTCCTCGCCACCACGCCCACTGGTATCTACGCTGGTAGCAAGACGGTCCTTGGCGAGACAATCAACGCTCAGGTCACCATCGAGTCTGCCACTAGCCTTGAGTTCACCATCTCCGGCCTCATTGATATCGACTGCATCGGCGAGGAGTACACGATGTCAGGCTCTGATATCAGCATCACGCACATAACCGAGTCCGGCGACTGCGCTCACGATGCCCTCGCCGACAACAGCGTGACTCTCAAGGGCATCACGTACAATGACTCTTCCGATGAGATCACCGTGTCTGTCAAGTACAGCGTCATGAGTATTGACCTCACTCTCTCCAAGACTGGTGCCATCGGGTGGAAGATCACGTCCCTCCCTCCCCTCTCTCTCTCCGCCGCCCCCACTGGCAACTACTTCGGAAGCGTCACCAAGCTCGGTCAGACCGTGAACACTGAAGTTGACGTCATTGACGCCACCACCATGAACCTCAAGATCACCGGCATCATCAACATCGACTGTGCCGGCGAGGCTTACTCCATGAGCGGCTCCGACATCACTGTCGACCACGTCACCGAGTCTGGCGACTGCGCGCACGACGCCCTCGACAGCAACAACGTCGAGCTGAAGAGTATCACGTACGACGAAGCGAACGACGAGGTCACCGTGACGGTCAAGTACAGCGTCATGACGATTCCGGTTGTGTTGAGCAAGAAGAGCATGCAGGGGATTGTGGGCAACTTGAGGGGCGCCAAGGTTGCGGTGTACTAAGTGAGAGTAGCGGAAATAGCTCCTAATGCCATCCAGGTGAAGCTGATTGCGTAGAAGGTTGCTTTTGATAGAAAAATTTGCCTAGTAACCTAATTGACTGTCACCGCCGCCGTCGCTTGAGAAGGCATCGCAGCACGGGAGTTGACGTTGCCCGGGCGTTGCACTCCGTCTCGGTAATGCCCGCCTCTGGCAGCAGCGGAGAGTCCAACCCGTACCATCCCTCGCCCGCGGCCCTCTCCCCTCCTCTCTCAACATACTTGGCACACCTCTGCGGCTCCCTTATCTCGCCAAGCCCAGCAACCTTCTCGCCCGTCCACAGTCCCGTTCCGACGCTGTCCGTATCTACTTCCCAGCCACAAGCCTCGGCGTCTCTCCTCATCACAACGGCCACGTCCTCGGCGTTGCTCTGCAGCAGCAGCACTCGACCCCGCACCTTCGTAAGCAACGAGGGCGTCACCATCCACTCGTCCTCCCCGGGCAGCTGCGAGTTCCCGCACTCGCTCGCTCCCTCACTGGCAAACGGCGTCGGGAAATTTATCATGACTACATCCGCGTCCATTCCCGCCACGTCCATCGCGTCGCCCACCACGAACCTCACGTTCCCTCCCTCCCCGCGGCGCTCGGCGATTCCCAGAGCGTAACCGATCGTCGCAGGATTCCGGTCGACACCGAGAAAGTTGTACTCTGGATGAAGCGTAGACAACCCGAGGACGGTCGTTCCAAAACCGCACCCGAGATCGAGGACGAGGGGTAGCTCAGGGTTGTCGAACTGCGTGCTCGCCAACGCCGCCTCGTGTGGCTCATGTGATTCACACTCGAGCAGGTGCGCGTTCATTGCGTATTGCCTCCTCGCCTTGGCCAAGAACGTTCGTTGACCGCGATTCCGCGAGCCGAAACGGAAGAGCCAGATGAGGCAGTTAGGGCTCGAGAACGCGGGCGGGGCGAATTCAATGCCTTTCGCTGTGAACACGGATTGCGCCGTGGCGAACACGGCGTGGTTGGGATGGACGCCGGCTACTGTGAGTTTGGAGATGATGTTCGTGAGGTCCTTAGGGCGGCAGGAGGCTCGTTTTCCGAACCGAGGTATCTCCCTTGTGGCCACGTCCGCCAGCAGCTCGAAGATCGCAGCCTCCCTAACGCCCGCCAACGCGAACCAGAACGCCGCGTCTGCCGATTTGCAACCCATAAGTTCGTGGTCCGCTGTAGCAGGAGACATTGCGTGCAGCCGCGCTACGGCTAGGGATGCTGCGCGGTTGGCGGCGGCGAGGGAGGAGGCGCCGAGGGCTAGGTGGGATAGCTGAAGGACCGTTGGACCAGCTGGTACATCTGTAGAGGAAGAAGGGGACAGGGCAAAAGTGGAGCCGGTTGGCGTGTCAGTTATTGACAATGTATAGTTAGAAGGGGCCAGGGAGATTGCTGATGTTTTCAGAGCGTCGGCTAGAGGGAATTCGCGGGACCGACGGGCAGAGTCCCTGGAGAATAGCAGACCCTTTATTTGCTTATTTATTTCTTTGATATCAGGGGTGCTACAAAACATCCAGGGTGATTTAGCATCCGGGGCTGGGACTGAGCCGTGGAGGCTACTGGAGAGCGCGATGCAGATGACCAAGACAACGGTCCGAAGCAGAAGCAGCGTCTGCATTTGCAAGGCGACAGCGACAGTGACCCGCGAGGCTGCTTTATTGCACACTTTCGCCCGTACAATGAACGTCTTCTTCTGCGCGCGTCCGCTACCGTACCCCCGTACATTATCTTGAAACCCCTATTCTCCTATCACTTTACTGCCTGAACTTCCTGCTAGCGCTGCACCAGAAGTCCACGCCCTCCTTCCCAACCCACTCCTCGCCGTCGACCGTGCACTTGAGCTCCATGCCAATGGTGATCTCGTCGACGTCGACGCTGTCCAAAAACATCTTGGGGCCCGCGCCGACCTTGCCGCCGACGCACAGGCACGGCGCCCTGATGTCCACGACGATATTCCTGTCGCCGGCAGTCTCGACCTCAACCTCGGCCAGCACCACGCTGCTCTTGCTCGCGTGCTCCACGGGGAGCGGGAGCATGTCGCCGAACTTGGCCTCGAACATGGCCACGTTTGCGGTGATGGCCTTCTCCAAGCCCGCCCCGTCGTCTCTGTAGAACGCCTCGATCTTGTCGCCGACGACGAGTCCCGCCTTCTTCCTGAGCTGCTGCACCGCGGCCATGACGTCGCGGCACTTGCCGCTGTTCAAGAGCTCCTCGTCCTCCCTGGTGTCGATTGCGACGAGCACCTCGCCGGTGCCGTCGATGACGCCCTCCCAGGTCGCGTCGCCCTCCTTGGCGTACACGTACTTGCTGAGCACCTCCGTCTTGAAGTCGATCTCGATGCCGGCTACGGTGGCCTTGCCCGCCGCGATGGCCGCCTTGGCGTCGGCGTGACTCATGTTCACGAGCTCCTTCTTCACGGCGCCCATGTTCTTGCCCAGCTTCTTGCCCAGGATGCCCAGGTTGGGAAGGAGCGAAATCTTGACCCACTCAGCCTCGGTCTCACTGTCGGCGAACTTGATCTCCCACGCGTTGAGCTCGGTCTTGATGTAAGGCGCGAGCTGCGCGCTGACGTTGGCCTTGACCTCCTCACTGACGTTCGGGCAGCACACGACCATGGTCTTGACGGGCATCTTCAAGCTGATGAGCCTTTTCTCCCTAGCGTCGCGCCCGCACTTGACGATTGTCTGGAGCAAGCCCATGCCCTGGACGGCAGTCTCGCTCAGTCTCGACTCGTCGAACTTGGGCAGCTGCAGGAAGTGAATGGAGTCGGTCTTGCCCGCCATGACGGGGTTCTTCGTGCCCCCTCCGTTCTTGGACTCCTCGAAGCTAGGCTGCATCTTCCTCAAGTGCTGGTAGAAGTACTCAGTGAGGAAGGGGCAGAACGGCGCCATCATGATGGTAATGTCCAGCAAGCAATCGTACAGCACCTGCAGCGCGGTCTCACTGGTCTCGACGTCCTTCATGCGCTCGCGGTTGAGGCGAACGTACCAGTTCGTGAGCTCAGTGATGAACGTCACGAGCTCGGGCATGACCGTGTACAGCCTGTACGCCTTCATCTCGTTGTGCACGAACCTGCAAACGAACACATGTGTGAGCCATACAAGTGTGGGAAATAATAAGGGGTGAACAAAGCGCCGCGCGCACTCACTTGATCAGGCCCTGCGTGCGCGCCCCCAACCACACGTCAATACTGTTAGTGCTCGACTTGACCTTGGCAGCGTCCGGCTGGAAGGTGTTGTTCGTCTCCGCCTCCCACCGCTCCACGTTCTGCAGCAAGAACCTGAAGGCGTTGAACCACGGCAGGAAGACCTCCTTCACGACGCCCAGCACGCCCTCCTCCTTGAACTTGAGAGGCTCGGCGCGCACCACGGGCGAGTTGATGAGGTACATGCGCAGCGCATCCGCGCCGTACTTGTCAATGACAATCTTCGGGTCGGGGTAGTTCTTCAAGCGCTTGGACATCTTCTTGCCGTCGCCGGCGAGGACGAGGCCGTTCACGATGACGTTCTTGAACGGCGGCTTGTCGAAGAGCGCGGTGCCGAGCACCATGAGCGTGTAGAACCAACCGCGGGTCTGGTCCAAGCCCTCGGCGATGAAATCAGCCGGGAACTGCCCCTCGAACTTCTCCTTGTTCTCGAACGGGTAGTGCTTCTGAGCGTAGGGCATGCTCCCAGACTCGAACCAGCAGTCGAACACCTCGTCGATGCGGCTCAAGAACGTTCCCGGGTTCTTCTTGGACGGAATCTTGATCTCGTCAACGATGTCCTTGTGCAAGTCCGTAACACGCACGCCAGAGAGCTCGAAGAGCTCCTCAACGCTGCCCACGGTGACCACCTCGGTGAAGTCAGCGTCGGACCAGACGGGGATCGGCGTGCCCCAGAACCGGTTGCGCGAGATGGCCCAGTCGCGAGCGTCGCGCAGCCAGTTGTTGAACCTCACGTCCTTCACGTGGGAGGGAACCCAGTGCGTCTGCGCGTTGTTCGCCTGCATCTTGTCCTTGATCTCCTCGACCTTGACGAACCAACTAGGCACCGCCTTGTAGATGAGCGGCGTGTCCGACCGCCAGCAGAACGGGTAAGAGTGAGTCAAGTTGTCCTTCTTCACGAGACGCCCGCGCGCCTTCAACTCGGCCATGATGGGCACGTCGGCATCCTTCACGTACTGTCCAGCGTAGTCCCTGCACTCGGCTGTGTAGATGCCGTTGCAGTCCACGGGGCAGGGGATCTCCTTGCCTTTGACGATCAGCTAAGGGCGGACAAACACGGTGTGAGCAAAGGAGGAAAGAGGAAGTAACAAGGGCAAGAGTGAAGTGAGCGTACCTTCGCGGCGAGGCAGACGCGGTAATCGTCCTCTCCGAACGCCGGCGCCTGGTGAACCACCCCGGTACCGTTGTCCGCCGTAACATACTTGTCGTTGAGGACGCGGAAGTACGTGTTGGTGCCGTCGGCCATGTCGTGGTCCTTGAAGTAGTCGAACAGCGGCGTGTACTTCATCCCGAGGAGATCCGTGCCGACGTAGGTAGCCAGGATCTCGTACACCTTGGGGATGTCCTCCTTCTTGAACTTCTTCTTCCCAATCTCCGGAAAGAGCTCCACGATCCTAGCCTCTCCGCAAATGTACTGCGCGCCAGTCTTGACGCACTTCACCTTGACGTACTTGAGCTCGGGGTGCACGCACAGGGCGAGGTTCGAGGGGAGGGTCCACGGGGTGGTCGTCCACGCGACGAAAGACGTGGCCGGGTCGTCGACGAGGGGGAACCCGACCACGACGGCAGGGTCGACGACGTCCTTGTAGTTCAAGCCGGCCTCGAAGTTTGAGAGGGGCGTACCGCAAGCAGTCGAGAACGGCATCACCTTGTACCCCTGGTACACGAGACCCTTCTCCGTGAGCTGCTTGAACACCCACCAGACGGACTCCATGAAGTCCGGGTTCATCGTCTTGTAATCGTCCTTGAAGTCGATCCAGCGGCCCAGGCGAGTCACCGTCTTCTCCCACTCGCCAGTGTACCGCGTCACGATGGACCGGCACTCCTTGTTGTAGTTGGCAACGCCCATCTCGAGGACCTGCGAAGGTAGACAGTGTTAACAAAGGGACTAGGCACAAAACAATGGTCTGTACATGTCTTAATATGCTCAACCCTTACCTGCTCCCTCCTGGTAATCTTAAGCTTCTGGTCAATCTCATACTCCACAGGAAGCCCGTGGCAGTCCCACCCCGCCCTTCTCTCCACATAATACCCATTCATCGCCGCGAACCTCGTCACCGTGTCCTTAATAGTCCCGGCGAGAATGTGCCCGTAGTGGGGAAGGCCAGTGGCAAACGGGGGCCCGTCATAGAAGGTGAACTCGGGGTCGCCGCGGTCTTTGGCGAGGGCGTTTTGGGTGGCCATAGCGTCGATGGAGGTCCATGTGTTCACAGTGTCCTCTGATGGTGCGATGTGTTAGTGGGAGGTAGAGCGGGAGTTAGAGGGGTGCAAGGGGAACGTAAGCCCGGAAGGTATTGATTGGCAATGATGGGGGGGGGTAAAGACTGGCCGTACGGTTGCGACATGTGAATGTATCTAGGC
>Ga0307985_10000746_pt1 | contig 18719 bp, 36 predicted proteins | sample EllFjometageno80_FD_203155 | JGI IMG/M metagenome (GOLD analysis project Ga0307985, IMG submission 203155) | Marine microbial communities from Ellis Fjord, Antarctic Ocean - #80 | ecosystem: Environmental > Aquatic > Marine > Unclassified | place: Southern Ocean | collected 2014-10-09 | reverse complement strand
CCACCAAGAAACCGATAGTAAATTGCTTCTTTTTGTAATTTATTTAGGCCATCTATTACCGCATCAACAATCTTAACATTGTCCATATCAATTTTAGATACCATATCCTCAAACACTTCCGATGTAGACTCACCGCCTGTAAAAAAATAGCTTGTTCTACTCGGATAACCTAATCCATGTTTGTCTAATTTCATCCACCTAGACCAATCATCTAGGATAATCATAAGACTATTAATCCTCACTCACCACCTTCATATATAGTATTTACAGTTCCATACATATGAGGTGTAGATTGTGGATGAGATATATTTTTACCCTCATCTATCTTGTGAGATTTTCTATTTTTAATTTCAAAATTATCTAATATTGTTTTTGGGTAAAGCAAATTAGCTAGAGCACATTTGTGCCTTTTAAAATAAACTGTGTGCCTTTGTTTTTTCTTTCTAGCTAACAAATCTTTAATAACTAAACTACGAATAATATGTGCAGCAGTTACTTCTTCAATCCCAATTGTTTTAGCTACTTCTGGAATTATTAATTCTTCTCCATTTTCAAACAACTCATAAACTTTTTCAGCTAACTGATAACGCTGAAGTTTAGAGCCATCTGCTAAATCATACCAATGCAGATTAGATTGATTTTGTAATATTTCGTATTTCATAACTCCCCCTTTGTAACAATTTTACCCGTTGGCTCATGAACAATATGAAACTTATTTCCCTTGCTCATTATAAAATAAACATACCCTTCCCAAACAAATTTATGTTCATTCCATTCGTCTTTATTTTTCTTTAGTGTTTCTTTTCCCTTTGTCATTACAAACTCCTTTTAAATATTTGTCATGTCCACACCACCACTTTTTATAAAAAAACTTTCCTACCTTTTTGCATTCATGGCATGGATGTGGTTTGTTTAAATTAATCTTCATCATGCAAACTGTCATCAATCCATTCATCTTGCTTGGCTTTAACTTCTAAAACCTTTAATTCTGTCTGATGAACTTTGATCATTTGCTCAAGATACCATATTGCTTTTTTACAGTCATCTATCTTGTCAGTCAATTTCTCTGACTTTAATCCTTCCCTGCTAACATACTTCAAAGCATTACCTTTAAGATACCCATAAAACTCTGCCTTACTCATTTTGGCTTGTTGATATTCTATAGTCTCAATACCACCTTTTTTATAATGGTCAGGATTTATATTATCTTCCATAATTTCTCCATAAAATCATTAGTTAAAAATCATACATTGCTTTCTATTTAAAATTTCTTTTTCAAACTATAATGCAATTTCTATCAACCTACAAGGAACACAAATTATGTGGACTCAACCCATTGCAACAGAATTAAGATTTGGTTTTGAGGTGACTTTATATGTCATGAACCGATAGCTCTTTATGTATTTGTTTAGCGGTTTTGACAGCTTCTTCATAATCGCTAAACATTCCATAATGTTTCCATTTGTTCATAACAGTAAATCCAACTTTCCAATACCCTCTGTCATTGTAAACACCTAAACATTTTCTTTTTGTATTGTAAGCATTAGTTTTATAAGTAGCTAATCTTAAATTTTCAATACGATTGTCACCTTTATTTTGATTGATATGGTCAATTATCAAACCATCAGGAATTTTTCCATAATGCATTTCCCAAATAACTCTATGCTGATAATATATCTTTCCTTTATAAGATACATTTTTATATCCATCAGGTCTGATGCTACCTGCAACTTTGTTATTAGATAATCTAATTAAATTACCATCTTTGTATTTAAATATATTTTTCATAAAAAGGAAATGGGGAGTTACCTCCCCTTATCCTATCCCCCTTAGTAACAAATAGAACCATTAGCTGTAGGCTGACATACTGTTAACTTATCAGTTCCATATATAAATGTAGGTTCATCACTATCTACTTCTGCAGCATAATTAACTGACCCTTCATCATCAACATATACAATAGAATTTGGTGCATCAATAATCACCAAAGATCCGTCATCTGTCCAAACACTTTCTGCCCCTAAACTACCGCTTAACAACATCAATAAAATAACTCGCATAATAACTCCTTTGTAAGTGTGAAATAACACTATAACCAGAATGATATATTAATTAATTTATTTGTGCAAATTTATTTGCAATGCTTTTGCAAGTGTGTATACTAGATACTAATAACAAAGGAGATTTAAAATGATACTAACAAACAAAAATTCAATCACTAAACTAATAGGCCTAGACATCGTAGCTGAAATAGGTGATGACTATACTTACCAAACAGATGCTGAAAATAAACAATACTCACCAGTAGATGCATTGAAAGAAATGTGGTTGGAAGAGGTTGAAGATCAACTTAACTCATATCAAATTGCTGAATATCTAGGCAGAATTGATTGGAACGGAATTGCAGACGATGCAATTAATGCAGCACAAGAAAGAAGAGATGCTGAAGAGGAAGCAAAAGAGTACGAAGACAATCCTAATAACTGGATCTACGACAAAGAAACTGGAGTTTGGGATGAACGATATTAATAACAAAGGAGATAATAAAATGGAACAAAAAATAATTGAAGAAGCTAACCAACATTTTGCAATTAGTAATTTTGCAGAAATAGTTTTGGACTCTGGACCAAACTCTGTTCTAGGTATGCTTAAACAACTTAACCCTGATGCCTATCAAGAATTAATTATGGCATCACAAACAAAGGAGCTAACATGAAAGAACTAATGGCAATCCAGCAGGAGCTGAAAGCACCAAAAGGTCAGTTAAACAAATTTGGTAATTACAATTACAGAAGTGCTGAAGATATTTTAGAAGCTGTTAAACCTTTACTAGCTAAACACAATGCATTGTTATTAATTACTGATGAAGTTAAAGAAGTTGGTGGTTATATGTATGTTGAAGCTACAGCAGTTTTTCAGATAGCAGAAAATCACATTAGCGTTAAAGCACAAGCTGGTATTAATCCAACTCGCAAAGGTATGGACATAGCCCAGTCATTCGGCAGCAGTAGCTCGTATGCAAAGAAATATGCGTTAGGGCACATGTTATTACTAGATGATACTAAGGATGCTGACAGCAAAGACAACAGTGCTGTTAATAAACCATCTACACAAGCCGAACTAAAGAAAGCAAAAGAAACTTTAGAGGAAGCTCATGAGGATGGTGCGTTAAAACAAGCCTATTTTGAATTGTCAGATATTTTACAATCTGAATTAAGGGACTTTGCTAATGAGCTCAAACGCACATCTTAATTTTTTAAGATACGAAGATGGTAAGTTGTTTTGGGCACAAACAATCTCAAAAAAATGTAAAGTTGGTCAAGAGGCAGGGACTAAAAGACCTAATGGGTATGTTCATGTGCAGTTGTTTGGAAAAAAATATTACGCTCATAGAATTATATGGGAGATGTTGAATGGAGAAATACCTAAAGGTAAAGTTATGGACCATATTAATAACAATCGTTCTGATAATAGAATAGAAAATTTACAACTAGTTACTAATAAACAAAACAGCCAAAGAAGAAATAACTCTAAAGGGTATCAATTTAAAAAAGAATCAAAAAGACCTTACATATCTAGAAGGAAATTTAATTACAAGGATTATTATCTAGGTATGTTTGGAACACCTTGCGGAGCTTATATGGCTAATAGAATGTTTTTTGTGGGAGGGTTACATGAATAGTCATCTCAAAGACAACAGGCGGCATAACATTATAACTGCATCTCAAGCATGGGGTGCAGTCTATGAAAGGCAAAAGATATGGAGAGAAAAGACGTTTAGAGAAAAACCTTTTTCTGGAAATATCATGACCCAGTGGGGAAATGACCATGAGGAAGTTGCATTAAGAGCTTTTGAAAAACATATGAATGACATTTGTGAGAATGGAAACAAGTTATTAGTGCATCCAGACTTACCTATTGGTGCAAGTGCAGATGCTTTTTTAAATAGCATACCAGTAGAAATTAAATGTCCTTTTACACAAAAAATTTATCCGACTATCCCTGACAGGTATTGGGTACAGATGCAGATACAAATGTTAGTAGCACAAGCAAATGGATATAAAAATGCAGTTGCAGCACATTTTGTTGTATGGACTCCAGAGGAATTACATACGGAGTTGGTGCAATACGATCAAGAATTTATTGACTGGTACATACCAAAAGCCAAAGAGTTTTTGTCTTATGTAGCAGACGATAAAGAACCACCTCGCTATAAGAGGAAACCAGTATTTAATTTTAATAAGGAGAAATAAAATGGCAGTAGTAGGAATTAGTGCAAGTATAGATGTAAGTAAGATTGATAAAGAAAAACTTATCAAAGGTAAAAAAGGTACATATTTAAACATTACGGCTTTTGTAGATATAGAAAATAAAGACCAATATGACAACAATGGTATGGTGACTCAATCTGTTACTTCAGAAGAAAGGGAAGCTGGAACTCGTGGAGCAATACTTGGCAATACTAAAGTATTTTTTCAGGGTGAGTCAAAGCAAAACTCTAGTCCTAAACAAGCTGACAGTTTTGAAGAGTTAAAAGATGACATCCCTTTTTAGCATATTGTTAGGTCTAGCTCTCAGTATGATGGGAGCTGTATCTATATTATGTTGGCTGTATATTTTTTATTTGTTAATTAACAAAGGAGTTGAGTTATGTCTACCTCACAAAAAAAAATGATTTTAGATCATTTAAAAAGTAAGAGTTGGTTTAGTAAAGCCCCTAGAAAAATTAATACTCGTATTGCTAGGGCCAAGTTTGGAGTTGAAAGATTGGCATCTAGGATCAACGATTTAAGAAATCAGGGTTACGATATTGAAACTTTACAAAAAATAGGAATTAATAAATTTGGTAAAAAAATAACTTTTGCCGAGTACACACTAAAGGAAAACAAATGACTTATAACGAAGCACTTAAATTATGTAACAACGACGCTAAAGAATTAGCAGCAGCATTAGAATGTACCCACCAAATGGTTTATCAGTACAAAAAGAAACCAGATGAAGAGCTGCCAAAAGTTAGATCAATTGTGTTACAAGCAAAACTAGGTATTTATAAACTTGAATCAAAGGTAGAGTAATGTACAAGATAAAAAATTGGCAAGAATTTCAGCCACCATTGAGGTCAGATAGAAATGTTATTTGGATCAAACTTTACAGAAAATTACTAGATGATTTTGATTGGAGCAACTTAACTGATAGCAACAAAGCAACCTTAATAGAGTTGTGGTTATTAGCATCAGAAAATGAGGGTAAATTACCAGATATTAATGAAATATCTTTTAGATTAAGAAAGGATAAATCTTTTATTATTAAACAGTTAGAACAGTTGGCATCATTTGTTTTACAGGATGTTGCCGAAGTGTTGCCGACTCGGTTGCCTAGAGTAGAGAAGAGTAAGAGTAAGAGTAAGAGTAGAGTAAGAGTAGAGGTAGATAATGGGTTTGATTTGTTTTGGAATACTTACCCAAGAAAAGTTGGTAAGGGTAAAGCTGAAGAAGCGTGGGTTAAACAAAATCCAAATGTTGAAGATGTAATAAAAACTTTAACTTGGCAAAAAGAAAGTAAGCAATGGTTTAAAGACAATGGGACCTATATACCAAACCCTACTACCTACATAAACCAAAAAAGATGGCTTGATGAACCTACAGAGGAGGTTATATTTTGAACAACGAAGATAAGAAAACATTTAAGGAAATGCTAGATACAGTATTTGATATTTATAACAGGCCTCATGCAGATCAAAACCTATTAAGAGTTTGGTGGATGAAGGTAAACACCTATCAAATAAATGTAGTGAGTAAGGCTTTTGATAGTTGGACGACTAGCAGCAGTAAAGCCCCAACACCTCATGACATTATTTTGTTATGTAGACAAAAGAAGCTAGAGAATAAAGTGCCAGACAAATTAACTTTTAAACCTATGAGCCCAGAAAAAAGAAAAGAGATTTCGGAAAAGCTACAAGGATTAATTAGAAAAATGCGAGGTGTTGCATGAAATTTACATTAAACAAAAATAATTTAGATGGGTTAGTTGGTAAGTTAAAAGAATTGGATCAAGACAAGCTGTGGTCGGTGACAGTTAAACCATACAAGTCTACAAGGTCACTGGATGCTAACGCTTACTATTGGAACTTGGTAGCCGAGTTGGCAGATTACTTTGGCCTAAAGTCTAAAGACGAAATGCATGAGGTTTTATTGTACAAGTTACTATCTGAAGAAAAACAGATAAAGAATTTAAAGGTAATGACTATTGGTAGCACTACTAAATTAAATACGACTGACTTTAACAAATATTTAGAAACTGTTAAAGACTTTGCTAGGTCTTATGGATTTTTGTTAAAGGATGAAAGATAACAGATGAAAAAGAAATCAAAGACTAAAGACGAAAAAAATTGGCTTAATAAATTAAGTAACTTTGGTTGTGTTATCTGTCGTAAGTATTATGAAATAGATGACCCATTACCTGCCAACTGTCATCATATTAGACAAGGTATGGGGATGGGACAAAAGAATAGTCATTACATGGTGCTACCACTTTGCTGGGAACATCATCAGGGTCAGGATGGATTTCATCATGCACCAAAGACTTGGCAAAAAAAGTATGGAACTGAAGCAGAGCTTTTGGAATGGGTACTTAATAAACTGGAGGGATAATTATGATTGAACTTGCATTTGTTTTGTTAGTTTACAATACAAGTCTTGATGAGAAATATATTGGTAATTTTAACAGTTGCGAAATTGCTCAAATTCATTATTTTATGTATGAGAATAAAAAGTACAATGGCTTTAGATGCATACCTAAAGAATACGCATTGTTAGAAGGCACACCAATAAAAAATATTTATATGTCTAATGGAAAATTTAGATATCAATCATTTAAAGATGTTTGTAAGGCTAGGAGGAACTGTATATGAGCAAAGGCTCAAACAAAAGAAAGAAAGATATAACAGACAAAGAGTTTGAAGAAAATTGGAACAAAATATTTAGTGATCATCCCAATGAAGAAAGGTTTGAAAAGATAGATAAATCCCTTACATCAGCTTGCAATGACTGGGGCGGTATAGAAGAAGATGATTATGGAAACATTTTAAAAGGAAATAAATAATGGCTTCATCTCCAACGGCTAGAACTTTAGCTAGGTTAAGAAAAGAGAACTACGATTTACAGTGCGTGACTGAGCACTACAATTTTTTTTCCAAAACTCGCCATGACTTGTTCGGTATCATTGATATCCTTGCAATACACAAAGGGGACACCATAGCCATTCAGGTAACCAGTTATAGCAACATTAGTGCTAGGGTAAAGAAAATTACAGAAAGTCCTGCCTTGCCCTTCCTACGAGATGCAGGGTGGACAATTTTAGTAGAAGGATGGAAGAAAGAAAAGAATGGTAGATATACCTCCAAAATTGTTGATTTATCTTAATTAAAAATACTTTGCAATCAACTTGTACATTTATCTAAAAAGAGGATAATGAATTTGTAGGTTAAATAAATAACAAAGGAGTAGCATAATGGAATTTCTATTTGATGTCTTTGCAGCAATTGGATTGTTTGGAGTAGTCGCTTGTATTATAGAGAATTTTGTAGTAAAATCGGAGGGCTAGGACAGGTTCGTCTAGAATTTGTTTAAGCTCCTTTGTAATGCCACTTTAATCGGTGGCATTTTTTTTGTTTACAGGAATAAACTATGGAATCAACTCCAAACACAACAGCTGTTATAGATAGCCAAGAGTCTGCACCTCAAACTTATGACTTTATATCCAATATGACTGGAGATAATCAGCGGGCATATGACGATATGGAAAGAAAGAAGGGTGAAGCAGCTTCTAGAAAATCCCATAGAGATGCAGAGATACTATTTGATAAAAGAAAGCAAACTGATGCTGACGCACTTTACGGAGCTGTTGGGGGTGGATATGTTTATCCCAAACTGGCATCTTGGCAACCCGTAGAAACCTCTGCAGGGACAACATACGAATGGAAGTACCAAAAGGGAACGGGTTATAATTTGCCATATACTGCACAAAACTACGTCGGCTATGACCCTTTAGCCTATCAATCAGGAACAAATCCTGATACGGGAGAACCTATGGTCCAGTCTATGTTTGATAAAGTGTACGAACCAAAAACTTATGACCCAAGACTGACACCAGAATTAGACTCACTTATGAAAGCAAAGTATGACATGTATAGCAGTTACGGGATGGGAGGTCCTGATTTATCAGGCATAGTTAGACCCAGTTTAATGTCGCCTTCAACGGGAGATGGAACTTATAGTAGAGGAATGCATAGAGACATTTTAGGTTTATTAGGTAAATCACGGAGGTAATAAGTATGTGGTCATGGCACTGGATTGTAGGATGTCATTTTGGTTTTGAGTGGTATGAAGATATAAAAATAGATGACTCTAAAAACAAAAAGAATTTTGACTATTTCATTATTGATGTAGGATGTCTTAGAATTCAACACTGCACCCTGCTCAAAAAAGATGATTAAAAAAGAAAAAACAGGAAAAAGAATTTATGATAAAGAATATTTTGCATCATATTATGAAGCAAACAAAGAAAAAATAGCTTTAAGAAACAAAAAATATAAAGCAATTTATAACAAAGAAAATAAAGAAAAGATAAAAGCTCAACATCAAGCCTACTACAAAGCTAATAAAGAAAAGATAACTGCTCAAAGTAGAGCTTGGGAAGCAAAAAATAAAGATAAGAAAAGTGTTTATAGAGCAAACAGCAGAGCAGCTAAACTAAATAGAACACCGAGTTGGGTAACTAAAGAAGATTTGAAAGAGACAAAAGATATTTATAGAATGGCTAGAAGGCGACAAGAGGTTGAAGGTATTGAGTATCATGTAGACCACATCATACCACTACAAGGTAAGAGCATTTCAGGACTTCATGTACCAAGCAATCTACAGATATTAACAGCAAGAGATAACAGAGGTAAAGGAAACACACATAGTGTGTAATGAAACCAATGAGAAAACCAATGAGAAAAAAACAACAGAAGAAAGGATGGAAGAATTACGTCGCTGGTTTGAAGCTAACTCAGATTGTGTGTAAGTTAATAAAGAAAGTAAAAAATCGTTAAGAAGACAAGGCTACAATAATAATAATATTAATGCTAACATAACAAACATTAACTAGGAGCAATGACCCATAACGGAGTTGCATAACAATGAAATACTATACATATATACATACAAAAGATAATCAACCTATTTATGTAGGCAAAGGTAAAAACAATAGAGCTTACTCAAAAAGAGATTATGACAATCACACTGTAAAGATCATAGATAAAAATATATCTGAAGCTCAAGCACTAGAGCTAGAAGAATTCTTAATACAAGAGATAGGTATAAGTAAGCTAAAGAATAAATACACTAAAGGTTGCCAATCTAGCAGGATAGTAATAGATTATAAAAACTATATAAGATATAGAAAGACTCTATGGAATATGAGTACAAAACAAATATATAAAGTTGCTAAACAAATAGTTGATGATGCTTGTGATGGTAATTTAAAAGCTATTAAAATATGTTTACCTTTTATTAAAATCAATAACTTATCCAGTGGAATTTTAGATGGATAGAGAGGAACAATTAAAGTTAGCTCAAAAGAAAGCAGCTATTGTTAACAAAGGCAATAAGAATGGAGCTAGAAAGTCCAGAATATTAAATGACACACTTAAACGCAGACTTATGCAGGAAGATGGTGAGGAAGCTAACAAGGTTATTGCTGCATTACTTAATGAAGCCAAAGAGGGCAATGTTGCTGCAATCCGAGAGGTCATGGACAGGGCAGAAGGCAAGGTTCAAAACCAGACAGACATAATATCTAGCGATGGTTCACTCCAAAACAATTTGAAAATAGAATTTGTAGATGCAGCCGACCCAAAAGTTTCCGAGTAAGCTAAAGTTTTTATTTGAACCACACCGATATAAGGTAGCTTATGGAGGGAGAGGGTCAGGTAAGTCTTGGAACTATGCAAGAGCTTTACTAATGATGGGGACAGAAAAACCTTTAAGAGTTTTATGTACAAGAGAGGTCCAGAAGTCTATTAAGCAATCAGTCCATACGCTGCTTAAAGATCAGATACAAGCATTAGGTCTAGGAGAGTATTACGATGTTGTAGAAAGCTCTATACGAGGTATAAACGGCACTGAATTTAACTTTGCAGGACTTGCTACCAATACAGTTGAAAGTATTAAATCCTTTGAGGGGGTTGATATTGTCTGGTGTGAGGAAGCACAGAACATAAGCAAGAGATCATGGGACATCTTAATACCTACAATCAGGAAACCTGACAGTGAGATATGGGTAACATTTAATCCTTACATGGACACAGATGATACTTATAAGCGTTTTATTATTAACAAGCCCAGTAACGCTAGAATAGAAAAAGTTAATTACATTGACAACCCTTTCTTTCCAGACGTGTTGGAGATAGAAAGAGAACGCTGTAGAAATCACAACGCTGAAGATTATAGTAATATCTGGGAGGGTAATACTAAAGCTGCGGCAGATGGTGCTATATATCACAATGAGATAACAAAAGCACAAGAGTCTGGAAGGATTACAACTATACATCCAGATGCTTTATTAAAGACTCACGTTGTTATGGATTTAGGATGGAATGATTCTATGGCTATTATCTTATGCCAAAGAAATTTATCCGAGATACGGATTATAGATTATATAGAAGATGATCACAGGACATTAGATAGTTACTCGGACCAACTGAAACAGTTAGGCCACAACTGGGGCACGATGTATTTACCTCATGACGCTAGGAACAAAGACTTTAAGTACGGGACATCAGCCGAAGAGATTATGCAACGACTGAAATGGGACACCGAAGTCATACCTAAAGCAAATATAGAGACTGGTATTAAGTTAGCTCGGATGACTTTTGAAAGAGCTTACTTTGAAAAAGATAAAGCAAAAAGATTAATAGAGTGTTTAAAGAACTACAGAAGAAGTATTAATCAAATAACACAAGAACCACATGCTCCATTGCATGATGAATATAGTCATGGTGCTGATGCTTGGAGATACACCTGTGCAGTTGTAGATGCAATGAGTAATGATGATTCTTCTTGGGATCAACCGCTAGAACAAAACAAAGGCTGGGTTGTATAAAACTAATTTTAGGATAGTATAAATGGCATACGATAAGAAAAAAATGAACGCTAATTCTGATAATAACTTAGAGTTAATAAATCTCGTTGAGGCATACATTAATGATAGTTTAGGGTTTATTGAAAGTGAAACATCCAGAGAAAGACAAGCAAGTCTGGAAGCATATATGCGAGAGCCTTATGGTAATGAAGTAGAAGGTCGCTCACAAATAGTCACTGGAGAAGTTGCTGAAGTGGTAGACGGGGCATTGCCTCAAATTATTAAGGTGTTTAGTCAAAGTAATAATGCTGTTGTGTTTGAGCCAGTAAACGATGGTGACGCAGAAATGGCAGAACAAGCTACGTTGATGGCTAACCATGTATTCTATAAAGACAACAACGGCTTTGAGATTATGCACGATTGGTTCTGGGACGCACTCTGCCAAAAAGTGGGTGTAGTAAAATGCTATTTTGATGAGAAAAAAAATACGACAAAAGAAAAATATGAGATGCTTACTGAAGATGAGCTAACCATGATTATGCAAGACGAGGAAGTAGAAGTCGTTGAGCAAGAAGAATATGAAGAGGTGTTAGAACAAGCACCACAGCCAGCAATAGATCCAATGACAGGCCAACCCATAATAGATGAGATGGGTATGCCAATGATGATGGAGACACCTCCAATCATTAATATTTACTACAATGTAAAATGCAAACGCACTGAAGATTATTCTAAAATTAAAATAGAGAATGTAGCACCAGAAGAGTTCTTAATAGATAAGAGAGCAACAACAGTAGAGGATGCTGACTTTGTAGCACAAAGAAGCATGGTGACTCGTTCAGATTTAATATCAATGGGGTATGACCCAAAAGTTGTTGAAACATTACCTATGGGTGATACATTAGAATTTACACCTGAAAGGGTAGCAAGGTACGGCAAAGGTGAAGCTCCCTTTAATACTTCTAACGCTAATGATGAATCAATGGAGTTGGTTGAGTATTATGAGTGTTATATAAAAACTGATTTAGATGGTGATGGTGTAGCCGAGCTTCACAGAGTTTGTTATGCAGGCAACGAAGTATTAATGAGTGAGGAATGTGATTATATTCCCTTCCATACTGTCTGCCCTTTTCCAATTCCACATAAATTCTTTGGTCAGTCTTTAGCAGATAGGGCCATAGATTTACAGTTAGTTAAAACTACGATTACCCGACAAATGCTAGACAATCTGTATTTAACTAACAACTATAGAGTAGGTGCAGTAGAAGGACAGGTTAACCTTGATGACTTACTAACATCTACCGCAGGTGGTGTTATTCGCATTAAGAACCCTAATGCTTTAGTCCCATTAGCGGTCCAATCTAGTGCAGGGCAATCATTCCCTATGCTGGAATACCTAGATGGCGTTCAGGCTAAACGAAGTGGTGTATCAGAAGCGTCACAGGGCCTTGATCCTAATATCCTCCAGAATGTAACAGCCACAGCAGTGAGTGCAATGAGTTCAGCAGCTGGCGGTAAGATAGAGTTAATAGCTCGTATCTTTGCAGACACAGGGGTAAGTTCTTTAATGAAAGGTATCTTGCATTTACTTTGTAAGTACCAAGACAAAGAAAGAACGATTAAAATTAATAACAAATATGTACCCATGAATCCTAGAGAATGGGACACACAATACAACATCACAGTGAATGTAGGCTTAGGAAATGGTAGCAAAGCAGAACAATTATCTGTTATGCAAATGGTGTTGGACAAACAAGAACAAATGCTAACTCAGTATGGATTATCTAACCCACTTGTTAGCTTAAAACAATACAGAGACACACTGGCTAAATTTGTAAACATGGCAGGATTTAAAGATGATTCAGCCTTTATTAAGGATGTATCACAAGAAGAGTCTGACCAGATGGCTCAACAACAATCAGAAAACCAACAATCTGACCCTAATACTGAAGCAGCTAAAATACTTGCACAGGTAGAAAAAGAAAAAGCAGAGATGCAAATGCAATCTAAGATGGCACAGCTTGAATTAGAAAAACAAGAGCTAGAGCTTAAGGTACAGAAAGAAATGTTAGAGCTGCAACAAAAACAAATGCAGTTTGAGTCAGAGATGGCCATGAAAGAAATGGAACTGATGCAAAAGACTAACAATGACCAAGAAAAAACTGATCTAAACAAAACAAAAGAAATATTAAATTCATTAGAAAAAATACAAAATATGGCGACACCTAAATAATGACAAAAGCAGAAGCATTTAAAAACTTGATAAGAAGCGATGAGCTTAACGACGAAATAGAATTAATGAGAGAAGAATTAGTACAGTTAATTGTTAACTCAGATGATGACGAAGTAGCTACAAGAGAAGGGGCTTATGTCAGGATTAAAGTAATTAATGAAATTATGGCTAGGTTTGAATCTATCGCTAAAGACGATGAGATTAAAGACAAGGCTTGGAAGATATTGTAAATGGGGATCATCACACTTATTTATTTAAGTGGTGCAGTCACAGGAACAGTAGTAGGAGAAGCATTTAAACCACTCAATCTTCCTGTTGATGATGCTAATTTAGACAAAGAATGTATTGTTAAAACAACAAGCTCTAAAGTCTACGACAAAGAAATTAAACTTTATATTGAAAATGTTTACACAGAAGAGCATTGCAATACAAAAACAAAAGACAGTAACAGACCCATTAAAAGAATATTAAAGAATATAAAAGAACATTAAGCATATTGCTTAGTTGGTAAAGCCACACCTAGAGGGCAAAAGGAAAGAGAATGAGTGATGACACCATGACTTCCGATTCATCGGAAAGTGGAAATCTAACAGTAACAGATGCAGCTTCAGCTATTGAAGGTATGCTATCTAGTGCAGAGGACTCCACACAGGAACAACCAGAAGTAGTAGAAGAAGCAACCGAAGAGGTAGAAGAAGTAGAGGAAACTGAAGAAGAAACTGAATCAGAGGTAGAATTAGAAGTAGAAACCGAAGAAGAAGTGGAAGCTGAAGAAGACTCCGAAGTTGAAGAAACTGAAGAAATTGAGGAAGAACAAACTTTCACCATAAAAGCAGCAGGTGAGGAAAAAGAAGTTACCCTTAATGAGCTAAAGAAATCTTATCAACTCGGCTCTGATTATACTAAAAAGACTCAAGAAGTAGCTGAACAGCGTAAAGTCATAGAGCAAGAAGCTAAAGCTATTATTGAAGCTAGAAAAGTTAGAGATGACTACTCACAAAAATTGCAGGCAGTAGAACAATTCTTAGTTGGACAAAATGACAGTCCAGAAGATTTATCTGCAATGAAAGAGAACGACCCGATAGGATATGCAGTTAAGGTCGCAGAAATGACCGAGAAAAAAGAACAATTACAAACAGTTCATGCAGAAAGGATGCGAATTGCTCAAGAGCAAAAAACGCAAAATGATGTAAGTTTACAACAGTTTGTACAACAAGAATCACAAAAACTGACAGAATCCTTACCAGAGTTTTCAGACAAAGCTAAAGGCGAACAAGTCCGCAATGACATTCGTAGCTATGGCAAAAAGGTTGGTTTCACAGATGAAGAGTTATCTCAAGTCTATGATTCCCGCCATGTATTGGTATTACATAAAGCAGCACAGTACGACAAATTAATGGCAGGTAAAGCTGGCGTTAAGAAAAGAGTCGCTAAAGCACCAAAGACTTTAAAGTCTGGGGCTAAAGTAAAGCAGAATGTAACCGATATACAAAAGAAACAACTTAAACGGCTACAGCAAACTGGTTCAGCCAGAGACGCTGCAGCTATATTTGAAAACTTTATTTAAGGAATAACAATGGCAGAATATAGAACGTATACAGCGATTGGGCAAAGAGAAGATTTAAGCAACACAATCTACAATATTGCTCCAACCGAAACACCAGTAGTTTCATCTATTGGTAAAACAAAAGCAACAGCAACATATCATGAATGGCAAACTGATACATTAGCTGCGGCTAGTGCAGCAGGTTTAGTTGAGGGTGCAGATGCAGGAACTGCTACTGATACACCTACAGATCGTGTTGGTAACAAAACACAAATTCAAGGTAAAACAGTCCATATCTCTGGAACTCTTGATGCAGTTGATAAAGCAGGTCGTAAGACTGAAACAGCTTACCAGCTTGCTAAAGCAGGACAAGAGCTAAAACGAGACATGGAAAAAACTATTCTTGGTAACGTAGCTCAAAGTAATGGTACTGCTGGTTCATCAGCTAGGCTACTTGGTTCTATCCAAACATGGCTTGGTACTAACTTTGTAACAATGACAGATGGTGAAGCACCTGTTGGTGCTGATGGTACAGCCACTCGTACAGAGGGTTCTACTGCAGACGCGTTTACAGAAGCAAAACTAAAAGAAGTGGTTAAATCATGTTTTGTAAATGGCGGTAATCCAACTATATTAGTTGTGCCACCTACACAGAAACAAGTTGTTTCTACATTTGCTGGTATTGCAGAGCAAAGATATGAAGCACCAAAAGCAAAAGCAACAACTATTATTGGTGCTGCTGATGTTTACTTATCAGACTTCGGTACTTTATCTGTTGTACCTGACAGATTTATGACTGCTGATACAACACCAGATGCAGAACAAGCTCTAGTGCTTGACCCTACAATGGCTTCTATTGCTACACTGAGACCATTTGAGTCACATCTATTAGCTAAATCTGGAGATAGTGAGAAACATCAAATGCTTGTTGAGTACACTCTACAAGTATCTAACGAGAAGGCACATGGTATCGTTGCTGACTTAGCAGTTTAATTTAGGTTAAACATTATATTGCCCCTTCGGGGGCAGTATTATTACTAAATTTATAATGCTAAAAAAAATATTATTTAAACCTATTCTTATTACATTAGGTTTATTAGCTGTATTACCTATTACACCTATTGTACTTTTTTTGATATATGGATGGATAAAATGAGAATATTTAAAGAACATAATACAGATGATGGAAAGATTATAGAGACTAATCAAGATGTAACTGACATCATTGAAAAGAATAAACAAGAATATAATAACAACTCAACAAAATGGGGTGATGACTTATTTGATAATAAGATAGCATCTATTCCAATGACTGTTGTAGACAAGTTAAATCAACAAGGAATCATGAGAGGGTTTCATGTATTAGATCAAAAGAAATTCTTTGCATGGCTAAACGACCCAGACAATAGATTTTTTAGAACAAAAAAAGGTAGAATCTAAATGGCATTCTTCACAACCTACACAACTCTACAGGCAACTATAGCGAGTTACTTGGCCCGTACTGATTTAACAGTGCAGATACCAGAATTTATTAGACTAGCTGAAAATAGACTTGTCAGAGACTTACGTATTAGGCAAATGCTTAAAGTTGCTACTACTGAAACAACAGCAGGTAAGGCAGTAGTCGCTTTGCCTTCTGATTTTATAGCTATGAAAGATTTGCATTTACAAGGTAACCCACCACAAACAATTAAATTTTTATCTACAAGTAATTTCTTTAGAAACGCACAAACTGCTGTTTCAGGATTACCTACTAGATATACACTGTTAGGTGCAGAGTTTCAATTTGCCCCAATTCCTGACAGCAAATACACGCTACAAATGGTTTACTTTTACCAACCAGAATATTTAAGCGACACAGTTTCATCTAACCTTTGGTTGGCAGAGACACCTGATTTATTGCTCTATGCTGCACTAGGTGAAGCAGAGCCCTACTTGATGAATGATGAAAGACTTGCAACATGGGCAAGTATGTATGACAGAGGAATTCTCGCTTTAACAAAGAGTGATAGTGAATCTGAATACCCTGCTACACCAATTACAATAACAAACTCAATAAGGTAAATTAATATGGATGAAATGTCGGACTATTTAAAAAATAAACTTCTAAACTTGACACTTAATGGAACAGCATTCGCAGGAATGAATAATCCTTATGTGTCTCTAAACATTGCAGACCCAACACCTGCTGGAGATTTATCAACTGAAGTTGTTGCTACAGGGTCTTCTTATGTTAGGATGCCTGCTTCATTTATTGTTGCAACAGGAACATCAGGCTTAGTTGATACAGATGCAGATACAACTTTCCCAGCCGCAACTGCATCATGGGGAACAGTGAGTTACATTGGTTTATGGGATGCATCTATTGGGGGTAACATGTTATATTACACAGCATTAGATGCCTCTAAAGTTATTGATATAGGTGATGTATTTAAAATTGCTGCAGACAATTTAACAGTAGAATTATCGTAAGGATAAAATATGGCTCTCGTATTTAAAGACCGCGTCCAAGAAAGTACGACTACTACTGGCACAGGGACAGTTACGCTTGCTGGTGCTACCACAGGCTTTCAATCATTTAGTGTCATTGGTAATGGCAATACAACCTACTATACGTTAGTATCAGAAGGTGAATGGGAAGTAGGTATTGGCACTTACACAACCTCAGGAACAACACTGTCTAGGGACAATGTACTAGAGTCTAGCAATTCTGGGTCTAAGATTACTTTGTCTGGAACTAGTAACGTATTCTGTACTTACCCTGCTGAAAAGGCGGTAGTACAAGACAGCACTAATACAGGTATTGCACCACAGATAGGTGCAACTAATGGAATATTTGTAAATAATTCAATCATAGGAGCTGACTACATAATCCCTACAAGTTATAATGCAATGTCAGTAAATGCAACATTAGCAAGTGGTGTATCAGTCACAGTTCCAGCTTCTAGTAAATGGGTAATCTTATAATATGGCTACAACAATTAATGCAGATACAAGTGATGGATTAAAACTAACCTCTGATACATCTGGGCAACTAGAGTTACAATCAGCAGGCTCAACTAAAGTTACGATGGATACTAGTGGTAATGTAGGTATTGGTACTACAACTCCATCTTTTGAATCTGGTACAGGTTTAGAAATAAGGTATGCAGGTGGTCTTGGAGGACATTTAAAATTAACTGATAGTGCTTCAGGTGCAGGTGGCAGTAATGGTTTTGATTTGTATGCTTATAATACTGCTGGTTATATAGAAAACTATGAATCAGGTCCTACTGTTTTTAGAAATAATGGCGGTGAGAGTATGCGTATTAAGTCTGATGGCACTTTGTTGATAGGAACTTTGAGTGCACCAGTAGCTGGTAGTGAAGGTATACAGCTTACAGGTACGCAAGGCTATATTGTTACAGCCAGAAATACCACTGCTGGTGCTAGTCATCATATATTTTATAATCCAAACGGGATTGTAGGTTATATTGAAACAAGTGGTTCATCAACATCATATGTAACCTCATCAGATTACCGCTTAAAAGAAAATATAACACCTATGTCAGGTAGCATAGACAGACTTAAACAACTTAAACCTAGCACATGGGCATGGATACAAGATGGTTCTCATGGTGAAGGATTCCTTGCACATGAAGCTCAAGAAATTGTACCAGAGTGTGCTACAGGCACTAAAGATGCTATGTGTACAGAGGAGTACGAAGTAACACCAGCAGTATTAGATGACGATGAAAACACCACCACTGAAGCCGTAATGGGTGAGCGTGAAGTACCTGACTATCAAGGCATAGACCAATCTAAACTTGTACCATT
>Ga0307985_10000742_pt1 | contig 18777 bp, 26 predicted proteins | sample EllFjometageno80_FD_203155 | JGI IMG/M metagenome (GOLD analysis project Ga0307985, IMG submission 203155) | Marine microbial communities from Ellis Fjord, Antarctic Ocean - #80 | ecosystem: Environmental > Aquatic > Marine > Unclassified | place: Southern Ocean | collected 2014-10-09 | reverse complement strand
GACAACAGGACTGCTGCTCGTCGTTACATGGCTGCGATTGCTGATCTGCACGTCGACACTGGCAGAACACTGGTCATCAATGGCACCAAAGTAACCTCCAAGCCAACCCCACAGGTTGCTGCACTCCCAGGAATGACACCACTCGGTCTCCCCGCAGACAAGTCAGCGCCAGCCATCAAAGGTGCTCTCTCCGAGATTGTCGTCACAACCACCGACATCACCCCACCAATGCCAACCAAGGCTCGCGGTGCATTCGCTGGCAAGACAATTCGTGTGGTTGAGCTGGACAATCCTCGCAAGGAGGGCACTCGTGCCCACAAGACATATAGCCTTTACATCTCTGGTGGAAGCTACGAAGATCTGGTTGCCAACGCTGCTGGCTGGAGCAACAAAGGTGGCGTTAGAGAAGATGTTGCCCACGACCTGAAAAAAGGACGCATTGAGCTGACATGACTTGCAAAGATTGCTATAAGCCAAAACTCAACGATCAAGAGATTCACCTCTTGATCGTTGCGCTCGAAGCCTGTATATTTCCGATTGAGCAATCCGTGCCACAGGCAATAACAACCCATGCAGCGGCGAAGAGAGCCGAACGCAAACTGAGAAAAATGTTGGAGGAATAATGGTAGCTATTTATGGAGCAGGTCTGGCAGGTTTGCTAGCAGCTAATATGTTGAGAGGGATGAGCCCATCTGTGTTTGAGGCCCAAGACTCCCTGCCCAACAACCATGGTGCGCTGTTGCGCTTCCGCAGCGACAAGGCTGGTGCAGCTTGCGGCATACCTTTCAAGAAGGTGCACGTGACCAAGGCAATCAAGTACGACGGCAAGATCACCACCGAGCCAAACCTGTCCCTGAGCAATATGTATTCCCAAAAGGTCACAGGCTCAATCATGAGCCGATCCATCAACAACCTCTCCGCAGCATCACGCTACATTGCCCCATGGCACCTGATCAGAGATATGTCAATGGGTGCAGAAATATCTTACAACATGAACTTATCCGAGCATTCAATTGCTAATACTTCCGGACCAATCATATCGACCATACCAATGCCAGTTTTGATGAAGATCGTCGGTTGGGACGAGATCCCAGAGTTTCCCAAGCAGAAAATATACACAATCCGCGCAACCATTGATCAGCCTGACTGTGATATATATCAGACCATTTATTACCCAGACCCGACAGTCCCACACTACAGAGTTTCAGTGATTGGAAATGTTGTGATCTGTGAGGCTGCTGTGCCAATAGACTCAAAACCAGCACCCCACATTATGAGCATCCTGATGGATGACTTTGGGTTTACACCTAGGAAGATAACCAACATCACCTCATCGACTCAAGAGTACGGCAAGATCCGTCCGATAGATGAGCGTCTGCGGAAAGAATTCATTTTCCAAATGACCACCCAACACAACATCTATTCAGTTGGCAGGTTCGCAACATGGCGACAGATCTTGCTGGACGATGTGGTCGATGACATCAAAGTTGTCGAAGAATTTATTCGGGGACAGTCTGACTATGCCCGATGGATGCACTCTCAGAAAGGAGAAAATCAATGAAAGTGGAACTCGTAAATCATACCTCTGACGCTGTGGACCTGCTGTTGTTCACCAAGAACACAAGGCTTATGGACGATGAGGATGCCTATGGCAAAATTGCCGACTGGCCTGAAACAAAGAAGCAGGAGGAGCTGGACTACATGCTCAAGACAATCCGCTCGTCTTGGGAATTCATTGACTACACATTCAACATCCGTGAAGTCAGCCGTGGGTTCACCCATCAGTTCGTCCGGACGCGCCAAGCTTCATACGCCCAACAATCTCAGCGCACAGTTGACATGTTTGGGTTCAGCTATTACGTTCCAGAACGCATTGAACAGCATGAAGAGGCTCTGGAAGAATATGACAAAGCAATGACTGACATTGCCGACGCATATCAGAAGCTCCGGAAGTTTGTTCCCGCAGAAGATGCACGTGGCATCCTACCAACCAACATTCATACCAACATCGTCGCAAAGTTCAACTTGCGTACACTGAGTGAGATGGCCAAGTCACGCCTCAGCCCACGAGCACAAGGAGAATATCAACAGGTATTTAAGATGATGGTTGAGGAGATTGTCAGAGTTCATCCTTGGGCAGAACCTTTCTTGACCCCGACAGAGTGGGCAGCACCATCGATGGGAAAGGCTCTGAACAAGCCATGAAGAAAAAGTATGATGATGATTTAATTTTCGCAGTTCGGGACGATAAGAAGAACATGACATTGCGAGAGATAAGTGAAAAGTACGACCTGTCCAAATCACAAGTCACGTACATAATTTACAACCCTGATTGCAAACTCACAGAGGACAAGCCAGTACCAGTAGACTATGTTGTTGAGGATGTTGCATTTGAAGATCAGGAGGAATTCGAGAAAGATGAAAGCTCAATAGTCCGTGGCTTTAAAAAAGCATTCAAAGGCATGTTCGATAAATGAAACCTGTGAAAAAGAAAGAGCTCACAAGGCACGACAGGATAATGCTGCGCAACTCGCAAGGTGTTTCAGTAAAGGCTAGAGCCAAAGAAAAAATCAAGGTGTCGCTTAAGAAAGAGCCTTGGCCTAAAAATGATGATTTACTTCCCCGCGAAGGGTAAGTATAATAACCGTGCTGAGAAAGGAAATGGCATGAATATCTTTTATTTAGATCACAGCCCTGTTAGGGCTGCTGAGATGCACTGCGACAAACATTGCGTCAAGATGATCCTCGAGACTGCCCAGCTTTTGTCTACAGCTCATAGAGAGCTTGATGGCAACTATTGGGCTGACAAGTTTGGATTGTATAAGTCGACTCACAAGAATCACCCATCAGCCGTTTGGGTGCGGGAGAGCTCTGCCCACTACTGGTGGACTTGTGGATTGTATGTTCAGCTTGGGTTGGAATACACCAAGCGATACGGCAAGACTCACAAGTCAATGGGTCTTGCTCCATTGCTGTCTATATCGCCAATGTGGATCAATCGTTTGATCTGGCGCGAACCACCTCAGTGCATGCCCGATGAATACAAGTCAGACTGCACTGTTGAGGCATACCGGAAGTATTACAATGGTGCCAAAGCAAGGTTCGCAACTTGGAAAAACAAGGAGGCTCCGGAATGGTTCGCGAAGGTGCAATAATTGTTGACATTGATGGGACTTTGGCTGATTGTCGTCACAGGTTTCATTTGTATGAATCAGGAGATTATGACGCATTCAATGCAGCCAGCAAGGATGACGAGCCGATTGATGCTGTTGTTGAGTTGGTTCGCAATCTGCCTAAGTGGACTTGGATTGTGATCATGACCGCTCGGGACGAATCATTCAGGAATGTGACCATGAGCTGGCTCAACAGCAATGACATCCCATTCGACCACCTGTTGATGAGGCCAGCAGGTGACAAGCGCAGAGACGACATTGTGAAGCGTGAATTGTTCAACATTCACTACTTGAAAGAGCAGATCTGGTTTGCACTGGAAGACCGCAAAGTCTGCGTTGATATGTGGAGGGATGAAGGCATAACTTGCCTGCAGGTTCAGGAGGGAAATTTTTGATGGAACTTAGATTGATCGGCAATGACATTGAATTCGACAGAGAGAAAGTAGCAAGACTTTTTGATCTGAGTCCTGCCCTGCGCATGTCTCTGGAAGATGCTTTCAAAAAGTCTAACGAGCACGACGAGTCCGTCGATGCAGCATATGAAGAAGGGAGAGCCGAAGGTGAGCAGTCCTAAAGACCCAGCAGACATTCTGCAAGAGATGGCAGAGACATTCCGAGAGCGCAACAAAGTCTACGGCGACAACTACAAGGCTGTCGGGGAAGTGATGATCAGCTTGTTCCCTAATGGGGTGCAACTCAACACAGTCAGCGACTACAACAGCTGGCACCTGTTCGAGTTGATGATCGTCAAGATCACTAGGTTCGCAAACAGCAACCTGAAACACAAAGACTCAATTCATGATGCAGCCGTTTATGCGGCCATGGTTGAATATCTCATCAAGGAGGAAAAGAAGTGAGCAACATTTTAATAACTGGCACAGCCAAAGGCTTGGGCAAGGCAATGAAAGAAGAGCTGATCAGCCAAGGCCACAAGGTCTATGGGTTCGACATGAAAGACGGCAACGACATCCGTCACCCAGAGGTTTCTGAGATACCAGAAATTGATATTTTGATAAACAATGCTGGTGTAAACATAATCAACTGGTTGGAAGACTTCGAGGAGTCAGACTGGGACAAGGTCATGGACACCAACGCCAAAGGCATCTATCTGATGACCAAGGCTTGTTTGCCAAGTCTGATCAAAAACAAAGGCACAATCGTTAACATAGTTAGCAATGCAGCTCACATGCCCATGACTTGTTCGTTGGCCTACAATGCGTCTAAAGGTGCAGCTCACATCATGACTCTGCAGTTGGCCAGAGAGCTGACCAAGAAGCACGACATAACAGTTTTTGGGATAGCCCCAAACAAGATGTCCGGCACTGGCATGAGTGACGACATTGACGACCAAGTGGTTGCCACTCGTGGATGGACAAAAGAGTATGCCCAACAGTATCAACTCAACGGTCTGTTGACAGGAGAAGAAACGCCTCCGCATAGGGTGGCTGAATTCTTGGCCTATCTTCTGCAAGACAAAGCTCACCACAAGTGCCTGACTGGGTGCATACTTCCATATGGAGCCTGATATGAAATTTCAAATTGAACAAATAGCAATCGTCCCGAAAGACCCCATCGCAGCAAAGAAGCTGTTGTCAGAGATTGGGGCAACCGAGTGGTCTGAAGATCACGTTGTCGCAACTGGTAATGTTTTCGGCGTTCGCGACACCAACGAAGCTGACTTGTCTTTCAACTATGACCTGTTCTCTGGCAAAGAATTCGAGGTTCTGGATTATACCTCTGGCCCTAATTGGGTTGACTCGAGAGGAGAAAGGAACACAGTCAGCCACCTAGGTATGCATTGCAGTGCAGAAGATCTTGTGCATTGGCGAGCATTCTTCGCCAACCGTGACATAGAGGTGGCGCAAGAAGTTTTCACCGACTCCCACACCAATCCCGTCATCTCAGGAAAGCGCTCTTACAATTACGTCATATTCGACACGAAGAACATATTGGGCGTTGACCTGAAATTTATCGTTAGGATAGATAAAGATGCTAATAGTATTTGACCTAGAAACCACAGGTCTGCCAAAGGCTGAAGGTTCTGATCTTGACATGCAGCCCAAGATCATTGAATTCGGTGCGATCAAGCTTACTGAAGAGCTCATTGAGGTTGATCGCCTTGAATTCTTTTGCAACCCCAAGCACCTGCTCGACCCAAAGATCACCAAGATCACAGGCATAACCGACGAAATGCTAAAAGACAAAAAGCCATTCATCGCACACCTAGACAAGCTGAATGAATTCTTTTTGGGAACCAAGCGCATGTTCGCTCACAATCTTGGCTTCGACAGAAAGATCTTGAAATTCGAGCTTGAACGGCTAGACAAAGTCACCAGCTTCCCTTGGCCTTATGAGCACACCTGCACAGTTGAGGTTGGCCAGCGAGTATGGGGCAAGATGCGCAAGCTGGGCGACATATACGAAGAGCTCTTCGAAGAGAAGATCGCAGGTGCTCACAGGTCGATCAACGACGTTGAAGCCACACTCAGAATAATCGAGTGGTACGCAAAGGAAGGACACATATAAATGTTGAACCTCAAGACACGCACAGAGTATTCGTTCCGCAAGGCATACGGCCCCATACAAAAGGTTGTTGAGTGTTTTGAAGGCAAGGCTGTTGGGATATGCGACACAGGAACATGGGGCCACGTCGCATTCTCCAAGCACTGCAGAAAGGCTGGCATCAAGCCTGTTTTTGGTGCCGAGATATCTGTTGTCCTAGATGCCACAGACCGTTCCAAACAAGCCGACAACCCGATGGGATTCCTTGCTTGCAACAATGATGGGTTGGCTGAGATATATGAGCTTGTTTCCCGCAGCACATCCAAAGAGAATTTCTACTATTATCCACGCATAAGTTATTCAGACTTGTTCGATGTCAGTGAAAATGTGATAATGTTGTCTGGATCGCACCCAGACTGGTCGATGCTTCCTTTGACCAAAAAACACAATCTTTACGTTGAGCTTGGGCCAATGAGCTCTCCGAAGTCAGCAGAGTGGGCTGCTAAAAAAGGCTTCAAGACCATAGCCACCAGTGACAACTTTTATCCCAAGCCATCAGACAAGAAGGCTTACGAGGTTTTGTGTGGACGCAACCGTACGGATCGCAGTGGGCCCATGCACATACTCGACGAGTGGGAGTGGAAAGCTGCTGTGCCTTGGGGAACGCAAGAAGCAATCGACAACACCTACAAGGTTGCCGAGCTTTGCAATGCTGACCTGCCAGTTGCACAGATGATCGCATTCCATTCCAAAAAGACTTTGCGAGAGCTTTGCGAAGATGGTGCTCCAGCCTTAGACGTTGATCTGGAAGATCCAGTTTATGCAGCTAGGCTCAAGCGAGAGTTGGACATGATTGCAAGCAAGGAATTTGAGGATTATTTCTTTGTGATCGCTGACATGATCCGTTACGCCAAAGAGCACATGTTGGTTGGCCCTGCTCGTGGATCGTCTGCTGGTTCTTTGGTTTGCTATCTCACTGGCATAACTGACGTTGACCCGATTGTGCACGATCTGTTGTTCGAAAGATTCATCGACATTACCCGAGAAGACCTACCAGACATCGATATTGATTTCCAAGACGACCGCAGAGAGATGGTGTTCCAATATCTCAGAGACAAGTACGGTGCAGAGAAGGTTGCGCACCTCGGAACAGTCAGCCGCTACAAAGCCAAGAGCACAATAGCAGAAGTGGCCAAAGAGCTTGGAATACCTGCATGGGAAGTAAACGACCTTAAAGGTGCGATCATCGAGCGTAGTGGTGGCGACTCTCGTGCTGCATTCTGCATCCTAGACACATTCAATGATCTTGACATAGGCAGAGCTGTTTTGGAAAAGTTCCCGCAGATGAAAGTTGCGGCAAAGATGGAGAACCACGCACGACACGTTGGTGTGCACGCTGCTGGCATTCTGGTAACTGAAGAGCCTGTTAGCAAGTATTGCTCCGTCAGCGCACAGACTGGTGCAGCCCAGATAGACAAGAAAGACGCTGAAGATCTCAATCTGCTGAAGATTGATGCATTGGGCCTCAGAACACTCTCCGTATTGCAGGACGTTCTGGATCAAGTTGGTTGGGTGCGAGACCAGCTGATCAAGTTTCCGCTAGAGGACAAGAAGGCATTCGCAATATTGAATGATGAGAAGTATGCAGGAATATTCCAGTTTGAAGGCTATGCGCTGCAAGGTGTTACCAGACAGATGAAGGTGCACAATTTCGAAGATGTCGCGGCCATAACTGCACTAGCTCGTCCTGGACCACTAAACTCCGGCGGCACAAGCCAGTTCATCAAGCGGCACATTGGTGCTGCCCCAGTTGAATATTTGCACCCAATGACAGAGCCGATCACAAAGGTCACCCATGGCGTAGTCGTTTATCAAGAGCAGGTCATGACCATTGGTCGGGAGGTTGGGAATCTGAGCTGGGAAGACGTTTCATTCCTACGCAAAGCAATGAGCAAGTCTTATGGCAAAGAATATTTCGACACATTCTGGGAGAAGTTTAAGGTTGGTGCCGCAGAGAATGGCATATCAGAAGATGTGGCGCAAATGATCTGGGACAACATCAACACGATGGGATCTTGGGCGTTCAACCGCAGTCACGCAATATCATACGGGATGGTGAGCTATTGGTGTTGCGTCCTGAAGAGCAGGTTCCCTCTGGAGTATGCTGCTGCTTGCCTCCGCAATGTCAAGGATGACGACCAAGCTGTCAAGCTCTTGAGAGAGGTGGTGTCCGAGGGATTGACTTACAAGCCATTCGACAAATTCAAGTCCAAGGCCAACTGGTCAGTCCAAGACAACGAATTGATTGGCGGACTGATCGGGATCAAAGGCATCGGCCCCAAAATGGCAGAGGATATAGAAAATAGGCGCAACCTGTCCCAACCATTGACTCCACGGCAAGAAACCCTCCTAAACACAGGAACAACACCCTACGACGATATTTTTGAGTGCGAAAGAAAGTTTGGCCACATAAAGAAAGATCCCAAGGCTCACAGCATTGGATCAGCAATAACAGACATTCAAGACTTAGATGGGGACAATCCAGGAACATTCGTTTTCTTAGGCAAGCTGAAAGACAAGAACCTAAGAGATATGAATGAAGCTGTCAACTTGGCCAAACGTGGTGGTAGAAGAGTTGATCGCAATAACCTCTGGTTGAACGTAACGGCTGAGGATGACACTGGCGCAATCATCTGCACGGTCGACAGGTTCAAGTACCAGAAGATGGGCAAGCCCATTGTGGAGGATGGAAAGCTGGGTGAATGGTACTTATTCAAAGGTGTTTTGAAGGGTGGCTTCAGAAAGATCTATCTAGAAAAGATACGTAAGATGTTGTAAATGTTGAGATAAAAACTATTTCACTCAAAATTGAAAATAATGATTGCCTTCTCTGGCAATAACGACGATACTCTCTTTATCGGAAGGGAGCAGCCCTTACGGTTTTAGAAAGGAACTAACAATGAACCTCACAGATAACCAGACCCGCGCAATGATCTCTCTTATCAAAAGTTGCCTCGACAACATGGGAGGTTCAACCCTCGTTGATTTGCAGGACGACCCGTTTACTTGGGTTGAAGCCTCTGATCTCGTTGAAGCTGGCTGGGGCCAAAAAGAAGCTGAGGGCACATTCGGCTCACTGGTCGCTGCTGATTTAGTTTATGATTGTGAAGACAAATTGTTTTCGCTGACAACCGACTGGGATGTGCTCCGCAAGTTCCACGCATAATCTAACGGTGGGGTTTCGGCCCCACCACCTACTCAAATTTTAGAAAGGGACTATCATGAACAAGCATACTCCATCTCAACGTCCGATCACCGACTGGGTTGGCAAGCAGCGCATCACATGGTGTGGCCCATACGCCATCGCCATTCTTTGCGGTGTAGCCTATGAGCCTGCATACCAAGCTGCCAAGCTAGTGCGTGGCAAACGCCATGCAAAAGGCATCACAAACACCAACCTGAAAGCTGCGTGCCGAAGATTCGGTGTGAACGGCAATTGGAAGTCCCTCGAGAAGCGCACTAAGCTCTCGAAATTCCTGCCGACACTTGAGGCTGGCAAAGTCTACGTGATTCAGATAACTAAGCATTTCATAGTAGTCGACACTCGTGACTTCACCACCATTGACAACCAGCAGCGCGAGTGGATCGCAATGGATGCAACCAAGCACAAAAACAAGTTGGTGCATGCTGTTTTCGAAGTCACCAATCCTAAATTTTACGCTGAGGATGATCCTTGGTTGATCGAGCCTCTGGCTGCTTCTGGAGCCTGAGCCCAACCCCTGAGCATGGATTAAAACTGCTCATCAAACTCCAAACTGAGAAAGAATAATTATGACAATACCAATCGAAGAAACTCAAGAGCTGCGCGTCTTGATCGAGTCAGTTTCATTCAAGCAAAATTGCTTTGGCGTCACCCAAGAAGGTGAGACAGTTTTCATCGGCAATCGGATTGCCGCATTCCTCAGCCTAGACATCGGAGATCAGGTTCTGGCGCACGTCGTACCGAACTATGATAACCACTCAGCCAAAATTGATTATCGGGCTGTGCGCTGCGTTAAAATAAAAGACACACCATCAGGCTCTTTGCCCAGAAAAGATGATCGCGTGATCAATGCGACTGTTGTCCGCAAGCACACTTTCAGCGAGATTCAAGCCAACATCATTAACATCCTGATTGTTCAAGAAAATTACTTTACGTCGGGGGAGTGCGACGATGCTTACTATGAGGCCCACCCCAATCAAAAAGAACGGCTGCACCGCTCCGAGATTGGCAATGCTTTGACTAACGCTCATAAATATGGACTTGTCGCCAGAGCAGGAGTGATGGCTAGCTCAGTAAATGAGAAGGCTTCATTGGTTCTCTGGGCCAGCGAAATGAATAAATTTAAATAGTAAAAAAGCAGAGGTCTTTGTTTTTCAACAATTCTTTCTTCTTTACTTTCCGGTGGAGAAGAAGGATACTACGATTGTTAACTTAGAAAGGAATACAAAATGCAAATCGGTTGGACTGATCATGACAAAGACCTCTACATGTCCCTCAAAGGCTGTGTCAACAAAGGTGGATATTTCTCCTCAGTTGGTCAAATGAATTATATGGCTCGCGTTGTGGGCCACAACTCTTATGCCAAAGATGGTGAGAGCCACTGGGGTGACAGTGTTCCCTCTGCAGTTGGCCAGAGCATCGTGATCCTTGAAGCTCCGATTATCGTTGAGTTTGCAGGATCAACACCTTGGGCCCAAGGCACAACTGGTTGGGGTCGTCGCAGTCGTGACTTCTGCAGAGCATTTGTTGTTGATGCTGTTGGTGTGGTGGCTATGTACAAGATCCACCGCTCTTACGACGATTCAACTGGATCCTCTGGCCCTAACCCTAAGCGCACTGAGGTGATCTTCGAGCGAGACAACTCTCTAGCTACTGAGAAGCTTACTGAGTTTGCAGCTGTGAAAGATGCCAAGGTCAAAGCAATCGCAGAGGAAAAAGCTGCTTCTAATTTCATTGGCGCAGTTGGCGACCGCCTAGACTTTCAAGGCACAGCACGTCTCGTCTGGAGAGGTGAGAATCAGTGGGGGACAACATACATCTACCTCATCAAGACCCAAGACGGCAACACCATCAAGTACATGGGCAAGTGGCTTGGGCAAGGTGAGAGCTTTTCAATAAGATTCAAAGCCACAGTCAAGAAGCACGAAGAATACAATGGCGAGAAGCAGACCGTTGTCAACCGTCCAATGAAAATTCAAGTGGGAGAGGACGCATGATCCCCTGCCCAGATTGTGAACACACAGGCCACAAAGGCAAAGTTGAAAAGACTTTGTATCAGCTTTTCGGCGGGACGCTGGAGCCTGTTGGTGAGTGGGTTGATTGCGAGGATTGCAATGGCTCCGGAGAAGTCGAGTGCGACGAGGACAACTGCGATCCTCGCTGTGAATCTTACAAGTCTGGTCTGGCTAAAATGCTAGACAATCCTCTGGAGACTTTGGCCAAGTTGAACCTGCGAGGTGAAAACCATGTGGGCAACTGAAATAATCAAGAAAGGCTCCTATTACTACTCCAACATGAACGCTGCGGAGAAAGCTAAGTCTGGTAAAATTTTCGAAGTCGAATACAAAGACATGAAGTATTCCGAAGCCTACAACATGCACAATTATTACATGATGAAATATGCTGGCGAATACTCAACTTATTTTGTTTGGAAGGAACCACAATGATTGCGGAACTTTGCTTGTCGCTAGCTCTTTACCACGAGGCTCGTGGAGAGCCGCTCAACGGTCAAAGAGCTGTGGCTGAGGTCATAATGAATAGGGTTGAGTCTAATCGCTTCCCTGACACTATTTGTGGCGTCGTCATGCAGCCTAATCAATTCAGCTTCGTCAGCCCCAATGGTTGGGCTGGCATTCCAACAGACGGTGACTTGTGGGCTGATGCAGAAATGTTCGCTCAGGACGCCATATTCAATCACAAGACTGGTGAGAAGTATTGGGGTGGATATTATTACCATTACCATGCCACCAGTGTTTCACCTGTTTGGGCTGAAGAAATGTTCCCCGCAATGACAATCGGGACGCACATCTTTTATTCCGACAATTTAACCAAACCCAAGAAAGTGAGGCCAAAATTACGACCATGGAAATAGACAAAGCTCATGGCAGGTTCTGCCTAGCAAAAGTAAAGCTGGATGGTGATGTTATCCAGAAGTTGGCATCATTGCCAGGATTTAAGAAGTGGGTTGGCAGGGACTTGTTGTTTGCACCCACAGGAGCCAACATAAGCCACATCAACAAGCATTGGCCTAGGGCTGAGTGGTCGGAGGCTGCCACGCCCATCTTAGACGATTATATTGAAACAATGCATCAGGCTGAATTGACTCGCAAAGAAAAGTCTGCAGCCCCGAAAGATCTGGGTGACTTCCTTTTCAAGACCAAGCCATTCGATCACCAGCGCAAAGCATTTTATATGAGTCGGGACAAAGAGTCATTCGCGCTGCTTATGGAACAAGGCACAGGCAAGACAAAAGTCATCATAGACAATGCTGCGTATCTTTATGCCTCTGGAGAGATAACAGCTCTGGTGGTCATTGCTCCCAATGGGGTGCACCGCAACTGGTTGAACAAAGAGATTCCCGACCACATGCCGGATTGGTGCCATTACGACTCAACCTATTATTCCTCCGGAATGAAGGCTAGGGACAAGGCCAAGTTTGACGAGATATTGTCTGGGCAGGATCAGCTGAAGATATTCTCTTTCAATGTTGAGGCTTTTGTGAGCCAAACGGCTGTGGCATTGATGAACAAGATCCTCCTCAGCAACAAGGTTCTTTTGGTGGTTGATGAAAGCTCTCGGATCAAGCGTCCAGGAGCCAAGCGCACCAAGACAATTCACAAGTTTGCCAAGCAAGCCAAATACCGCAGGATAATGACAGGCACACCAGTGACCAAAGGTCCAGAGGACGTGTACAGCCAATTCAGATTCCTAGACCCTTATATCCTCGGATATGACAGCTTTTATTCTTTCAGGGCAAGGTACTGCGTCATGGGAGGCTACGAGAACAAGCAGATCGTTTCTTATCAATATATGGACGAGCTGACCAAGAGCATTGAAGGCCACTCATTCAGGGTTCTGAAGAAAGATTGCTTGGATCTGCCAGACAAGATATATCAACGTCACTTTGTTGATCTTTCGCCAAAGCAGCGCAAGTTGTATGATGCTCTTAAGAAAGACTTCGTGGTTGAGCTGGAAGGTGACGTAATAGACGCACAGGAGGCCATAACAAGGCTGCTACGGCTGCAACAGATAGTTTGTGGTTGGTTTCCCGCTGAAGAGAAAGCAAGGCCCATAGACGACAAGAATCCGAGGCTGGAGGCTCTGAGAGATCTTCTGGCCAACATTGATGCAAAGGTCATAATCTGGGCACGCTTCAGAGCAGACATTGCGCAGATAGAGCGGATGCTGGGTCACAAGGCTGTCAGTTACCATGGTGGCGTGTCTAACGACATGAGAGTGAAAGCTGTAGACAGCTTCCAGAATGACCCAAGCGTGCGTTACTTCATCGGGCAACCCCAGTCGGGCGGGATTGGCTTGACGCTAACAGCTGCATCTTACGCGATATATTATTCCAACAGTTTCGACTTGGAAACAAGACTGCAGTCGGAAGATAGGTGTCACCGCATAGGCACAACCCAGAACGTAACATACATCGACATCGAGAGTCCCAAGACCATTGACTCAAAGATCATCAAAGCTCTGCGTGACAAAAAGAACCTAGCAGACGTTGTGAATAAAGATCCGATGTCATTTTTCTTATCGGAGGAATAATAATGAGCGAGAGCAATTTTTGGACGTTGTTGCGGAATAACCTTCCGCTAAAGATGTATCGAGTTGAGAACAGAGTAATGCGAGGAATGCCTGATGTGCATTATATCCAGAAAGGCAAGTCTGGGTGGATAGAGCTGAAGTACATTGAAAAGTGGTCAAAGCGAGGAAGGTTCACTAGTGGCCTTAGACAAAGTCAGACTTTCTGGGCAAACCAGCACATCCGAGCAGGTGGCAAGAGTTGGTTCCTGTTTCGAGTTGGAAGAGACTTCACGATACTGGTTGATGGCGACCGAGGGAAAGAGCTTTTAGACAGACCTGCCAAAAAAGACTTTATGGCAATGGCAACTTGGCACAAGCAAGGAAATGTAACTTCTGATGACTGGATTGAATTGGCCAATGTGATCGCTTGTTAGAAGCCATCTTTTAAGCCATCAAGAATCTCACTCAGACTAGGCCTTTTGTCTTTCTTTTCATATACGCAACTGAATACCTTTGGGCATTCAGAGAAGCTCTTTGTTGGGTAATGGTATCCGAGGCCACCGAAACCTGCAGTGAATCTGTAAACGCACACTTTCTGGCCAGTCGTGTCTGTAAATCTTTTCCACAAATGACATGGGACATATTCAGGATTCGCTACCCCAGCAAGTGCAACCGATAATATTAAAACACCCATCATTGCGTAGCCAATACTAATAAATATATCCCACCACCTAGAACACTAATAATACCTAAAGACAAACCACCTATAGCCATATTATTTTGTATCTGTCTCTTGGCTTCCATTGCCTTGTAAACAGTTTCTTCACGATCAGCGCGTATCTTTCGGCGCATTCCAAGCATCTCGTCGTAGGTTCCCAACCCGAACCTGTAGTCAAGCATAAATTTTATTTCTTTCTCTTTCTCAAGTAAAGTCTTTTTACGGACAATAATGTCCATGGCTTCTTGTTCAATGTTTTCAGAACCATGAGTCTTTTTGTCTAACCAAGTTGGATTCTTACGTTGAGACTCCGCACGAGTGATATCAGCGACTGCGCCATACCATGCACCAAGCTGCTGAGAAACGTCTTGAATTTCTCGTCCCGCCCCGACGAGCATTTTGACGCCTTTAAAAGCGGCATTGGCAGCAGCGAAAGCAGTAATTGGATCAATCATTTAGCCACACTGCCTCTCTTTTTAGTCAGAACGTAGCAAAGATGCCTTATCCTCTTCGGACAATCCTTCAATTATGCTCTGCAATGCTGGGGAGCTCTGCGGATTGATTGTATCGATAACTTCCGGTTTAGTTTCAGCTTGGATTGCTGTGCTGAAGAGAGGTGCTTTGGCTCTGTCGAGGTATTGCTGGACTATCCGCTGGACTTCCCTGCGCTCGAAACCACCTTCAATTGCTTTGACTGCACCGCCAGCTCCAGGAATTCCAGCGACAGTGTTCAGGATGCCACCTCTGCCTAGCTCTCCTAATATGGTGGTGGCTGTCCCTGATGGGTTGAGTTTTATCTCTGCCCAGAGCGTTGGCATTACGTCATTGCGGAACTTAGCTATCTGCGCAAGCTCTTTTTTCGAGAAAAGCTCATTGATGACAGCTTTGTTCTTGCCGAAGACACTTTTGTAATTGTTCACGATGTTCGTTCTTGTTACGCCAGACCTGCCAGTGCCAGCGAAAGCTCTTTCCAGAGTTGCGTCTTTCATCAGCCCAATGATCTCTTGGTATTCTGCGGAACCTTCTCCGAGAGTTGACTTCAGCTTGCGGATAACGGTGGGAACGGCATTGGCTGGAGCGAACTTGTTATGACCGAATAATGCTCCGACAACCTGCTTGGGGTTGGCCTCTTTGCTCGTGATCATTTCCAAGATCTTGTTGGCTGCTCGGACTGTTGCGTCTTTGCTGCTTTGCTTTCCTGTCAGGCCCATATACTTCGTGTAAATCTGCCTAGATTGCTGCAGCTGATCTATTACACTTTGATCCCCGAACATCAATCCGCGCTCTATTGCGGTGTTGTAGGCTTCGTTGAGCTGAGTCTTGAGCATTGTCAGTGCACGACCCTCTGAGGCATTGCCGCCAACTGACATGGCTTTTTCGATCTGGATGTTCAAGGCTCTCTGGTAATCATCGATTGCCCTGAGTGGTGCACCTTTAAAGTTTGGGTTTTGAGATATTTTGACTAACTTTTCCAGCTTCTTCATTTGCTTGGAAAGATTAGGCATTTCAGCACGCATAGCTGGGCCAACCTCATTGCGCAACATTGCTATCGCGTCGCTGGCAGTTTCCATCAACCCACGCTGAGAAAGCACTGGCTTGTCGACAGCATCGTCAACAGCTCTATAAGAGGCCCCAGCCTCTGCCTTAATTCTTGCCGCCGCAGATTGCGCTGTTGATTGTATTCCTTCAGCTGCTGCTGTGGGAGTGTCAAGCGCACCAGCAACCATTGGGTCGCCTGAGCCCATCCTAGAACGCAACTGAGTCGCATCTTCTCGGATCTGGTCCAACTGACGCCTGTCGAATCCTCTGAGTTGGTCGCTGGCTCCAGCATCCACCCCAGCAGACCTACGCAAAATGTCTTCACGTGCAATGTCCGAAGAAGCCAAAGTGTCCAGCTGTCCAGTCTCAGTATTGGGCAACTCACCAGACCTTTGGCCTTGAGTCATTATGTAGGGAGAGCTTTGATTCGGAGTTGGGCGCATGAATCGGGGGAGTTGAACTCTGGCAACATTAGCTGCTCCCCTGACAGGAGCCATAGCTGCCCTGCCTGCGAGCTTGAGTGCTGGCGGCAACACAACGTCTGCGGCTACGCCAACCGCTGTTGCAGTGGCCACGTCTGTGGCTAGATCACCCGCTGTCTGCTTCTTCGCCTTGGTGGTCTCCGGAGTCATCTGAGATTCCAGAGCTTGAGAGGCAAATTCAGTAGCTGCGTAGGCTGGGATTCCTCTAAATATTGTTGAAAGGACAGTTGGTCCTCCACCAATCAGAGCTGCGGGGAGCATCTTAATTGTTTCGCCGACGAATGATCCGAAGTCTTGCGCAGAAAATCCTGGCTTGTTTATGTAATATGGTTGATCATTCCATACGATCATTGGGTTTCCGAACTTGTCTTGGAATCTTCCTCCCCAACGCTCATCACCTTTAAAAGACTTTTCCATTATTTCGCTCTTGCCGACATCGTCTCTAGCAAGAAATATTTTTAGATTAGGAATTATGCCTTCAATCAATCCAGGAGCTTCACCACCCATATCCGTTGCTTCTGGGATGTCTGGGAATTCAACCTCTTGGCCTTCGCCAGTGGCGGCGTCTTTGACAGCAGAAGGGATGTCTTTAATTGAATCGAGGAGGCTCGACTCATCTTCTTCGACAATCTCTTTCTCTGGAAGAGGCTTGCTGCTTTCTTGGTTGGATCCTGCTGCTCCTGGCAGGGTGAATGGTTGCTCTTCTGGTTCCATTTTAATTCCCCTGCCAATCTTTCACAACATAGAAGTCATCCAAAGAAGACCCACTAGCATCTCTGTACCAACCAGTGTTCACTGCGACAGAACCAGATGGCAATGCTGTCCACCAAGCCAGAAGTTCAGCTTGATCATTAGGATCCCCTGTGTATTTCTCGAATATTCCAGGATCGACTTCTTTCATCTTTTTAGCAACTTGAGATGTTGAGCTGTACTTGCCAGACGTCAATGCGTCTCGCTCTAGTTCGTTCATCAAGACACCAAGCTCCGCAGACCTCTTGAATGTGTACAGAGATATGTAGTTGGCGAGCTCTGTGTTCCCAAGGTCCACGATTGCTTGTTTGTATGCTTTGAATTCCATGTCGGAAGTCGACCCAGAGCCAATAGGACGCATCTTCGGAGCCAAGAAGTTAGATGCAGATTGCAAAGATTGTTGGTTGGCAACCATAGGTGCATCAGAGTTAAACACATCAACCAAGAAGCTCCTCAAACCAAGAGTTGCATCTTGCAAGCCACCAGTTGGGACTTGGCCCAAGCGCAACATCTCCATAAGGCTGTCAACCCTCGGGATCACTGTTACTCTCTTGTCGATGAAGCCATCTTGAGCTTTTGCTAGAGTTTCAAGACGCTTAGTGCGATACCCAACGAATGGTGGAGTGGAGCCTGAAACTGGCTCTTGCATCAAGTTAGTAACAACCCCATTGGTGACCTGTGGGACGAATGATATGTAGTTGTCCCCAGATATCAGAGGCATATTGATCTGCTCGTCGTCTTGAGCTGTTATCCTGTCTACGAAATATTGGAATCTTGGGCTTTCCTCTGACAAACCCAATGAAAGGATATATGCCTTGGCGTCCTCTTCAGACATGTAAGTTGCTTGCGACCCTGACCCGACAGTCTTGACGCTCGTTCTGGGCGTTGTTGGGGCGATTATTATAGACGTAGGATCCATCCTAGCCAAAGCTGCGGCATCTGGGTTGCTGAGCGTCAGCCTGTCTCCTGCCTTGCCCATTCCAGGAATGTCTTTCTGCAACTGGTATGTTTTTATCGTGGATAAGCCTGTGGCCTTGGGTGGCTTGATCGCTTTGGCTATGTTGATGGCAGTTGCGGGGAGCTTGGCTTCAGCTTCGCGCTTGGCCATTGCATCTTTCATCAGGTATTGTGCTGGGACCAATGAGGCTTTTGAAGCTGCGCCCAGAGCAGTTTCTCCTGGCTTGGAGGATTCAGCTGCCATGTTCGTGAAGAATTGGAAGGCCAGAAGAGCAGGGTCAATAGGCTTGTATTCGGGGGAGATCTCTCGAGCAATCTCAATGGCATCTTCCATCAAGCCTTTGCCACCCAAACGATTCAGAGCACCCTGCGACATTCCGAGAAGGTCACCGTAGCTAGTTCCAGCTGCACCGATTGTGTCTTCATCTTCCATGTCAGGCTCCTTATCTGTTGCCCATGTAATACGCACTCGCCAGAGAGCCTAGTCCACCGATTGTTTGACCGTATATTGATGGAGCTTGTGCAGTCTGTTCACCTTGGGCTAGGGAGAATTGTCTTTGCTCATACGGAACACCTTTGAGAGCACCTAGCGCAAAGTTTAGCTGTTGGTAAGGATACTGAGCCTGTTCCGTATAATCTGTGAACGCCAAGTCAAGAGCTGTTTGGTCTAATTTCCGACGAGCTTCGCCAGCCCCTAAGAGGCCAGCAGCAGCTTGTTCTTGTAGCCCTTGTACCATGGGAGCATAAGACTGCAACGCCTCTGCCTCCCGAACTCGTGAAGCCTCTTCGGTCTCGTAACCTTGACGTTGTCTGTCTTCAGAAGCCATCCTGCCAGCTCTGTCAGAATCAAATCTGCTCGCTGCG
>Ga0307985_10000741_pt1 | contig 18787 bp, 25 predicted proteins | sample EllFjometageno80_FD_203155 | JGI IMG/M metagenome (GOLD analysis project Ga0307985, IMG submission 203155) | Marine microbial communities from Ellis Fjord, Antarctic Ocean - #80 | ecosystem: Environmental > Aquatic > Marine > Unclassified | place: Southern Ocean | collected 2014-10-09 | reverse complement strand
AAACTCCCGGTGGTTACAGCATTAACGCTGACAACTGGAAGATGGTTAACTTTAACGACAACATCTACTTTTTTCAACGTGGCTTTGCTCCTTTAGTTTATAACACTGTTGCAACAGGAACTTCAGGGGGCACTGGTAGTGCTGTGAAAGTTTTAAGTACTGTCAACAGTGCCTCTGGTTTAGGTGACTCTACTAAGTTTGGAAATGAGATTCTAGCAGCTTACGGTAGATTGTGGGTTGCAGACTTCACTGGCGACAAGTCTACTATCTACTGGTCTGACCTTTTATCTGGACATAAGTGGAACGGTGGAAGCTCTGGCTCTATTGATATTTCTAAGGTTTGGCCTGACGGTTATGATGAGATTGTGGCTTTGTCAGCCCACAACAACCATCTAATTATTTTTGGTAAGAACAGTATTGTTGTTTACTCAGGTGCTGACGATCCTTCTTCAATGGCTCTTTCTGATACTATTGCTGGCGTAGGTTGTGTAGATAGGGACACAGTACAAGCCACAGGAGCAGATGTTTTATTCTTGTCACAGACAGGTCTAAAGAGCTTTGGCAGGACAATTCAAGAGAAGTCCATGCCTATTAGCAGCCTATCAGGGACAATCACAAAAGACATTATTGGTCTTCTTTCGACAGAAACAGAGCTATATAGGTCTATATACTACCCCGAAGAAAACTTCTACTTAATTACTTTTACAGGTTATGACGTTACCTATTGTTTTGACATAAGAGGTACATTGGAAAACGGCTCTTACAGAGTAACTCGCTGGGTAGGTGCAGGTTTTAGTGCTTACGAGCGTACTTCTTCAGGGGAGTTATTCGTAGGCACAATAAACGGCATAGGCAAATACGCTGGTTATTTAGACAACAGCAACACTTACCGTTTTCAGTACACTAGTCCTGAGTTAACTTTTGGAGACTCGTCAAAACTTAAATTTCTTAAGAAGCTTAGGCCAATTATTGTTGGAGGTAGCGGTGCTGACATTTATTTAAAATGGTCTTACGATTTTAAAACAAAATCTGGAACTTCTAACGTAACTTTAGCAACACAGGCTAAAGCAGAGTTTAACGTCGGTCAATTCAATATAGGACAGTTTTCTACAGGCGAGTTTATCACAACTGCTTTAGGTTTTAACACTAACGGAAGCGGTGGAAGTGTTTCTATTAACATGGAAGCTGATATTAACGATGACCAACTATCTTTACAAGAAATAAACGTGCTTGCACTAATGGGTAAAACAATATGAGTAATTACAGTAAAACTACCGACTTTGCTGCGAAGGACAATTTACCTTCTGGCGACAGTGGTAAAATAATTAGAGGAACTGAGTTTGAAACTGAGTTTGATGCTATTTCAGTAGCCATTGCTACTAAAGCAAACACGGCTAATCCTACGTTTACAGGCACAGTGGTTATACCTGCTTTGACGTTTAACGGGACACTGTCCACGGGAACTATAAGCGGAGGAACTTACTAATGCCAATTCCACAATGGTTAACAGATTTAGGAACAGGAATTGTAGATAACGCTGGTCCTTTAGCCTTAGGCACTCTTGGTTTAGGGTTAGCTAAAGAAGGTTACGATCAACTAGGTAGGACCGGAGAACGTGCTTATGAAAGCTACGCTGCTCCCGGTGGTTTAGCCGACAGACTCTCAGGTATGATGGAGTTTCAGCCGTATACTGTAACGTCAGCTACTGGCAGTAACTTTGGAATGACACAGGGACCCGGAACAGGTGGTGCAGGAAGTGGCAACCCACAACAAGCTATAGATAACCGCTATAGACAAGCCGGTGGTCAACTATTCTCTGATGATCCAGAGGTGCAAGCAGCGTTTCAAGCAGGGGCTAACAGTCAAGCATCAGCTAATGAGCTTGCTGCTTTTAATCTTGGTGTCCCTGACTTAAACAATGACGGCAGATTGTCCAATGAAGAGTTTACGTCTTGGGACGGTTACGCTGCCTATTCAGCACAAAACGGAGAAGGCATCTTATTAAACGACGGGACTAATCCTGCTGGTTTTTCTGGTAGCCGCTTTACAGGCCAGTACAATTCAGACGGCACTCCTGTTTACACTCAAACCGGCGCAGGAGTTCCACAAGGACAAGAAAACGTAGGTGGCGTAGGTGGAGCAGGGGGTTACCCGTCCTTTGTCCCCGCTGGTCAACAAGGAGCAATGGACTATAAGTTAACGCTTTCTCCTGAAGAAAAACTTATGCAGGACGCTAACCTTCAACGGTCTGAAGCTATGTTTGCTTTGTCAGCGGCTGACCCCGCTACTCGTGAACAAGCTGTGTTTAACCGTATGATGACGGCTATGGCTCCACAACAAGAACGTGAAAGACTAACCTTAGAAAACCGTTTGCAGGGACAAGGACGCTTAGGTGTACGCACAGATATGTTTGGTGGTACTTCTGAGCAACTATCAATGGCTAAAGCACAAGAAGAAGCTAAGAATTCAGCTATGTTGAACGCTATGACCTTTGCGGGTCAAGAGCAGACTCGTCAAGCTAACTTAGGTTCAGGTCTGATGGCTGCTGGTTATGTACCACAGGCACAGTTGCTTAACGCTGCGACACTTGGTATGACAGGTGCTGAACAACGTAGGTCGCAGTTGGCACAGCAAGGAAGTGCTTACGGAGAAACATATTCTACAGGTCTTGAGGCTTTACTGGCGTCTGCTCAGGGACAAGCTGGGATGTATAGAGACGTTGGGGCTGGGATAACACAAGCAGCGTTAGGCGGCTTATTTAAGACAACATAGGAGAAAACAATGGCACAACTTAGTCCACAATTTATGAGTAACTTGATGAACATGCCTACTAACCAAAGCATGTTTAACTTAGGTGCTGCTGTCGGTGGTGTACCGGGGCAGTACCAAGCTAAGAAGAAAGCAGAAGCAGACAAAGTAACCGCAGCTAACACAACACAAGGTATTATGGCGGGTATTAAAAGCCAAGACCCAGCTAAACTTGAAGAAGTGGCTGAACAACTGCGTCTTGCTGGTCAACCAGTTAGAGCTATGAAAGTGTTTCAACAAGCTCAAACATTAAAAGAAAAACTTAAACTTGAAAAAGAAAAACAAACTTTAGAACGTGGCGAAAGGTCTTTAGTAGATTTTGCAACAGCGTCTGGCATGGATTTAAATGATCCAAAAGCTAAAGAGTTCTTTTTTCGTAGAGCTAATATTTACGGAGTTGATCCAACAAGAGCGTCAGCTTTGTTTGACCAGTTTGTAACAGCTAAAAAGGACCTTATGCAAATACCCGCTGGCGCAACAGTATATGACCCTAACACCAAGGAAATACTATTTACAGGTGCTTTTAAACCTTCAGAACCTAAGGCACCCAGTTATAAAGTTACTTCTGCAACTAAACAAGACCCTAATATTCGTGTTTTTAGAAACGGAACACAAACTGAGGTTATTCCGATAAACGCTGGAGATACGGAAGCTGACGGAGCTAAAAGGTTAGCCGGTATTGCAAAATTAGTTAACATTGAACAAACTCTTGGTAATTTAATGGGAGATAAATATTCAGCAGATGGCGTTTTCGGTGCGTCTGGTATTTACGGTGCATTAACGTCTTTTATACCCGGAACTGATGCAACAGACAGAGAAAGCCTTATTAATTCTTTAAAAGCTAACTTAGGTTTAGAGTCTATTGCTGAGTTAAAAACGCTATCATCTACGGGATCAACAGGTTTAGGACAAGTTTCTAACATAGAATTACAAGCGTTACAATCAGCCGTAGAATCTATTAGTGTCAAGCTGTCAGCAGAGCGACAAAGAGAAGCACTAAAAAAAATAGCGTTTCACATGGATAGATCAAAAAAAGCTATGGCTGGTCTCCTGCCTAAAGACACTATAGAGTGGAACAGTCCTACATACGTTGCTGCTGGTTTTCGTAAAAGTAAAAAATCAGGCGAAATTTACTACTCTCCAACAGGACCTGACGGACAAATATATAGAATGAACACAGCGGGAATGTTTGTACCAATTTAATTAGAAGGTATTATTATGGCACTTGATTACAAAGCTGATTACTTAGAGTCAGTAGGCGCTGCTGAACCAGAAAACAAAGAGCCTGTCGTAGAAGAAAAAGAAAAAACTGACTATGCGGCTGATTTCTTAGAAGCACAAGAAGAAGCTTCTGTTACTTTAGCTAATAATACTCCTAAAGAAGTTCCTACTGCTTTTGACAGAATCTTTATGCAGCCTTTAGAACGGGCAGGAGAAAGACAAGAGGCTATAGGAGGAAGGATAGCTGAACAGTATCAGCCTATAGATTACAACTCTACAGATTACTCAAAAGGTACGGACATACCTTCAGTTTTACTACAGACTGTTGGAAACCCTGTAGCTTTAGGTTTTGATGTAGCTGCTAACGCTATTACTGTAGGCGCAGAAAAAGCCTTTGGTTTGTTACCTGAAAGCACACAAGCAGGAGCTTACGAGTTTCTTCAGGGTTCTTTACAAACAGAAGTAGGTCAAATGGCTATGGCTGCTTTATCTTCTGGCGCAGAAGCTTGGGACGAGTTTTCAGAAATGTATCCTAATGAAGCTGCAAGCTACGCTGCTTTTTTTGAAATATCAGCAGGTTTACCTAGAACACTGTCTGGGTCTTTTGTTCCTTCTCCTCTTCCTAACTACTCTCCTGATTTAAGACCGGGAAAGATTTCAGAAATAGGAGGAAGAAAAACAGCAGAACCTTTAGCTGGTATAGATAAAGATGTGTACAACATTGCTTTTTCTAGTAAAAACAAGACACCTCAACAAGCTAAAATAACTACTGATCCACAAGGTTTAACAGGATCACAGCGACAATTAGCCAGTGCAGAACAACTTGCAATTGTAGACGAGTTAAAAAAAGCGGGTGTTCGGGGTAACAAAACTTTACAGCAAAATTTAAACGCGACTACTGCTTATCTTAACTCTTTAGAAAAACCTTTAATGGCTTTAGCTAAAAAAGTAAAAGACCCTATTGATCCTGAGGCGTTAAACCGCAATTTACAACGGGTGTTCAAAAAGATGCGGCAGGATTACCCGTCAGTGTTTAGTGATAAAGCAGCAGGTAAGAAGTTTTCTAAGTATTATCAGCAGATGTTAGCTGAGATACGAAAACAAGGAAACACCGCTGAAGGTTTAATAAACGCTAGACGTGCTTTTGACGACATAATGAAACGAGAAGGTGTTGACGTAGGTAGTGCAAGTTTAAATTCTTCTGTGTTATCTGCTAAAGCTATGAGAATAGCTGTAAATGACACCCTGTTTGAAGTTATTCCTGAAGCAAAAGGAATATTTAAACGGCAATCTAGGATTCTTTCGGTTCAAGATAATATAGCTACAAAAGCAGCACAAGAGTCTCAAACTATGCTAGGGCGTTATGTGCAAGAGTTAGGTTTAGACAAACTTATGGCTAACACTGGTCTTTCTATGGCTATTAATTTACCGTTTGCAGCCTTAGGTGGCTTAGTTGCGTCTCCTTATGTCTTAATGAAAAACCTATTAAAAACCGCTAAACCAGCAAAGGTTAGAGCGCAAGTAGCCTATGTGTTACGGGATGTGTTTAAAGAAATAGATAAAGGTCTAGGACGTATGAAAGACCCTGCTCGTAAGAAACTACTGATGGACAAAAAACCAGTAGTCTACGCTGCTTTAAAAGCCGCTGGGGAACAACTCATTGCTCAAAGTGAAGAGGAAGAGAATGTCCAATAAAAGCTGGTACGACACGGCTCAAGAAGGTTTGGCAGTAGGCGAAGCTGCTGTAGACCGTATGTGGGAATCTCAACGCCAAAGAGAAGCTGGAGAGATTTCTATGTTTGAGTCGGTTCTCAGGCAAGGCGGGGACGCTGCTTCAGTGCCTAGTTGGATGCTTAACGAAGTTTTGTCTACTGTTCCGGGTTACGAGTACGCGCAAGAAAAACTAGGACAGGGCGCTAAGTACCTTATAGACAACAGCTACATGGGACAAGCTGCCTCTTCTGTTATGGAGAAAAACCCTAGACTTGCTAGAAATATGGAAGCTGTAGGTCAAGTAGCAGAGTTTGTACCGGGAGTCGGTGGGCGTGTAAAGACTAACAAAGCTAACGTAGATTTAGATAGATTAACGGGGGTTGACTCAGGTAAAGGAATGTCCTTAGCTTCTCTTAATAATTACATTAACGATTTTTATGGTAGAAAGGAAGTTACTGGAACAACTTCAATGGATAAAATGGCGGGTGCTTCTCCTCCCATAACTCTTTTTGAAAGTATAATCGAAAAACAACTTTACGATGCAGATTCACCAACCAATAAAGCAATAGACACTGCTACAGAACTTAAAGTTCCTCTTGTAGAGAAAGTAGCTAAAAAAGCAGCCATACCTACCTTAAAAACAGATGATTTTACAAGCACCTCGAAAACAAAAGCAGCTATTAGAAAAATAACTTCTATGGCGAAGTTCGGGGGCACTGGTTTAAAAGACACAATAAAAGATTTATTTGACCCTAGTTCTCGTGCTTTGTTTAGAGAACAAGGACTGTCCAATACAGGGAAAGAAATTATAGCTTCACACCTTGCTGCTAAAAAACTAAAGGAATCTCCAGAAGGTCTTAAAATTTTAGAAGACATAACTGCGCTTAAAGAGAAGTACAGAAATCTACCTAAAAAAGGAGGAAAACTGACCGAAGAACATATAAAAATAAACGCCGAAATACAAAAAGCAGCTAGTAAATTGTCTTCTAGGGAGATACCTAAAGCTGTTGGCGAAGCAATCTACCAGCTACACATAGGACAACAATCTGGAAGACAAGGTGGTTTAAACTCTGGTTTAGAAGGAATAGCCAGAGAATCTTTTGTGGAATCTTATAACAAATACGACTCAGGCTCCTTGTCTTCTTGGTTTGTTCAGCACAACAAAGCAGAAAGTGTAGACTTTGATGTCAGTGTGTCTAAAAAAGACGCAGACATATTAGAAGAAACCGTTATTAACGCTAACAGAAAGTCTTTTGGAGAGTCTGGTATTCCTGCGCTAGTGGTAATGAAAGAAGCAGCTAAAGGAACAACATCTGGGAACCACCAGTTTGACCTTTTTAATATGGACAAAGATGGACCTGCTAGAAAAATAAACAAAGCTTTTAACTCTTTAGGAAACAAGCCCACTACACTGCCCCAGCTTGCTAAAGCGTTAGAAGACACGGGTTTAAAAATAACTAATGTATCAGATGATGGTAAGGTTTTTTTTAACGGGAGTACTACTGGTTCCGCTATTGTGGAAGGAGGCATCAATGTTTCTGGTTTTGTTAAGCCAGACGGCACTGCTACTTTTATTATGGCTGATGTACATGATTTCTTTGAGAAAGTACCGGGAGTAAAGGAATTAACGCCTAACACTCTTTTAGCTGTTTCGCCTCCTGTGTCTAAAAACTTTTTAATAGCTAAAAAAATAACTAACAAGAATAGAGTAGAAAACAAACCTCCCCGTGATGTCCAAGCTGACCTAGAAACCATAGCCAACGCAAAACCTTCTCCAGCGGTTCTTGATGCGGCGCGTAGACAACAAAGCGGAATGTTAAGCACTGCTGCTCAACCTTTAGCTACCGCATTAGGAAACACTAACTCAGAGCAACGTATGTTAACACAAGCTCCAAACTCCGACGAATACTTAGCTGCTTTTAGAAATAGGGGCCGTTAAGACCCCCTAAGTTGACTCCTAAATCTCACAACTGTTGCCAGTACAAGCCAACTGCTGTGAACCCTCTGTCATGTCCGAAGCTTCTGACACGTTCCACTCAATAGACTTAGGAAAGTTTGCTACTAGATTGCTGTAAGTCGCCTTGTCCACAGGTTCGTAAGGAGCTTGTTGGTAGGAGTGTTCAGCGTAAGGCAAGAAGCTAATGCCGCTAACCTTGTCGAACTTGTTGTACAACCACTGTCCTACCTCTAGGAACTCGTCGTCTCTGTAATAGCAAGTCATAGACGGCTTGTGTTCACACCAGTAGTCCTGATATATCTCCCACAGATTCAACTGCTCCATAGCACCCATGTCAGTAGCCACTATAGCGTCCTTAGGTGACTTCACCGGGAAGGAGAAGACCTTAGTAGTGGCAGACATCACGTCGTCCTCTACAGGGACTCCAGCAGCTTCTAAGACACCACACAGAGGGTCCCTAGCGTCTGCCCTGACTCTTCTAACGTACTGTTCAGAGTAACGTGGGTGGATTCCTGACGCACTGTCCACTAGCTGACTGACTGTACCGGAAGGCTTAACAGCGGTAATGGCAGTACTGACGTTTATCCCTAGACGCTTTGCCCACTTCTTGTTAGTCTCTATGGCTTCTTCTTTTAACTCCGTAAGCCACTGCTTTAGTTCTGCTTGCTTCTTCCTACCGGACATAACAGGGTGGTCCATGATACCCGTCAGTGACACACCAAGGAGTGCTTCTTCTTCTGTGTTGTCTTGCCATATCTTACGCAAGTACCTGAAGTTGGTCAGTGTAGCCTGTAGCGTCCCTAAGATAGCAGCGGTCTTGACTTTCTCCTTAAGCGTCTTGAGTGTGTCCTCAGGTCTTACCACTACCTCTGACAAATTACAGAACTGGTACGGTCTAAGGATGATCTCTGAGCAAGGGTTAGTCCCAAAGTCAACTGTAGCGTCTCTACGTCCGTTCTTAGCCGCCTGTCGTTGACTAGCAACACGACTGAAGACACCACGTTCACCTGAGCGTGACTCGTACAGACTCTGCCACTCATTTAGGAAAGCCTCAAAGTCAGGCTTCTCTGTGTAACAAGCGGAGTTGTTTGACAAGCCTCGTTGTGGATTGTCTACCCACCACTGCCCTGACTTGCACCGTCTGATTCTGTCGTCAGTGAGGTTACTGAGACTGATAAGAGCGGATCGTCTAACCCCTCCGACGACGACGACTTGTGCAATCTTACAGCAGATATCGTGACATTCGATGGAACTAAGTTTTCTTCCAATAGACCCTCGAAAGATTTCGACTGTAAACTGAAATAAGTCGATAAGAGGTTCTGGACCTGACGCTCTACCGCCGAAGGTTTTAAGGGGTTCCCCTGAAGCTCTAACTCCAGATACGTCCCACTTCGCCACTTGACCAGCAAAGAGCATTGAGATAAGTTCTCTGTAAGCTTTTGCCCAGCCAATTTTGCTGTCAGCGACGTGTATAACTGTATCGGTTGCATGTAACTCCTCTGCTACTTCTGGTAACTTTTGTATGTACTGTCGTTCTACACTGAAACCTACGCCTGTGCCACACATGAGGACGTACATCATCTCGTCAAAGGCTTTAGGGTGGTCAATGGGCAAGTAGGCGCAGTTAAAACCGGCTACGTTGTCCCTGCTCAGAGCTTCTCCTGCTGTCATCAAGGCTCTCATGCTGGGCATTACTCCCATCCCATGTATCTGCCTGAAAATGTCTTCAGCTTCTTTGCTTGTGAGTTTATCCTGTCCTACCCAGAAGTCTAAGTATCTATTGACAGTTTCTCCCCACGACTCTCTGCGTTGCTCCTCAGGTAAGTACCGGGCGTATCTTGATTTGTGTATGTATTGTTGGTAGGCATCCATTAGACTTCGTATTCTCCGTTAGTTAGTATTGTCATTTTTAGTTGGTCAAATAAGAAGTACAACTCGTGCGCTTCCATGTTAGAAGATATAACCACATAGTCGTCTGATTTAGCGAAACAGAAAGCGTCTGTGTAATCCTCTAAGTTCTCTGTTTTACAAATAGAAGCAAACACCTGAGGAACCGTGACTACTTCTTTCTTGTTGAAACCTCCTTCAATTACTTTCATTTGTAATTTCCTTTATTAACCTTGTCAAGTACCAGTTGCATTTGCTCAGGTCTTGCAAAGGTTTCCCCTTTTGTTCGTATCTCCACAGGTACTTCTCTATGTTTCCTTTTAAGTATCCTTTGAACCCTTCTGAGGACATACTGGCTTTAATAGCTTCGATGCACTCAACAGAACCTGTGTTGTAGTGTTCCGGTCTGGACACTGAGTCCCACTGTTCCGGTGTTACCTCATTCAGTCTCATCTTTGTCCTCCTCTTCAACTTCTAATTCCTCTTCAAAATCATCTAGCCTATTGATTAACTTGTCTTCAAACCTGTCTAAAAGCTCTTCTGACGTTATGTCTAACGCTTCAAGAAAGTCTTCAGGATCGTAGGTCTTCAACAGTCGTTCTTTAATTTCCTCCAGTGTTAGTGACATCCCTAATCAACTCCTTTAATGTGTCTCTGCTGTACCACGCTATGTTTTCTTTTTCGCACCACTGGGCCATTGTCATCTTTGCTCCCTTCCTGATCTTCTTCTCAGGCTTCATAAGAACAAAGACAAGACGCTGGTGGTCCGGTAGGCAGTCCCTGACACTCTTGTACTTCTTAGTGTCTCCTTCTCTGAAGAATCCTTTGCACTCCACTAGAGTACCTGTGGCTTCGTGTACGAAGTCCGGGCAGTACTCTCTTTTTATTATGTAAGGAACTCTAAAGGGTTCGTATTCAAAACCCTTCGTAAGAACCTTAGCAACATCTTCTTCAAACTTACTACGAAACGGTGATTTCAAGTGGCTTCGGCTCATTTTTTACCTCTACTAAATAACGTGGACCAGTGGAGTACAGGAATCCTCTTACGGAGGGCCAGCACTGCTTTTTGTAAACACAGTACGAGCAACCTACGGCTAACTTCCGATTTCCACTTTTGCCGTCCGGTAAGGACTCGTAGCAAACTTCGGGTGGCGTTGGCTGCTCTACCATCTTTTTTATTTCGTTGATCCTTTCGCCTATGTCGTAAGAGATCAAGTCGTAAATAGGAGCCTGTGTGTCCTCTGTATCGTACAGTAGGTAAGTCAGGTGTCCATGTTGTTTGTCCATAGCTAACCAGCCGAACTTAGTAGCGCCTTCAGAGTGGGCATAGCCTTTGATCTGAGCGACGTAACCAAAAGGATCGTCATAGGCTAATGATCCGTCTTTGAACTTCTTAAAACCGAAGGTGGACGCAGACTTCACGTCTGTCACAATCCCGTCGATCTTACAGTCCATAGAACCTTTGATGCCGTTGACTTCACACTTCTTCTGCTCGTCAGTGACCGTGTGTCCTGCTGCTCTAGTGAGAAACAGAAGTAGTTCTTCTATGATGTGTCCGTAGAGGAACTTGACGTAGGTAGGTGGAGTGATGTCTTCACCTTTGTCTACGTCGTTGTAGACGCTCCAGAGGAACTTATCCTTACGTCCTATGTTGGACATACGAAGCTTGCGGCTGTCGTCACGCACTTCTTTGAACTCCTTCCGCATAAGGTCCTTGACGTTCTCACCGAACTTCTCAATGCAAGCGTCAATGTCTACACCTTCTGCTACTTCCTTTGACTCTACAAGTTTGTAGATGTCGCTGACTAAGTTATACGTGTTTTTCATGGTGATTTATCCATCTGAGTTTACGTGTTTCAGGCTCAAAACCTAAGAGAACAACTCCTAGATTTTTCTGTTCTTGGGTTCTAGGCGCTCCTCCAACCGCTTTGGCGGTGTTATGGTACTTTGTATGGAGTGTTTTAACGTCTATTAAAGTTATTCCTCCGTCTTTAAAAGCAACCATGTCTATCGGACCATTGCTACCCGCGTTGGGAAAAACTTCGTAACCGTTGTCCCACAACCACGTTATTGCGTAGTGTTCAGCAAAGTCTCCCTTTCGGCTTGCGCTATCGGAAATAGGTGTTTTCCTAGTTCCGTCTTTGTTTAAAGCCGCGTGGTTTCTAGTTGTCATCAGTGCGTCTCCGCCCATGTGTTTCCAACTTTGTATTCCCCGTCGAGGGGACATCTGAGGTCAAACGCGAGTCCTGCTGCCTTGAGGCACTCAACCGCAAGGTAGCCGAACTTCTCCGCGTGTTTCTCTGACACTTCCGTTTGGACTTCATCATGTATGTTCCCTATAAATTTATAGTTAAGGTTCCACTGCTGTGCATAGTCGTCTAAAAGCACCAGAGCTTTCTTCATTACGATAGCTCCTGCTGCTTGTAGTAACGTATTCAGTGCAGCGTGTTCTGATCTAACGTGAAGTCTCCTTCCGTCAAGTCCTCTAAGATATCCTCTACCACTTGCTCTACCAACTCGCTCTCGCAAATTTTCAAGAGCAGGTGTATTTCTGAGAAATCTTTGCTTAAGGCGTGAACCATCTTTTGCGCTTCCTCCAACGATAGTTCCGATCTTTGCATCTCCGGCTCCGTATAGGAAAGCATAGATGAAAGTTTTAGCTTGAGGTCTCGTTTCAAGACCCGCAGCCATTTGGTTTCTTGTGTGTATGTCTTCTGTAAGCAGGACATCTGTGAACTCCTTGTCGTCCATATAATGAGCTAACATCCGCAACTCCAGACCACTAGCGTCAAACCCGACTAACTTAGTACTACTAGGAACAGTCCAACATGAGCGACATTCATGTCCATAAGGGCTGTGACTAGAAGGAACCTGAGCCATGTTAGGTGACTGGTGTGTCATACGCCCTGTGATAGCGCCGTTGCTAATGACCCTACCGTGGACCCTACCGTCTTCCTTGACATGCTCTAGCCATGAGTACACCTGTGCGTATCTTTTTTGTAGCATCAGGTACTCACTAACGGCTCTAGCCTCAGGGAGATCAACAGTGTTTAGGGCTGCTTCGTCCACAATCGGATTACCTTTCTCCGTAACTTTCCCGAAAACCGCACCAAGGCTCGATAAGCGTTTCGCAATTTGCTGCCTAGATCCCACATTAAACACTTCAACCTTATCTTTAAGCCGTTTGCCTGTCTTATCAGAGTATCTCTCATGGATAATGGGCCTGAACTGTCGTTGTAAAGTTTCTTCAATTTCATTCATCCTCTCCTTAAATGTTGCACATAGTTCACGGGACAACGTCTGGTCCAAAGTCCATCCGTTGCGTTGCTGCTGTTGTACTGAATACTGCACCTGATGTTCCAACTCAATGGACTCAGGTGAGAAGCAGTCGGACATCTCTTGTAACAACCTCTTGTGCACTGCTTCTGTTACTTCTACGTCTCTCTCGCAGTACTTAATCATCTCAGGACTAAGACAGGACCAATCGGTGTGGTCACCTTTTGGAAAGCCTAAATTGTTGCCCCAGTTGCGTAACGAGTGACCACCGGACTTGCTAGGGTCACACAGACGCGAAAGTACCAGAGTATCAATAATCCTCTTAGGCTCAATATGAAGCCCCCACAGACGTTCCAGCACAGGGAGGTCATATCCTATTAGGTTGTGACCAACGACGCTTACAGAGCCTCTGAGAGCCTCTAAGAGCGTTTCCGGGGTAGTGTGTACCAAATTAGCACCATTTTCACGGGTAACGACACACCAGACCTGTGTAGGCTCAAATCCATCTGCTTCTAAGTCAAGGTAGATCAAAAGTCATCACCTATGTGTGGGTTAGCTACTTCAGTCAACCTACCTGTACCACGGTCATAAGCTAAGTAACACGCAGGTCCGGTTTCACCAGTGTAACGGTTCTTCAGGACACGAACAGTTGTTGTGTTCCTGATGTCTTCATTAGCATTCTGCTGATCCCGCTCCATGCCTATAACTATGTCTGACAGTTGTGCGATAGACTGAGAACCCCGGAGTTCACCTAAGCTAATCTGCGCCCCGTCTTCGTGTGCTTTACCTTGTGACCTACGAAGGTGCGACACGAGAAACAGACAGATGCCTGTCTCAGCCACGAGCGTCCTGAGCTTCGTCATTATCTCGTCGATAGCTTTACGCTCGTCACCAGACTCCTGAGAGGACACAACTATAGACAGGTGATCTAGGATAACAAAACGACAGTCCAGAGCCTTAGCCATGTATCGCACACGCGCTAGAAGGTTGTCAGTCGAAGTGGAACCCCAGTGGTCAAACAAATAGTACCTACCTGTGCCTAGTGTGTCCTCCCAGAACGGCCTTAACTCGTCTACTGGGGTGTCTTCCTCTAAGTGCAGAGGACGGTTAGCGGCTACTGACATAATGCCTAGTGCTGTACGAGACACATCTTCTTCAAGTGCAAGGACTCCTATATTGCCTTCGCAGCGTTTGAGAAGATCGAACTCTATTTCACGTATGAATTGGGACTTACCCATGCCAGAGCCGCTAGTGATTGTCACGAGTTCATAAGGTCTATGTCCCCGTGTTAAATGGTTCAGACCTTCCCACGGGTAGTCGATAGACTTAACCTTACGCTTCTCGACTAAGTTGTCCCATGTGTCTGTACCTGCCACAATGCCGTCAGGTCTGTAAACCTTAGCGTTCCACCAGCACTGCGTAAACTCCTTGACTTTGTTAGCTACAAGCATGTCAGAAGCGTCCTTCATAGGAAGTCGGCATATCTTTAGCTTGTCTGGACTAAACAAGTCCTTAACTTGGTCAATGGCCTCTTGTCCTGCCTTGTCGTTGTCGAAGCAGACTACTACTGTCTCGTAGGACTCCAGCCACTCTAGCTGCTCTTTCATTTCTTTAGCAGCGCCAGAGGAACCGGTCCTGAGACTAACCACGTCCCACTTCCTACCTGTCATCTCAAAGACTGACATAGCGTCCAGTTCACCTTCTGTGACAGTGATGTAGCGGTTAGTGGTGCATTTGGTCTGTCCGAAGAAACCCACGCCACTGGTGTCACCACTCGTGAAGAAGTTCTTCGTGTTTACGTCGCGCACCTTAGCGGAACACACTTCGTTCGTGTTTAACTTGTAGTAGGGGTAGTAGTGTTTTGCCACGTCACCAGTAGCTGAGTACTCTACTGTCACCCCGAAGTGTCTGCACGTCTCCTGTGAGAGCCTACGGTCTGTTATTGCTGCCACTCTGCCGCCCATGTTCAGGGGTTTGGCTGTGGCTACTTTGCCTTCTGTTGTTGTTTCCATGCTGTCACCGAATGTGTGGTACGAACAACCAGAGGCGAAACAATGTTCGCCTCCGTCGTCGTAGATGGCCAGAGCGTCCGAAGATTCACACTTCGGACACCCCTCATGCCTTAAAAAATTAGCCATCGTAGACTACCCCTAAAAATCAGGGGAGTCGTTTTCAGTCATCTCAGCCTCCTCCAGCACCTTGACCTTCTCAAGGTACGCAGGGACACCGTGTACAGGATGGGCAGGACCCAGTTTGTACTGAAGGCGTACCTTAGAGTTGAACGGAATCTCACCTATGTACGCATTACCATCTGCGTCAAAGCGTTTGATCTCGTACTTAGACTTAAACTTGCGCTGCTTGTTGCCTTGGTAGTCCTTGATCTTAACACCTTGATCCGCTAACACGTCAGCGTCGTCCTCTGACATCGTGATGGTTAAAGTGTAAGCCCCTGTGGACTGTCCGTTGTAAACGTCGTGCTCTGTTACGTTGCTGAAGTTTACTACGCCTTCTACTACTGCTGCTGCTGCTGCATTACTCATATGGAATAATCTCCGGTTGCTTGTTTTTGTAAGTGTACAAAAGGGTTTCCTCCTGTACATACTATTATTTTACACCTAATGTCCGGGCTTGTCTACCTCCTTCTCAATTAATTTGAGTTCTGTGGGGTTGTCGTAATCTAACACTGTTATACCATGTTGCTCTAAGTGTGCCAGTTGTTCGCTAATCAGGTCCAGTGCGGAACCGACGTAACTTGCCGAACAAGTGTAGATCACAATACGTTCTAGCTTTTTGTCTAACATACGTTCACCACTATTATTGTGGAAGAGAAGCCCACTATACCTAAGAAAATGATCCACGACAACAGACGGTCCTCCTTCTGTCGCTGCTTGCCTTCTAGGTAGTACCTAGCTTCTGCCTGTGCTTTCACTGATACTGCGTCGTTTATCATGTGTATCTCCTGTAGTTTTGTAGTGCTTCGTTTTCTGCTCTGTTCTCGTGACACTCAAAGCAAATGTCTTCATCGTCGTTAATGTCAATCTCCCTGTACAAGATTAACTCGTCGCAGTTGTCGCAGATAAAACCTCTCATGTCTTCCATATGTGTCTCCTGTAGGTGTGATACCCATATACCTAAGTAGTTCTTAGGAGTAACTAAAGTAGTACTACTACGTTTACTCTTTAGTTTACTCCTAAGTATATACTTATGTTTTAGGGTAGCAGATCATCCAGTAAAAGTCTAGTATCATTCATAGAATAATCATCGTCACATAACTCAGCCTTATAGATACTCCTGAGGCAGTCGTTACAGGTGTCTAAAAACTCGCCGTGGTGGTCCTTCTTCGTTAACTCAAAGTCTTCTAGTATATCGTTACATGCTTTACATCTCATCTTCGTAATCTCCTTCGTCGTCGTAATATTCCATATTTGAGGGATCAAGTTCCCAGTTTATCATAGTAAAGATTAGCATTAAACCCAGCATAATGGGCAACCATAGTGGTAGCGTAAGTATAATGGTGGTGTAGTAAACTACCGCTCTTATCAGTTTAGACATTTTTAGTTCCTCTCAGTGCTTCCCATGATGCAGACAAGTCTACCACTTCGGATACACATCTGTCTATCTCTTTCGCAAACAACTGGCACTCTAACTGCGCGTCTTTAGCTACCCTGAGTTCATGTATCCGGGCAAAGGCGTACAGAGAGCCTGTCCAGTACCACTCTGTCATTAGAGACTGTGGGAGGACCATACGAGCCTGTTCTGGGGCTACCCCTTCTACTTCTATAAGGTGTGTATAAAACGCCTCTGATTGCTTCATAAGGGCTTTATAAGTCAGGTTTAGTTCTTTGTTGTCCTTATGTATGATGTCCGTCGATCCTTGCTTTTTGTCTTCGGCTCTCAAACGCCACCCGGTAGGCGCGTAGAACTCCGGTGGTGTGTCCACGTAACGCCTAGAAACCTCGTTCCAGCATAGGCCCACAGTGTGTTTCTGTAGTTGTCTAGCGATGAACATAGGGGCCTTACACCAGAACTGTAACTGACAGTGCCCAAAGGGTGACCAGTGACCCTCTCGTGCTAAGAACGCTATTAGCTTCCTGTCTCCTGCCATAAGTGTCTTGTGCGACTTAGCAAAGGAAACGCGAGCAGCGTTAGCTACCGTTAAGTCTGACCCTAGTCTGTCTATTAATTTAGTCTCGATTATGCTCATGTTCCTATTTCCTCTGTTGTTGTTAAGCACTGGGACTCTGTTAATACACAACAGAACCCTTCTGTGATGTCGGGTTCACTTGTGATGAACCTGTGTTGTACCAGTGTACACTCGTTAAAATTGTCGAAATTAACTCCTACTCTTACCCATCCGTGATCCTGTAAGAATAGGAACAGCAATACTTTTAACATTAGACACCTCGCACGTCGTCGATTAAACCTCTGAGCCAGCGTGTATCTATGCCGCTTTCAGGGTCATGCTCATCAGCGTAGTAGTCTAGGTCTTCCAAGGCCCTTTCTAAGTATGTATTAAGAGGTTCTAAGGCTCGTTCTAAGCCATTTAAGTCTTCCAGTGTATATTCCTTATGGATTAACTCTAAACCTCCTGAGATGGACTCTAGTTTGCTTAGGATGTCTTTTGCTTTTTTATCCTTTAGGTCTGAAACATACATGCCTAATGTCAAGCGTCCTTGTGAAGTATCTTTTTCTGTTGTCATGTGTTACTACTCCTCTTCCGGGTTTGCGTAGGGGTCCTGTGGATAGTATGGACCACTAATTCTGTACTGTACAGCGTAACCTTTGTCGAACTCTACTACCCGTGGCTCTGATATAGGGAACTCGTCACCCCATATGTTTAGTTTGCCAAAGAGTCTCATATGGTCTGCTCGTTCTTTAGCGATACAGGTTACCTTTTCGGCTGTCTGTCTGTCCTTATAGTAATAGATACCCTTTCTTTTGTTCATACTAGTAACCTCCTGTTAATCTTATTGTAAGGTCTGACACGTACGCTTCAAATGTAAGGCCCTGATTCACTAGACCTGCCACCACCATAACTAACTCTTCTACTGTTGTACAGTTTATTATCATGTGTCTATGCTCCTATGCGTAATCGTATGAATTAGCGACGTTTTCGGCTGCGAACCATGCTAGCCAGTTCATAACATACAGATGATCGTCAGACTTTGTGTCCCTTATGGCTTCTACTACATCATCTGCGTTCTTGTCTTCTATGTCGTCTTTGAATACTAGATCAGCAATTAAAGAATAAGCACCATCGTCATTGAACATTGAAGCGTAATCTCTCACAAGGTCCATAATTTCATCTAGGTTTTCGGTTGCGAACTGAGCCGTATCTCCGTAATAAATAAACCCATGAAAGCCCCCGTCTATGCCATTGTTTCGGATGTTTTCCATTGTGCCTCTAAACTCTTCGACATCTGTATAACTTAGACCTAATTGCTTTACTACCGCTTTCTCTAATTGGTTGCTCATATTGTGTGTTCCTGTGTGTGGCTAAAGTTATGGTAAATGTTTAAGTATGTATTGAATTCTACGCGCCTCTTTCCAGAGAGTCTCGCATTTTGCTGAAGTGTAGCGTGTTTTACCTACCATTTCTAGCTTAATAATTTGTGGTGTTATTTTGTTTAACTGTCGGTTAAGTGCTTCTTTGTTCATCTTGTGTGTTCCTGTGTATGTGTGGTGGATTATACTTATGTGGTCTGTGGTGTCAAATCATTTGTACTATAAACTTTACCTTTTGTAAACACGGAAGGTTCACCATCACCTACAAATTCAATTCTAGCACGTGTCTCGAAAGTGACACCGTTCCATTTTGAAGTTTTACCTGTGATGTGTACGTTAACAGCTAAACCGTTACTGTGGTGGTCGTGGGTCATCCACGATTTTGACTCTACCCTATAGTCACAACCGTTCCACCCATTA
>Ga0307985_10000736_pt1 | contig 18892 bp, 19 predicted proteins | sample EllFjometageno80_FD_203155 | JGI IMG/M metagenome (GOLD analysis project Ga0307985, IMG submission 203155) | Marine microbial communities from Ellis Fjord, Antarctic Ocean - #80 | ecosystem: Environmental > Aquatic > Marine > Unclassified | place: Southern Ocean | collected 2014-10-09 | reverse complement strand
AGAACAAAAGCGGTTCTTTCAGAAGATGGTACCCATTACAAAATTAGTGGGCAAAAAATGTGGATTTCAAATGCAGGATTTTGTAAACTATTTATTGTTTTTGCGAGAATTGAAGATGATAAAAATATTACTGGTTTTTTAGTTGAAAATGACCCTAGCAATGGAATTTCATTGGGTGAAGAAGAACATAAATTAGGTATTCACGCTTCTTCTACGCGTCAAGTCTTTTTTACAGATACGGTAGTTCCTGTTGAAAATATGCTTTCTGAGCGTGGTAATGGTTTTAAAATTGCGATGAATGCGCTTAATATTGGAAGAATTAAATTAGCTGGAGCTTGTTTAGATTCACAAAGAAGAATTACATCTTATGCAATACAATACGCATCTGAACGTAAACAATTTAATACTCCTATTGCTGAATTTGGTGCTATCAAAGCTAAAATAGCTGAAATGGCAACCAATACTTATGTTGGTGAATCTGCTACCTATAGAGCTGCAAAAGACATTGAGAATAGAATAGAAATTAGACAAGCTGAAGGTGATACGCATCAAATAGCTGAGTTAAAAGGTGTTGAAGAATTTGCTATTGAATGTTCTATATTAAAAGTTTCTGTTTCTGAAGACGTTCAAAATTGTGCAGATGAAGGAATCCAAATTTTTGGTGGAATGGGATTCTCTAAAGAAACTCCTATGGAATCTGCCTGGAGAGATGCAAGAATTACAAGAATTTACGAAGGCACTAATGAAATTAATAGAATGCTTTCGGTGGGAATGTTGGTGAAAAAAGCGATGAAAGGTCATATTGATTTAATTGGTCCTGCTATGAAAGTAGTAGACGAATTAACTGGCATTCCTTCTTTTGAAACTCCAGATTTTTCAGAAGTACTTTCTGAAGAAAAAGCGATGGTTAAGACACTAAAAAAAGTATTTTTAATGGTTGCAGGAGCAGCAGTTCAAAAATATGGTCCAGATCTAGAAGAACATCAACAACTGTTAATGGCAGCTTCCAATATATTAATAGAAATATATATGGCTGAATCTGCTATTTTACGTACGGAGAAGAACTGTAAACGTTTTGGTGAAGATTCTCAAACATACCAAATTGCAATGTCAAAATTGTATTTATATAATGCGGTGGATATCATCCATAAAAATGCAAAAGAAGGAATCGTTTCTTTTGCTGAAGGTGATGAACAACGCATGATGCTTATGGGGCTAAAACGTTTTACAAAGTATCAAAATCAACCTAATGTGGTTGCTATACGTAATAGTATTTCAGAAAAAATTCAAAAGGAAAATAAATATCCTTTTTAAATAATTTTTAAGTTTTGGTCAGTTGGTTAAAACCGGGTTTCATTAATTTGAAAGGCGGTTTTTTTTAATATTTGATTGTGAAACTCCTTTAAAATTCTTTCTTATATTTAAACAAATTATATTAATGTTTAAATATCAAATTTCCTTTGTATTTCTTTTTACTTGTAGTTTATTGATTGCACAATCCAATACAGAAGTTTTTGTGATTAATTTAGAATTTTCAGGAAATGGTTTTAACATTGAAAATTTCAAAAACGTTTCAAATAATCCAGGCTATGATAGTCAGCCATTTTTTATCGACAATGAACACATCGTTTATGCTAGAACCTATAATAACCAAACAGATATTGCTACATATCATTTAAATACTGAATTACAAATCAATCTAAGCGATACTAAAATTGGTGGAGAATATTCTCCACAAAAAATTCCAAATAGCAATTACTACGCTTCTGTTAGATTAGATACTACAGGCTTACAACGGCTTTACAAATACGATTCAAACACAAAGCAATCTTCTTTATTAATTGAAAATTTACAAGTTGCTTATTATTCTTTTTATGATGAAAACAGATTACTTTCATCAGTTTTAAGTGGAGCTAATTTAGATTTAGTGTATTCAGACATCTCTAAAAAATCAAATGACACCTTACTAGTAAAAGTAGGCAGGTCCATTCATAAAGTTCCTAATACGATCAATACCATGAGTTATACATCGGTAAATGATGAAGGGAATATGGATATTTTTCAACTTGACATTAGCAATTTAGAAAGTTTTTTTGTTTCTCAATTACCTGTTGGAATTCAAGATCATATTTGGTTAGATGAATCTACCTTACTAATTGGAAGTCTTGATAAATTATTTTTATTAGATTTATTTGAAAATGGAGATTGGAAACTAGTTGCAGACCTTTCAAAATACAATATAAAAGATATCACACGTCTTGCATTAAGTCCCGACGGTTCTAAATTAGCGATGGTAGCTGAACTGAAACCTGAAATTTCAAATAAATAAAAAGATAAAATCAAATAGATCTATGAAACCTTTTATTTCAGTATTATTATTTTTCATTTCAATAACGGCAATAAGTCAAAACTTTACACGACAAGATTCTTTGCGGGGAAGTATCACTCCAGAAAGAGTTTGGTGGGATTTAAAGCACTATGACTTAAAAGTTGAAATAGATCTTGATACCAAACAAATACAAGGAAGTAATTTAATTAGCTATACTGTTTTAAATGAAAATAATTCGATGCAAATTGATTTACAAGCACCGATGATTATTGAAAAAGTTCTTCAAGACGGAAAGGAACTTTTATTTACTTCGGAAGGGAATGCCCATTTTATTCAACTTCAAAAGAAACAACAAAAAGGTTCTAATCAAAAAATTAACGTTTACTTTTCAGGTAAACCTCCTGCAGCAAAAAATGCACCATGGGATGGAGGTTTTTCTTGGAAAAAAGATTCTAACGGAAAACATTTTGTTGCAACTTCTAATCAAGGAATAGGGGCGAGTCTTTGGTGGCCAAATAAAGATCATTATTACGATGAACCTGACAATGGCATTGACTTTGATATTACCATTCCAAATGGACTAATGGCAGTAGCCAATGGAAGATTAGCAAATAAAGAAACTAAAAAAAACAAAACAACTTGGTCTTGGAAAGTAGTTAATCCCATTAACAATTATGGAGTAAATATAAACATCGGAGATTATATTCATTTTGGAGAACAATACGATGGTGAAAAGGGGATGCTAGATATGGACTATTATGTCCTTAAAGAAAATGAAATTAAAGCCAAAAAACAATTTAAACAAGCTCCAAAAATGATGGAAGCTTTTGAGTATTGGTTTGGCCCCTACCCTTTTTACGAAGACAGCTTTAAATTGGTGGAAGTTCCTTATTTAGGGATGGAACATCAAAGTAGTGTTACCTATGGCAATCAATATATGAATGGATATTTAGGACGTGATGTATCTGGAACTGGCTGGGGATTAAAATTCGATTTTATTATTATTCATGAATCTGGTCACGAATGGTTTGCAAATAACATTACACATATAGATGTAGCAGATATGTGGATTCATGAAGGATTTACAGCATATTCTGAAAACTTATATTTAGATCATTACTATGGTAAAAAAGCATCTTCAGAATATGTAATCGGCACTAGAGGTTCTATCCAAAATGACCGCCCTATTATAGGTGTTTATGGGGTAAATAAAGAAGGCAGTAGCGATATGTATTATAAAGGAGCAAACATCTTACATACCCTTAGACAATTGATTGAAAATGATGAAAAGTGGCGTGAAATATTAAGGGGATTAAATACAGATTTTTACCACCAAACTATAAGCAGTAAACAATTAGAAGCATATATTAATGAAAAATCTGGTATTGATTTAACCAAATTTTGGAATCAATATTTACGCACCACCCAGATTCCAAAAGTCGAATATAAAGTAGACAACAAGCAACTTAGTTTTCGGTATGTTTCTATTATAGAAAATTTTGATATGCCTGTAATAGCAATAATTAACGGAAATGAAGAATGGATTTTTCCTACTGCAGTATGGAAAACAAAAGAGTTTGCAAAAGAAGTAAAAAGCATTAAAATTAAAGAGGATTTTTATGTAGAGAGTGTGCAAGTTTCTAATTAAAATAGGAATTAAATTACACTACCTTTGCGAAAATTCTATGTAAATCGTTTCTATGCACTTTAGTGACCTTAATCTAAACAAACCTCTCTTAAAAGCTATTTTTGAGAAAAACTATGAAACTCCTACGGAGGTTCAACAACAAACCATTCCTTTAGTTTTAGCTAAAAAAGATGTCATTGCTTCGGCACAAACAGGAACTGGAAAAACAGCTGCTTTTGCCCTTCCCATATTACAATTATTATTTCATCAACAGGATGCAAATAAAAACCAAAAAAATAGTAGAGCTCTGATAGTAAGTCCTACAAGGGAGCTTGCCCTTCAGATAAACGAAGAATTTACGGACTATTCTAAATATACCAACCTAAGTTCTACAGTAATATATGGAGGTGTATCTATAGACGCTCAAAAAAAAGTACTTAAAAAAGGGGTCGATATTTTAATCGCTACTCCTGGAAGATTACTAGACCTTTGTAATCAGGAAATCGTCGATCTTAGTACTATTGAAATATTAGTACTCGATGAGGCAGATTTAATGCTGGATATGGGATTTATAGACGATATTAAAAAAATAGATCTGTTATGTCCCAACGAAAAGCAAATCTTATTGTTTTCTGCAACCATGCCTTCAAAAGTGATTCATTTTGCTAAAAATCTTTTATCCAATCCGGAAATAGTAGAAGTAATTTCAAAAAAATCGGAGATAACTAAGGTAAAACAACTGTTATACTATGTACCAAAGCCTAATAAAATAGAGCTTTGTTTGCATTTATTAAGAAATACTATAAAAGGGAACATCCTTATTTTTAGAAGAACTAGAAATGGAGTGGATAATTTAGAACAAACTCTTTTAAAAAATGGTTTTAAAGTAGAAACTTTACACGGAGAAAAAAGTCAAAATCTACGACAGAACGCATTAAATAAGTTCAAAAATAATGAGGTAAATATATTAATTGCTACCGATGTTGCTTCCAGAGGTATTGATATTGAGGATTTAGATGTAGTGATTAATTTTGACCTTCCTAATATTTCTGAAACCTATGTACACCGAATTGGCAGAACGGGTCGTGCAGGAAAAAAAGGAACTTCTTATTCTTTCTGTTCGATAGATGAAAAAAAATATGTTGTTGAAATTCAAAAAACAATTAAGAAAGCCATCCCTGTTGTAGAAGACCACCCCTATGCTTTACAACGAAAAGAAAAAGCTATAGATCTTAATAAAAAGAGTAGTACTAAGCAAAAAAATAGTAATACAAAACATAAAAAAGGTCGGAAATCAACAGCTTCAAAAAAAAATAAGAAGCGTTGGTATTAATTTGAAAAATAAACACTAAAAATTAACACTTTTTTCTTTAAACTTTTATATACCTAAACGACGCACTTCTTTTTAAAAGTCTATATTTGCGCGCTTCAGAAACATACAGAAATGCAAAGATTACTTAAAAATTTTACCTTCAATCCCAAGAATGACATCTTATCTGGTCTTACGGTAGCCTTAGCCTTAATACCCGAAGCAGTAGCTTTTGCTTTTGTTGCAGGGATTGATCCATTAGTAGGACTTTACGGTGCTTTTATGATGGGAATCGTCACCGCAATATTTGGTGGTCGTCCAGGTATGATTTCTGGAGCTACTGGAGCTATGGCTGTAGTAATGGTTCATTTAATTCAAAAGGGAAATGAAGTTGGAGTTGGATTGGAAATCCCAATTGAGAATTTGGGTCTTCAATGGTTGTTTATCACCCTTCTCTTTGTGGGTGCTATTCAGGTATCAGCTGGTGTATTTAAATTAGGGAAATTTGTTAGGCTTATCCCCCACTCTGTAATGATGGGTTTTGTAAACGGGCTGGCTATTGTAATATTTTTATCTCAATTAGGATTATTTAAAGAAAAAGTAAATGGAAACATAGAATGGATGCAAGGTTCAAATCTTTGGATTATGCTCGGCTTTGTTGGCCTTACTATGGCGATTATGTTTTTATTACCTAAGGTTACTAAAAAAGTTCCAGCAGCATTAGTTGCTATTATTGTAGTTGCAGCTATTACCATATTGGGAGATGTAAATGTGAGTACTGTTGGATCATTTATTATAGATGGTGGTGGTGAAGGGTTACAAGGCTCATTACCTACTTTTCAAGCTCAAATTTTTGGATTATTTGATACGCTTTCTGGCAATTGGGATTTAATTCTTTCAACTGCTGTGTTATTAGCAGCAGTAGGCCTTATAGAATCTTTAATGACATTAAACCTTATTGATGATATGACCGAGACTCGAGGTTCAGGAAATAGAGAGTGTGTAGCTCAAGGTGGAGCAAACATATTAAATGGATTATTTGGTGGTATGGGAGGTTGTGCTATGATAGGACAATCCATCATAAATATAAACTCTGGTGGTCGAGGTAGATTATCTGGAATTGTAGCTGCCCTTGCACTGTTATGCTTTGTACTTTTTGGAGCTCCTTTAATTGAACAAATACCAATTGCAGCTTTAGTGGGTGTAATGTTTATGGTAGTTATTGGAACTTTTGCTTGGAGTAGCTTTAGAATTCTTCATAAAATTCCTCTTGCTGATGCTATTGTATTAATTACAGTTTCTGCCATTACTGTATGGCAAGATTTAGCAATTGCAGTAATTGTTGGGGTAATTATGTCAGCCTTAGTATTTTCTTGGCAAAGTGCTACAAAAATTAGAGCTCGTAAAAGAATTAAAGAAAACGGCACCAAAGTTTATGAAATCTGGGGACCTTTATTTTTTGGATCATCACAATCTTTTAACTCAAAATTTGACTTTAAAAATGATCCTAAGTTTGTTGAAATCGATTTTATAGAATCGAAAGTAGGTGATCATTCAGGGATAGAGTCCTTACGAAATGTAACAAATAAATACCTAGCTCTAGGGAAAAGCATTAAACTAACACATTTAAGTCCTGAATGTAAAATGATATTGTTAAAAGCAAACCCTAAGTTTGATGAAATTATTGAGTCATCTATTGAGGATCCACGTTATCATGTAGTTACAAATTTATTGGATAGTGACGTATAGAAAAGTATCTTTAAGGTCATTTTAATACATGATTGAAATAGTATCTAATATAGAATTTTTATTAATCCTAGTTTTATTTATAGCAGGAGCAATAACCTTTTCAATATCCACTATTAGTGGTGGTGGTGGTTCATTAATGCTGATTCCATTATTAAATTTTATTGTTGGAACTACTAAAACCGCACCTATAATAAACCTTGGAGCATTTATAAGCAGGCCTTCAAGAATCATACTATTTTGGAAAAATATAGTTTGGAAAGTATTTTGGTATTATGTCCCTTCAGCTATGTTAGGTGCTTTTTTAGCTACTTGGTTTTTTTCTGAAATGAAAATTAATTGGCTTCAAATAATCGTAGCCTTATTTTTAATAAGCACCTTCTTTCAATATCGATTTGGAAAAAAAGAACAGTCTTTTAAAGTACCTCTTTGGCATTTTATTCCTTTGGGTTTTTTAGTATCTATCATAGGAACTTTCACTGGAGGCATGGGACCAATTCTCAATCCCTTTTATTTAAATTCTGGAATCACAAAAGAAGCATTAGTAGGTACAAAAGCTGCTAATTCCTTCTTTCTTGGAATTGCACAAGTTAGTAGTTATACTTTTTTTGGATTGCTCACCACTGAACTTTGGATTTATGGAATTTCCTTAGGAATTGGCGCTACTTTCGGAAACCTAATAGGAAAACGAGCATTAGCGAAAATGAGTGGTTTATTATTTCGGAAACTAGTTATTGTCATTATGGTGATTAGTGGGGTTTTATTACTGATTAAAGCCATTTCTAGTTTAAGTTAATATTTCATTTGTTAAAGTTCCTATAGTATCAATTATTTCTTGATGCATTTTTTATCCTTGGAAGTTTTTAAAAAGATTCAATCCTATTTCATATAAGATAATTAGTGTTAAAAATATATTTGATTACAATTGAAAACTAATTATCTTTAAGCCAAATAAAAAATAAGTATGAAAAAAGAAATTTATTCAACGATAAGTAAATTTTATCCCTTCAAATCTTTAGATAGTTTTGCATTAACCTATCACTCCATTAATGATTTTAATCATAATCTTACGTCTAAAACTTATCAGTTGGAGTTAGATTCTTTTTTCGAACAAATACGTTTTTTAAAACATAAAAATATTGAAAGTTCAGATCATGTTGAAGATTTATTTAACCCAAACCGTAAATGTATTTTAACTTTTGATGATGGATTTAGTGAATTATTTGAAATCTGTTTGAAACAATTAGAACAATATAATTTTCATTCTCATATTTTTGTATGTCCTAAATTTATTCAATCCAATAAAAAAGAATTTTTAAGTAATTCACAAATTACAGAGATGATTAAAAGTAAAAAAATCACTTTTGGATCCCATAGTTTTTCACATTTAAATTTGCGAAAATTAAATTTTAAAGATTTAGAATATGAAATTGAATATAGTAAAAAATGGTTAGAAGATAAATTCTCAATTCCTATTAATAATTTTTGTTATCCTTTCGGTCAATATAATCAAAAGGTTGTAGATGTTGTTAAATCTAAAAAATACAATCACGCTTTCACAACTCAATTTGGCACTATTTCTAAAAACACAGACCCCTTTCAAATTCCAAGAATTGATATTTGGAATAAAGATAGCATTAGTGATTTTAATTTAAAAATTGAAGGAAAGTACAATTGGCATAACAATATTCATTTTTTGAAAAATTTAATTAATTAAATTATAGCTATAATATAATAACCTAATTTTCTGATACAATTGATATAATACATAAAAACTAATTACCTTTAAGCCAATTAAAATAAATAATTATGAAAAAAATAAGTTTGTCCCTAATGTCCATAATCTTTATAGCATTTTTATCCTGTAAAGAAGAAAAGAAAGAATCCCAAGTAAAACAGGAAAAAAAAGAAGTAGTTAAAAATGAAATTATAGTCCTGTTAGAGGCTAAAAGTGAAAGCAATTCGGCAGGTAAGATGTTTTTTAAAGAAGAAGATGGTATCGTAAAACTAAATGCTAAATTTATAGGATTGTCACAAGGAATACATGCAGTACACATTCATGAAAAAGCAGACTGTTCTTCAGTTGACGGGAAATCTTCAGGAGGCCATTGGAACCCTACTTTTAAAAACCATGGTAAATGGGGAAATGAAAAAGGATACCATAAAGGAGATATTGGAAATTTTGAAGTTGATGAAAACGGATATGGAAATTTAATGATGGAAACTAATGAATGGTGTATTGGTTGTGAAGATGAAACCAAAAATATTATAGGAAAAGCTATTATTGTGCATCAGGGTGCTGATGACTTTGAGTCACAACCTTCTGGCGCAGCTGGTGTAAGGGTAAGTTGTGGTGGTATTATAAAATAAGAAAAAAAACTAGTTTAAATAAAAATGACCGTATTAAATTTAATACGGTCATTTTTATTACCGAAATATTTCTTTTTATGGACACCTTATTAGTAGGCATTTACCTTATATTTCATTAAAATTACTCTAAAGTCAATGGAACTTCTAGGTATGGAAATGACAATGTAAAATCTCTATCTCCAGGAGCAACTGCATCTGTTGTTAGTTGTGGTGTACCATTATTTCCATCAAAACGAATACCATCGGCCCCACCAAACATTAGAGTAAGTGTAAAACCCATAACATCATCAGATAAATACCTTCCTGTAAAAACTAAATTATTAGTAGCATCATAATAGGTTGTTGGTCCATTTGGCGCTACCTGCAAGGCATCATAATTAGACATTATAGTCGTAAATCTCGCAGCATCCCAATCAAAAATATTGTTTTCATAGTTTAGCTCATCTACTGGAATATCTAATGATATAGCATAAATATCATAATAGTTTTCTAATACTTCTTGGAAATCTTCTTGAAATATAGTTCGATTAGCAACTTCAGATACATTATAATTATTTTTTAAAAGGTCTGTAATTCCAAATATGGTATTTACTCCTGGTCTACCTGCAACATCTTCTTGAACAAAATTACCATCAAAATTTAATTGGTTGTCTTCACAAGGTGAGCACATAGAACCTCCACAATCAATTCCATCTTCATCTCCATTTTGTATTCCATCATTACAAGATATTACATCAATTACATTTCCATTATCATCATCATCTTTACATTGTACAAATATTAATGCAGTAAGCAACAAAACAACAAATACACTTAATTTATAAGATTTATTTTTATAATTTTTCATCTATTATTCTTTTCTTTTTGTAGAAACCCATACATTATATGCAGGTGGTAATCCACTAATAGTTCCTTGAGATTCTAAAATATGCTGTGGTGCATTTCCTAATAATGAGTTTGGCACCTCAACTGCAATTGCCAATACATTTAATCCTACAAAAAAATCAGTTGATTCTCCTGGAGGGTAAAATCCTTCTGGCGCTGCATCTCCATTTGCAATATCAATAAATCGATTAAAATCAAAATAAGAAGGATCTCTTCTAGGTCCAGCAAAAAAACTCATGTCATCTTCGTTGGTAATAAAAGTTTCTTCAGTTGTAGAAATCTGTACTATATGATTAGGAGCTGATGTTAGAACATCGCTTTCTAATCCAGTTCGATTTGGTATTACAGGTCCGAAAAAATAAATACTATCGCCTCTTTTTATAGCTTGTATAACTAGATCTTCAATAAAATCTCCAGTATTATCTATATTAAACTCTATTAATACATTTTCATCAAAACTAGCATTTTCAGTTACAACACCAGGAGCTAATATCCCTTGTATAGTAGCTACAAAAACAGTGTTGTCAGGATTATCACCTTCAAAAGCGAAGAAATCAGCTATATCCGAACTGGTACCTGCCACATTTGTTGCATCTATATGATCCAAGGACATAAAAATGAATGATAGCAATAACAAGCTAAATCCACCAATTATTGTCAATAATTTTGTTTTTTTCATGGTTTTATAATAATTATTTAAATTTACAACAATAAAATTTTCCAACTTCCATATACTTTTATTTAAATGCAAAAAAAAACAAAAATAATAAAATTAGTTTATATGAACCCCTCTGCATCAGGTTGGATTCAAATTTTTTTAACTATTGTTAATAAACAACATATTTAAAAAATTAAAACTACTGTATCTTTATATGAAATTTCAACCGAAGCTCTAAAATAAATTAAACAAATAAAAACCAGTTTTTATAAGATTTCTATTTCAAAATCTCCTTCAGATAATTTAGAACACATTTCATCTTTAATATTACAGAAAATCAATAGTCTTTTTAATAAAAATCCTAACAATATATTTACCTATGTACTACTGTTTTTAAACAACCTTAAGTATCGTACACTTTTAAATTCTGAAAATGATATCAAAAACAAATAAGTGACTATTTCGTATTAAACAATATTTTTTACTTAAAAATGTTTTAATTTTGTAATTAATGGGTATTCCCAATAATTCCATTTATGAAATGAAATTATTAAAACTATTTTCATTGTTAATTATTACATTAGCTTTAATTTCTTGTTCTAATGATGAAAAAGGAAATGAAGGTTATAGTGATGTCTATAATTTACCTTCAATTCCTTATAATTATAGCAACCCTAATTTTCCTCATACGTTCACATCTTATGTGTTTGATTTTGAAAATACTCCCTCAAACAATACTATAACTGATGATGCTGTTACCCTTGGTAGGGTATTGTTTTATGATAAAAAAATGTCAATTAGCAATACCATATCTTGTGCTAGTTGTCATAAACAAGAACTAGGTTTTTCAGATGATATGCCAAAAAGTATAGGCTTTGATGGAGCTCATACTTTCAGGAATACGATGGGATTTGCAAATGCTGGTTTTTATGGAGCTGAAAACTTCTTTTGGGATCATAGAGCGGCTACTTTAGAAGATCAAGTCCTAATGCCTATTGAGGATGAAGTTGAAATGGGAATGACCTTAAATGAATTAATTGAAAAAATTGGAGATTTAGAATATTACAATCCATTATTTGAAAATGCATTTGGAGATACACAAATAACTAGCGATAGAATTTCTAAAGCATTATCACAATTTATAAGATCTATTTATTCGTATAACTCCAAATACGATGAAGGGATTGAAATTACGAACGATATATTTGTATACTTTCCAAATTTTACTGCTGAAGAAAATCTAGGTAAAGATATCTTTAATGGCAAACTAACTCCTGATGCAATTGGTACTTGTATTACCTGTCACTTACCAAATAACATACCCTTACATTTTGATCAGCCTATACCAGAAAATGCAAATCAGGTAATATTTAGTGGTGCAGAACCCGATAATGTTGGTTTAGATATCGATTTAAATGTGGAAGATAATGGAGTTGGTGAAATAATAGGAGTTACATCACTTTATGGTCATTTTAAAACACCTTCACTAAGAAATATAGAATTGACTGGACCCTATATGCATGATGGCAGATTAGCTACATTAGAAGAAGTTGTAGAACATTACAGTACTAAAGTTTTAGCCCATCCTTATCTTTCTGCACATATGAAAAATGGCAATGGTGAACCTAGACATCTCGATTTAACTCCGGAAGAATCTGCAGCACTTGTATCATTTTTAAAGACACTAACTGATTATGATTTGATTAGTGATGAAAAATTTTCAGATCCTTTTATAAATTAAAATTAAATATGCCCTTGTGCATTTTGATTTTATATTGTTGTTTAGAAGCTTATTTATTTTCTTTGTAACAAAAATTAAATAACTACTACTAATATTTTAATTAACTTTCCATCATTGAACAAAGAACTCGAACATAGTTTTGTAAAACAGCTTGAAGAGAATCAGAATATTGTGCATAAAATATGTCGACTATATACGAATGATCAAGATTCGCATAATGATTTGTTTCAAGAAGTTACCATACAATTGTGGCGTGCTTTTCCAAAATTTAGGGGAGATTCAAAATTTAGTACTTGGATGTATCGTGTCGCTTTAAATACAGCAATTACACTTTACAGAAAGTCTAAAAGGCAAATTAATACACAGGATTTTGAATCAATCAGTTTTAAAATTAAAACTGAGGAATATGATGACACCATTGAGCAGCAGTTAAAGTTAATGTATGGAGCTGTTAAAAAATTAAACGATATCGATAAGGCCTTGGTGTTTTTATACTTAGAAGACAAATCGTATCGAGAAATATCAAAAACATTAGGTATTACAGAAGTTAATGCTAGAGTTAAAATGAATAGAGCTAAAGAAAAATTACGTAAAACATTAAATCCGTAACCACTATGGATCAATTAGATAAATTAAAAAAAGAATGGCAATCTAGGGAGCAAGAGCTACCCAAGGTGAGCTATAATAGCATTTATAAAATGTTATTGAAAAAATCGTCTTCCATTGTGAAGTGGATTTTTATTATTAGTGTCATAGAACTATTGTTCTGGATTAGTTTATATTTTGTTATTCCGGAAGATAATATAGAGGTGATGAATGAAATGGGCATTGGCGATATTATGTTTTACAGTAACATTGTTCACTTTATTATTTTTGGAATTTTTATCTTTTTCTTTTATAAAAATTACCAATCGATACAAGTTACCGATAATACTAAAGTATTAATGCAAAATATTTTAAATACTAGAAAAACAGTCCGCTATTTTGTATACTATAATTTAGGAATGTTTGTATTGGTTAGTATTGCAATTGATAGTTACTTTTACTCTAGAAGTCACCAATTATACGAAATAATGGATTTTGCAAACAAAGGAATTCCCGAAGAAGGATTTGCAACTACTTTTATAATTTCACAAATTATAGTGGGAGTACTAGTGATAGGATTACTTATAGTATTCTATTGGTTGGTGTATGGAATTTTACTTAAAAGATTAAATAGAAACTATAAGGAATTGAAAAAAATGGATGATTAATAATTATATTAATATTCCCATTTTCTTTTCTTATTTAATTCTTCCTCTTTTACAAACTCATTTTCTGGTATTACATTTAGTAAGGAAGGATGTTGTTCAATAGCAAATTGAAGTTTTTCAACAATAGCATCTACCGTATCATTTTCATAATCAATCTCTAAAGGCTCTTTAATAATAAAAGATTGTAAGATTCCTCTCTTTTTTATTCGAAGTCCTTTTTTATCAAACGACCTTCTAAACCCATCAATCACAATAGGAACTACAATAGGCTTATTTTTTTTAATTATATGAGCTGTTCCTCTTCTTATAGGCTTCCAAGGCTTCGTTGTTCCTTGAGGAAAAGTAATTAACCATCCATCGTCCAATGCCTTAGAGATGCTACTTACATCGCTCATTTTAACTTGTCTATTAACTTCTTTACCTTCAGCTCTCCAAGTCCTTTCAATACTTACCGATCCAGCATAAGCCATTATTTTTGGCAACAAACCATCTTTCATGGTTTCTTTAGCAGCAACAAAATAAATATTCAATTTTGGCCTCCATAAATACCCTACATTTTTTATACTATCTGTCCTACCACTTAAACTTGCGTTAAAAACGTGAAACATAGCAACTACATCTGCAAAATAGGTTTGGTGATTGGAAACAAAAAGAACATTGGTTTCCGGTAAGTTTTTTATGACTTTACTTCCTTCAATCTGTAATTCATTAAAACCTTTAAAACGGCTATGAGATAAAGCTCCTAAAATTCTAATAATCCAAAGTTTAATGAATAATAAATGCCCGAAAGGATTTTTTTTAAATAGCCCCATATCTGATAATCATTTCTTAAATCTAACTCACATATAAAGATTATAAAATGAGTAGTAATAGGCTACGAATATACAAAATTACTGCTCTTAGAGAAGTTCTTTTAGCATTTCTCTTACTTCACTGAGCATCATAGCGGTGGCGCCCCAAACTAAATGATTATTTAACAGAAAAGCTGGTACTTCAATATTTTTTGCATAGGAAGTTGTTAAATTTTGAGATGTTTTAATAGTATCATCCATAAAATGAATTAAAGGGACTTCAATAAGCATTTCCACTTCTTCTTCTTGCAAAATAAAGTTAGGAGTGTTTTTAGTAATTCCTAAATAGGGTTGAACAAAAAAATTACTAGGCGGAATATAGACTTCAGTAAGTTTTTTTAATACAGAGACTGTGTTTCTTATTACCCCAATTTCTTCTTCAGTTTCTCGCAATGCAGTCTCTTTAAGCGAGGCATCTTCCTGTTCGTACTTACCGCCTGGAAATCCTATTTGAGCAGAATGAACTCCTTTATAAGTCTTTCTAAGGATTAATGCCAACATCGTTTGCTTGACTTCAGATGGATAGAATAAGACCAAAACACCAGCTTTACGAACTGTTCCTTTTTCAATAGCAATCCTTTTTAGTGCTGCCAAACGTTCCATTGGTGCCATTTTAAATTGAGCTGCTTCTCCTGGAAGTTTCAATTTTGTTATTTTTACAATCTTATTTTCAAATTCTTGAAATTCCATTTATGAAAAACTTGTTGCTATTTAGTTTATTAATTACCCTACTTATTAGTTGTGAAGATACTAAAAATAGCAAAACTAACTCCGCTAAAAACCCTATTGAAAAACAAATAGATACAATTGAATCCTCTAAAATAATAGTATCAAAACCTATAAAACCAAAAATTAAACTAACCGAAGAAAATGTCGTTTCGTTTTTAACAGCATACGGGGAAAAAAATTCTGAAAATAAAATAAGAATTACAAGTCCTTATGGAACTATTGATATCGAATTGTTTAAGGATACTCCCATTCATAGAGCAAATTTTATTTATTTGGTGAAACAAAAATATTTTGATAATACTTTTTTACATAGAGTCGTTCCTAATTTTATCATACAAGCTGGAAGCAGTGATTTAAAATCAACATTTAATAAAAGAGCAGCTATAGGAAATAAATATAGGATCCCTTATGAAAAGGGCAATGGAAGAACTCATCGTTACGGAACAGTTTCTGGCGCAAAAGAATACCGTGAGAATCCTGATAAAAAAACATCTCCTTTTGAATTCTTTATCTATTTAGGTCCTAAAACAAGTAATAAACATCTTAATGGAAATTATACTATTTATGGTAAAGTTATAAAAGGGATGGATGTAGTAGAAATACTATCGGAATTACCTTCAGATGATGAAGATTGGCCATTAAATAACATTTATATTAAAGCAGAAATAATCAATAATTTTTGATCATTTCTTTATTATATATGGGAATTACATGATAAAATTTATAATCTCAAACTTACAAATGAAGTCAGTTAATTTAATTATTAACTGGCTTTTTACTATCATACAATTTAGATTTATCTATAAGATTTATTGATAATATTCTTATCTTTGATACAAATAATTGATTATGACTATTACACAATTAAAGTATGTTTTAGCGGTAGCAGAGCATCAAAACTTCACTAAAGCAGCTGCACATGTATTTGTTACTCAGCCTACGCTAAGTATGCAAATTCAAAAATTAGAAGAAGAATTAAGTATTATAATTTTCGATAGAAGTAAAAAGCCAATTGAACTAACAGAAGTTGGTGAAAAAATTGTGAATCAAGCCAGAAACATTGTTAATGAATCTGAGCGAATGCAAGATGTGGTAGATCAAGAAAAAGGATTTATTGGAGGAGATTTTAGATTGGGAATTATTCCTACCATCATGCCAACACTATTGCCCATGTTTTTAAAAAACTTTATAAATAAATATCCTAAAGTTCATTTAAAAATTGAAGAACTTACCACAGCCGAGATCATTATAAAATTAAATGACGGTCATTTAGATGCTGCTATTGCAGCAACTCCGCTAGTACAAGATAAAATAAAAGAACGAGTACTTTATTTTGAGCCCTTTGTTGGTTATGTACCTAAAAATCATCGACTGCATTCTAAAAAACAATTAGATCGATCCGATTTAGATATCAATGATATTCTACTATTAGAAGACGGACATTGTTTTAGAGATGGGGTTATTAATATATGTAAATCTTTAAAAAACAATGCAGCAACGGATTCGTTTCAGGTGGAAAGCGGAAGTTTTGAAACCTTAATTAAATTATCTAATGAAGGGTTTGGCATGACGCTTCTTCCTTATCTAAATACCTTGGATATTCCAAAAGAAGAACAAAAAAAATATTTACGATACTTTAATGAACCATCCCCAGCAAGAGAAGTAAGTTTATTATATAAAAAGAGTGAGTTAAAAATGCAAATTATTGATTCGCTTTACGATATTATCGCTAGTATTATAAGAGGTGCTATTACTTTTCAAGATATTAAAGTGATAAGTCCTCGCCAATAAAAAAAATGAATTTAAAAAATTAAAAAACACTTCAATTGAGCTATTTTTTATGAGTTTAAATAAATTAAACATTGATTTAATTGTGGTTTCTGTTCCAGTAAACCATATACCCAAATTTTTAATTCCTCTATTTCATGAGGAAGTAAGCGGGTTAATGCTTTTTTTAACTCGATACAGAAAAGATTAACGTCAAAACTTACTTTATTAAGTACAGCTTTGGTGTAATCAAACATTGCTCTAGACATTGTTAGGGTATTGGGTTAAGTATTTTTAAACTATAGGCAGTTTTTTTATTAATTTCAAATTTAAAGATAACAATAAAATGTACTATAAATTTATTTTTGTTAATAAGTTTAGCGTTTATTTGACCAAGTTGTTATGGATTAAAAATAATTTAATAAGTTAAAATTGAGTGTTTATAGGCTTTATGGTTTCACTTTTACCGTCCATTCAAATTCAAAAATGGAAACTAAAATTCCATCTTCATTCACTCCCTCCGATTTCATCCAACAAGTTTTTCCTTCATCACTTGCTACCGCATCCTTGATAGCCTGTTTTATCAACTCACCATCATTACAAGTAAATGTGATGCTGCCAGTTGCTTTCTTTAAAAAAGTAGCTTTGTTATTAGCAACTAACATTGATATCTTTTGGTTGGAATCTTCAATACAACTCATGACCATAGCACCAGTACTTAATTCTGCAGCCATACCCTGTACCGCCCAAAATAAAGATTTAAATGGATTCTGATTGATCCATCGATGTTTAACGTTAACGGTACAAGTACTTTCACTAATGGATTTTACACGAATTCCTAACCAATATACTGAGGGTAGTTTAAAAAAAGTAAAAGCGGTAATTTTTTTTGGAGTTATAGGCATCTATATAATTTAAAGCGAAGATATTAAAAAACAAAAGACTCTTAATCTTATATGTTTTATTTTCTAAATATGAAAATCATTAACTATAGCGTTTTTACTAAAAATTATAACACCCTGTTTTTTAATTACTTAACATTTTTCATATGTTAATATTAAGTTAATTATAGTACTATGTTAAACAAAGTACTATCTTAAAGACATATATTTGTACCATAAATTAATAGCCAATAGATACTGCTATACCAAAAAAATCAAAATAACTGCCCAACCTCATTTATTGAATAGGGAATAAATCAATCAAAAAATGAACGCGTTAATAAATTTAGTTTTAGCCATAGTTTTAAACTTTCTTTCTAATGGAACTAATCATCCAGGCTTAACTCAACTTAAATTTAATCATGCTGTCAAAGAAGATAAAAACCAAAGTTATCAACTAGAAGACCTTAGGTCTCATTATTTAATCACTGAAGAAGAAGTGAATAAATTTAGTAATCATCAATTAAAAAGGAACACATGAAGCGAGTATCTTAAAATTTTTTACACTCAAGGAGATACTAATTGCAAATAGGATGTCTGTGCTGAGCTTGTAGAAGTCTGACCATTAAAAAACAATAAATAAAAACAAATGAAAATTGAAAATACAAAAGCACAAATGCGAAAAGGAGTCTTGGAGTATTGTATCTTATCCATATTAAGTGATGGAGAAGCCTATACCTCAGACA
>Ga0307985_10000733_pt1 | contig 18924 bp, 22 predicted proteins | sample EllFjometageno80_FD_203155 | JGI IMG/M metagenome (GOLD analysis project Ga0307985, IMG submission 203155) | Marine microbial communities from Ellis Fjord, Antarctic Ocean - #80 | ecosystem: Environmental > Aquatic > Marine > Unclassified | place: Southern Ocean | collected 2014-10-09 | reverse complement strand
TAGAAGGTCTGCGAAGTCGTTAACAGTCGAGTCGGCATCGATGTACCCATACTGGGATAGAAGCTCGCGCATCGCGTCAAACGACTTACCTTCTTCTGCTTTTGCCTTAAAGACAACCTGACCGCCAAAGCCTTTACGAAGCTTAAAGTCTGGCGTATCAAAACCTTCACTTGAAGCTTCAGTTCGTGTAACGCCGCCCAACTTAGCTATGGCGATGAGAATATCGTCTTTAGTAGGATCGATTTCTTTACGTTGCGCTGCCTTTTCTGTTTCAGACAAGAGCTTCTTTTTAACTGGAACGACTGGGGCAACTACTTGTTCGGGTGGTAACTCCACCGTTTCAGGCGCTAACACTGGAGATTCGGGTGCTAACTCAGTGTTTGTTGCAGCAATACTCGCTTCATAAGCGGCAGTGTCTACGTCTATTTGAGCCATATCTTCAGCAGTAATGGCAAGAGGATCTGCTTCAGGTTCGTCTTTTGGTACAGCTACGATAGTAGGGGGTGACGGCAATAAGTCAGTTGAAGGGGGTATGCTAGCTGTTAGTGGTTTGTCCAGATCAGCCATTATCTTGGCCAAGTCATTATCAAGCTCTGCGCGTTGCGCATTAAGCCCCACTTCTACTTCGATGATGTCCGGTGCTTCACTGGTGGGCGCATCCGGTATGACTGGTTCAGGTTTCTGTGGTGGGGTTTCTACAACCTTAGATTGATACACTAACTCGGCTTCTTGTTCAGAGTCGAATGTACCTGCATTTCCTCCAGTGGCGGGATTTAGCACTGAGTATGACCCACCCACATTTGGGAAAACGCCCCATTCTCCATCAGCAGCACTAGGGGATACTAGTGCAGGGGTATTGTTTTCTGGCGCCGTGCCATCACTATTATCTTGAGTACCACCATCGGTCTTCTTGGCGTCAGCTAGCGCGAGTTCGCCAGGCATGGTCAGAGGCGCAAGAGTTGTAGCGGTAACTGCACCACTTAAAACACCTTGCAAAGATCGTTCAGCAGCAACCGCTGGCTCGAATGCTACGTTTGTACCAATAGTCTCGGCAGCATATTCTAATGGCTCTTGGACACCCTCTACGACACTGTCAGTAGCGCCACGTTTGACGATTTCTTTTGGCACGTCAGCAATGCTTTGAACAGGTGTACTTATACCGAATATCTTTGATGCGCCGATACGCTCTAGTATGGCTGAACCTACCGAAGCAGGTAGCACTTCAAGGAACTCTTGGAAGGTAGCGTCTTTCTCACCTTTGTTCTCTGCTCGGTTTTGTCCAATCTCGCCCGTTCTAGCAGCGATATACGCTGGCAATGCAACTATTGCCGCAGCCATATCAGGGGCAGATACTAACCCTGTTTCTAATGCCCACGGGAGTATGTTAGCTAATGGCTCGTTCTTTACCTCTTCCCAAGTAGTGCCTTCTTTATACCCGAAGTCTGCGCTTTCCAGATCTCTGGCTAACGGAAGCAGAAAAGATGGCTGTGCAATATCTTCTTTAGTTGATGGGCGCCAAGAGATGCCATCAGTGCCAATGTCAACCACGCCTAGAGGTACTTTCTCTTCCAGCCAATCACCTAGCTCATCGGCTGACTGCCCAACAAAACGAACAAGGCCGCCACCAAGGGTGGATGCTCGCTCCGCAATTCCTCGGTTTACCCGACCAGCGAAAGAGTCTTCATCTCGAAGTATAAAGTCCGTTACGGCTGAGTTAGGGCTATCGTTCTCTAGTTCGACAGGCGCCACTGCTTCTGGCTGAGTTACTGTTTCATTAACGGGTTTTCCTAGCGAAGGATCAAGGTGCGCGAACGGGTCGTTCCTATCAAAGCTTTTCTTAGGAGTGTTCGTATCGTTGCTAGAACCAAAGCTGTCGTTGGTGTTGTACTCATCGCTGTATGGATCAAGAGCGTCGAAGGGGCTATAAGTCATGCTGATGCCTTTTATTAGGGGCCAGAAACGAAAAAGCCCGACACTTGGTCGGGCTTACTTTGGTGGGCTTGTTACTTTGTAAGAAGATCAGGGTCATAACCCATCTTTATCATCATTTTAAGAACTGGCGCTGGATCAGTACCCGCCGCCACAAACGCATCGTACTTAGCTTGTGCCTTTATAAAGTCAGGCTGGCGCCTAGTCGCTATCTCCCTTGCAACTTTCATTGTTCCAACTTTGGTCCCATCTGATTCGTCTTCAGCCGTATCCATATCAGCAGATGTTATGTCAGAGTCCTTTAGCTTCCAAGGTTTAAACATTACGTTCTTAACTATGGATGATAGGTTCTGCGGCGAGCCACTTGCGCTCCAAGAGGTCATGCCTTCATCTACCCACGAAGCTACTAATGAAGCGTCTTCGTCACTTAGAGGCGTTGCCATAAACGAGTTTGAAGCGCCTGTTATAAGGAACTTAGCTTGCTTAGTTAGGTAGTCTCTGGCTTCTTTCTCAGTAGTCGCCTTGACAGCTTTGGCAGCGCCAACTTGTACAAAGGTAGTGCCGCTCATGTAGCCTTTAACTTCTTCACCTTTATCGTTATAGCCGTTCTGAAGCGTTAACCCTTTCGACGTCGATGCGTCTGGAGCCTTTGTTCCACCTCTTGGTTCCCAAGAGTTATCGGCCATCCGCTCATGCGGTTGAGTCATTCCAGTGGTTTCGTCGTAGAAGTCTTTAATCTCACCAACTTTGGTAAGCTCTATCTGCTTCAAGCGCTCTGCGTAACCCAACTTTTGCTGTTCAGTTTTTATCAAACCACCGGCGGCTTGTAGCTCAAGAGCATTGGTCTGCGCTTGATCCACAACGACTGCGTCTGTTATAACCTTTTGACCTACTGCCGCTGCGTCGGTTTCAACTTTCGTTGCCGCTGTTTCTTTGGCGATTAAAGCTTTCAGGTTAGTCTCTTCAGCCTGTATCGCTGCGAGATCTTGGTTGTCTTTTATTTTAAGTAGAGCATCCAATCTCATCTCAGACTCTTTTATACTCGCAGCGCCTGCTTGTGAAAATGCCGTGGTATCTTGTTGTAGTGACGCAAGGAGGGTTGCTTGAGTAGAAGCAATTCCCGCTTGGAACTTCAACAGATCCTTTTGACCAGTGAGGTCATCGCCTGTATGCGTTAGTAGCGCTTTGTCGGTAGAGAACTTAGTTTCAGCGTTCTTTACCGCATACTTTTGTTCTTGCTCAGCAACGTCAAAAGCGTCCTGCCTAACTTGTGCCTGTAGCGCAGTCTCACGTTTCTGTTTAGCTTCTTCACGAATACGGTCGCCTGCGCCTTTGGCAGCACTGGCCGCTCCACCTAATAATCCTGCACCTAATATTCCTGCAAAGCTCATGCTATTGCCTCCGGCTGTGGTTGTTCGGTAGGCTGCGGTTGTGCTTCAGCCTGTGGTTGTTCTGTACCGCCATTCTCTTTGGCCTGCTGAAGACCTCTTAATGAGTTCATAAGCGCAGCGTATGATGCACGGTCCTCATTGCTAAGCGCTTCTTCTTGAAGCTCTTCGTCTGCTCTGGCAATCGCTGCGAAGAATGACTCTTCGATCATTCGCGGATCGTCGTCCATAACGCCTTCTTTAATCGCAAGCTCACCAAGGGCTTTAGATAGTTCAACCATCGACATCAACATCATGCCAGGCTCAACGCGCTTACCCGCCATCTTCAAGCTGTTAATCGACATCACCATGATTCGAGCTAGAACCGTTGCCGACTCAGTCTGTCCACCGGCACGGATCGTTTCAATGATCGAGTCGGATGAGTCGTATAGAAGGTTCAACATCTGGCCAGAGATTACCTTATAGGTCTCAGCCGTGTCTTCGTTACCGGCTGGAGCTTGTTGCTCTGGGCTATCGACTGGCGCTTGTTGCTCTGCTTGAACAACACCCTGCTCTGGTTGTACGTTATCTAAAGCCATGGGCTTCTCCTAAAAAGTATAGTTGTTGAATTTGGATAAATACGAATCTAAGTTCGAGTAGGTACTCTCTGGCTCAGTGCTGACTGCTGGTGCTGTAGGTGTAGAAGAACCACCACCGCCACCCGCATTCTGGTTAGTGCCATCTTTCATCTGTTGTTTGTTCCTTGCCACACCGATCGCAGTCTTCTTGGAGAACTCCAGCTTCTCCTGCAACGTCATGTCATCGTTATACATAAACTTATTAAGCAGACCGAAACCTGGGATCATAAGGCCGAACACTCCGGTGAGTATTTTGTCAGAGGCTTTTGGATGCTCCTTACTGTTGAATATTGCTTGAGCTTCAGGCGTCATGGAGTCCCAATACTTCTGAGCTTCGCCCATGGTTTTAAAGCCCAAGTTGCCTGAGAACTTCTCCATATCGATAGCAACAGAGCTTAGATCGTCAACCGGTACACCGTTGACCATCTCCTGTGTTGTCTCCGCTGCGCTATCCGCATCAGCAGCGACAGCATCCGCCAAGCCTTTGTCTACAGTACCTTCACTAATCCCTTCACCAACAAACTCGTTAGCCGCTTGGTCGTTAGCGTACTTCAATAGACCACTACCGCCTGAATACTCATGTCCATCAGCACCGTCTATCGCCTGTCTGAATGCGCCAGAGAACGAGGTGTCTATACCAGACCCATCGCTCACTTCTTTGGAAAGTGTGGCTAGTGGGTTTGCGACGCCCTTCGCTGCCATCCTTTGCATGGCCACGTTTTCTTGACTGTTGGATACTCCACCAATGGCGTTGCCACTGGCATCTGTAAAGTTGGACCGAGGGAACTGAAGTTCTCCAGAGGCGTAGAGGTTTTCCAAGTGTTTAGCACCGGCCGCTTTGTTCTTCTCAACCCACTCAGGGGTGTAGTTGCCTTTACCCTTCAATGATTCAGATATAAAGTCTGGGATGAACGAGTCAATCAAACCCTGGCTGGTTGATTTAGTTTCCACCGGCGTTTCTACCGACGTTTCTACCGGCGTTTCTACCGGCGTTTCTGCCAGTGGTGCGACTGCAAGCTCGTCAGTTGGTGTGACTGTGGCTCCGCTCAGTAGACCATCTCGCTTTTCTTGCACCACTACAGATCGATCTGCGTCTCGCTGTGTTTTGGCGGCAGCATCTGCTACTTTCTTAGCTTCTACTGCGGCTGTTAATACTGCACTTTCAGCAAGCAAGCGCTTAGACTCTGCTTCAATAGCAGCATTCTCGTCCGCTACAGCCTTACGCTTGGCCTCTTTTTCAGCCAATGCTTTTTCAGCCGTTACTTTATCAGCCTGTGCTTTAGCCCTTACAGTTTCAGACGCTTTACGTTTCTGCTCTTCGTTAGCTTTACCAGCGTCACTAATCCGCTTAGCTTTCGCCGCAGCTTCTACACGATCCTTAACTGCCTGTGCTTTAGCTCGTGCATCCGCAGCCGCTTTACGCTTCTGATCTTCGTTAGCTTTACCAGCGTCACTAATCCGCTTAGCTTTCGCCGCAGCTTCTACACGATCCTTAACTGCCTGGGCTTCAGCTCGCTTGCCAGCCGACGCTTTACGCTTCTGATCTTCGTTAGCCTGGCCAGCACTGCCACTATAATTCTTGGTTTTCTGGTTAGCCGCTGCATTGTTGTTCGTGTTCTTATGCCCCGTCTTGGCGCTATTGCCCCCGTTGGGTGTTGCGAATGTAAGTCCCATACCCTTCTCCTACCCAGCCTGCGAAAGCAGTCCGTTGGTTAATACGCCGCCAGAGGAAGTGAGAGCGCCAGTGTAGTTATCAACACCCGCATAGTTCACCTGTTTACGATCGTCTTCACGTCGCTCTCGCAGTTCAACCAACTCGCGGTCCGAAGTCCGCTGGTCCTCTGCGGCTTTTGCCTGAAGCATTGCCAAAGCTGCGCCACTGATAAAATCAGATGCAGCTTCATTACCGTTTAGCCAATCGAAGGCCGCGCCTACCGCGTCAGTTGCGGTGTCCCAAAAATCACTCCAGCTCATAATGTCACTCCTTTCTTATACGTTATCAGAAGGCATATCTGCCCAATCTTGCTGCCAAGTCGCTGCGCCAGAATACATCGTCTTCTGAGCTGCCAAATGGGCAGTCAGTAGCTTAGCTTGGTCAGCCATCATCTTGGATTTATCACCAGCGCTAATGCCTTCTTTCATCTGGATCTCGCCTACAGTGATCTGCGTTTGACGCACTAGCTCACTGACCGACTGAAGGTATGCACCTTGAGTGTTCGCATAAACTTCAGCGCTGATCTTACCCATAGCCAAATCACCATCCATCGTCTTCATTGCTATGTCATTGGTATGACCTAAGCTGACGAGTTGCTTTTGTAAGGCGTTTTGCATCGTCATGTTAGCTTGACCATATTCTTGTGCGGTCTGAGCTTTAGACATTGCGTTCTTATGATCTTCACGCATAGCGGTTAGCTGCTGCTGACGACCTAACGCGGACTCACTCGCAGCGAAGCCTTGTTGGCCTTCCTGCAATCCAGTCTGTTGTTCACGTCCTAGTGCGGACTCACCTGCTGCGAAACCTTGCTGGCTATCAAGCAATCCTTTCTGCTGCTCTCGACCTAATGCGGACTCACCTGCTGCGAAACCTTGTTGGCTTTCAAGCACACCACTTTGTTGCTCACGACCTAATGCTGACTCACTTGCAGCGAAGCCTTGTTGGCCTTGTTGTAAAGCAAGTTGGCTTTGTAAGTTTGTACCGATCAAACCATTACCTGCGTACTGGCCAGTGCCGGTCTGCTGACCAAACTTCTGGTCTGCCAACTGGAAGTTCTGACCGAACTGCTGCTGGTTCAATGCACTATCAGTACCGTACTTGTTCGCAGCGGATTTAAACTGGTTCTGTGCGCCTTGGTTAACCAAACCTTGGTTAGCAAATGTTGATGCGTCTTGCTGGGCCATCGGCATGGCTGTTGTTAGCACTGCCTCTTCACCAGCTTGAACGCCCATTGAGCTATTAAGAAGCCCTCGACTGTTCGCGGCTTGCGCAGCACGAGTTTTAGCACGTTGAAGTAGCGGTGAGTTGGAGGATAGTATTTTATCCATCTGACCCGCTACGGTTTCGTTTGACGACACGTTACGCACGTTCGGACCTTGCAGTGCCGGTGCGTTTACCTGTGGTAACGGCGCGTTCTTATCGGGATTTTGAAAACCAAGGGCCATGATGGCACTCCTATTTATTGCTAATGCTGAGCAAGTTTGTGATGGCCCACACTCATATCGACCCTATGGCCAAGTATGTATAAAGGTGGGTTGTTAAATTGAGTTACTTTAAACTGGGTAATTTACTGCTAAGAAGCTTATCGAGCATGCCACGCATACCGTAGATCACGACAACCATTCCAATGATGATGTATTGATACCATTCTGGCATTTGCTGGATTACTTCAAAGCCTCGTAGTGCGTATTGGGCGAAGCCAGGTATAAAGGCTAAGACCATTGGAGCTAGAAACACTGCAAGAATGACTTCATCCTTATAGCTCTTCTCCATGTTGTTCATGGCGATCATATCTAGGCTATGTAATTGCGACTGGCCAGACTCAGCCATCTTCGCTTTAGACTTGGCAACAGCCATCTCAGTCTCAGCTTTAGCCTTGATGACAATCTTCTCAGCTTCCAACTTAACCTTTGACAGCTCTTGCTTGCCTTTTAAGTAACCACCTACTTGGTTAGTGACTGCACCTATGATTGATCCCCACATACTAATCCTCCAGCTCAAAGTGCGGCATATCCTGCCACGATTTCCAAAGGCCACCCCACTTCAGCTTGTACCCTAGTTGGGCAGAAGCTTGAAGCATTGCTGTAGCGAGCATGGCAAGATGGAGTTTGTCCCAACTGGCTTTGCCGTCAACGTAAGCGTACAGGTCAAGTGCCTTGCCTGACTGGTGGTATGATTTGTTTGTTCGGCCATCTGCTTTAGAGACATTTGCTGTGAACAATGCGGCTTGATCTTCAGTGGAGCGCAAGCCGCCAGAGTTAGGAATACCGAAGTCAATATTGGATATACTAATCGCAAGGTCACTGATCTCGATGAGCCGAGGGTCGACTCCTGCTCTGTTGTTTAAACTGTTAGCGCCTAATTTAAAGCTCATTTTGGCACGTCTCCATTGATGTACATCCATACCACTGCGCCTACTGCGCCGAGTATCCAAAGAACCTTCTTGGTCACTGACTTACCTACAGCCTGATAGAATCGATCGTAAGCTTTGTTTGCTGCAAGCTCTGCAATCTCATCCTTCTCTTTCTCAGTTAATGGCCTGTCCGTCATGGTTTTGATTCCTAGTTAGCTAATGGGTTATCTAATGCGCGTTGTAACTTCTTATTCAACCTTGTCTCAAGGTCGGTAATCTTACGTTCTACATCTTCTCGGATCGTGTCAGACTTCTGCACATAGTCCTTCTGTAGTTGATCGCGTTTGCTTTCAAAGCGACCTTCAGCGGTATCTATGGTGGCTCTAACATCGCTCTCAATACCTGAGATGTCATCTTCAACCTTATCTATAATCTTCTCTTGACGGTCGATGTCGTCACGTACAGACTGCTTTAAATCCTTAATGGTAATGTACTGCTTCTCAGATGACTCTTTAATAGAAGTGATCTCATCCTTTACTAAGGAAATGCCACGGTCTATAACAGCAAACTTGTTTTCCATGATTGCTATGCGCTTGTCGTAGTCAGATAGATCCGGTGAGACAAACTCACTGATCCTAGCTTCCATATCTAGGTAGCGTTGGTAGACTTCAAAGCCACCCCAAAGGCCACCCATTACAGTACCGATAAGTGGCACTATAAGAAGCAGCTTACTGCCGCCTAACTTAATGCCACCGTATTCTATTTCTGCCATGTCATTCGCCCAACTGTAGCCGTCTAAGAGCGTTTAGTTCAGTCTCTAACTTCATGATCTCAAGACGCTTCTTGTGCAACTCTAATAGATATAGCGTATTGCAGTTGATCCGTTCTTCAGGCGCGTTCAGCGGCATGATGATCCGAGCAAACACACCTATGTCTTTAGACTTAGGGGTCTCATTAGCAGAGTCCCATAAGCTGGTGGCGTTGTTAATAATGCCTGTCACACCAAACTCTAGGTTGATCGTTCCGCCAATAGCGTTGGAACAATCCAAATCCCCTGCCTTAAACTTGTCTGACTGGTAGCTACCACTACTGCTAGGTAGTTGCAGCGCAAGCGAGTTACCCGCAAGTACAGTGGTGCTTAACATCAGTAGCCCCAGAAAAAGGGCATATCCTGCAACTAGCCACTTCATTTGATTCTCGAACATATCTTTGATGACACGGTAGCCCCAGCCTGTATCTGTGAGACAGAACAAATGAACTCAACAGAACCAAGCGATAGATTACTAACGTAAACATCGAAAGACACAGTATCCAAATACTTCATCGGGATGATCGTATACTCTGACACAAATGGAATTGGCTCCCACTCATCGTCAAATACCCCTATCTCATAGTAGGAGACATCTTTTCTCTTGTTGAAGATATTCAATGTGGTGACAGATATACCTGCCATAAACGACTTACTAAACGTTGGGTAAGTCGGTGTCATCTCATGCGCTATTACGGTATTGCTTAACGTAAGCATTACCAATAGCAGAAAGGCTCTCATGTTATTTAGCGATACACTCAGCGAAGACAATGGCTGTATAACTACCGCCTGGGAACGACTTAGTACCGCCATAGACTGCTGTAGCCTCAGACGAGAACCATGTCGATCCAGCAATCGTTAGATCGAACTGGGTAGTCGAGCCATAAAGAACCTTATTCGTCTCGTATGCAGACATACCGGCATCAGTCGTCTTAGTCACTGCTGTTGATCCTGTCCATGTTACAGAGTCCGATAAGGCTGGGCTTGAGCTGAATGAAGTAGGCGTTGTCACCTTAGCTAAGTAAGAATCTGCAAGAGTTACGTCATAACGTACAACAGGTACAACACCGCCATCCGCTGCGAGTGTACTTAGCTTGCTTGGTAGAGGGTTGCCAAACACACCGTTAGTATCAGTGGTGATTAAACACCGCGTTTGAACATTACCCGTAATCGGGGTGTCTACTGCGTATGCTGGTGAGCAAGATGCAAGTGCTAGACTCGCTATTAGTACCTTCTTCATGCGTTACTCCGTTGGATCATACTGCATACTTACCATCTTGGTATGTAGTAACTGTTGGGCTAAACCTGCTCTAGCGCCTTTCTTGTTATCAGGTAGCTGACCGCCATCGAGGACAACTGTCTCTTTGTAGTCGCCACCCGCTAACTTCTTATCGTAATAGGTATTCATTGTGATGCTGTTAGTCATAGCGAACATCAACAGGTTCTGTGCCATGACATTCGCAGAGAGAACTGAGTCGTCCACACTGCTTAGAATCTTCTCTAACCGGTCCTTGTCTTCGTCTTCTTCTTGCTCAGACTCTTCTTCTAGGTCCGCTTTCTCATCCATTACATTAGCGATGTTCTCATCACCCATTGGGTCATAAGCTTCAATCTTGGTGCTGCTCATCATTGCCAACACTGCATCAGCATAGCCAGGGCAGGATGGGTCCGACATCGGGGTCATACAGTCGTTATTATACTTATAGCTATAAACTACATTAGCGTTAGTAACTGAGCCTTTTCCCTCGACATCGATCGATCCGTCACCCCACAATTCAATGGGAAGGTTATCAATGATGAATCCTTTGGTAATGGGTATGCCGCCTGGAAGGCCGCTCCAATCGTCCGTACTTGAGAAGATGTAACCACCACCTACTCGCTTGTTCCTGACATGAACGACCATGTCGTCTTCAGTATTCTTAACGGGTGTATATTGGTAATACACTCCGTTGATTCTCATACCCCTTTGGTTACTAGGGCCGATGTTGTTCATCCCCCAAGTATGGCCAGTAGCGGCCATGTTACCGCTGATACCGTAAAGATATTCACCGTGTGCGTTGGTAGCAATGAGTGCTAACAAAGCCACAACTAGCCTCTTCATAAGATCAGTAACAATCCTAAGACAGCACCACCTAAACTCAGTAAGAACTCTTTAGTGCCATCCTCTTCCATTGCTTCTGGCTGAGGTATTGCACCTTCATCGTTCTCCCAAGCAATCTTAGCGTCAGTGCCGATAATGCCGTTATAAGGACAGGGAGTACCCGCCATTATCATTGCATCAAAGACTCTTAGGTCTTGGCAAAGCACTGATACAGCGGCCACTTTCATGCCCATGTCGTACAAGGTTTTAGCGTTCTTCAACCGTTCACAGTTCAGATCGCGGGTTGTAGTGCCTGCTGAGATACCTAAGATCTGTGTCTGTACGGCCCCTGCGACTCCGACCGTACAAGAGTCAGAGTTACCTCCAGACAATGAAGGTGAGATAGCAGAGGGCGGTGGTGACTTGAGTGTAGTAGTTACTGAGCCTGTAGTGTGAACTGTAGACTTAGTCGTAGAGTCCGTCACGATAGGTTCAGCCATAGCCATTACAGGCAGCAAGACTAGCCAGATAAGCTTACGCATTAGACTACAGCTAATCGTGCATCAGTACGGGCTGTAGTTACATCGGCTGGCACTGCTACACCTGATTCGGTAAAGCGTGTGACGTACCAATCGGTTGAGGCTAGGTAGGCCAGTGATTCGATGTTGAGTAAGCGTTGAGGCTCTGCTCTCTCTAAGCGTGTGATCTCTGCTGCAATCTCTACGGCTGTTGGTTCGGTTTGGATAGCGTCTAGCCATTCTAGGACATCATCGCGTAATGTCCATTGGGATGCTGGACGTAATGATTGAAGAGCCGATGCTTTGTCAATTATGTTCATCCTTTAATCTCCATTAGTGTTATGACTTGCTCACCACCCTCTGTTCCTAGACGTATCGCAACACCATTAGAGGTCAGTCGCATAGAATAAACCACTGCTGATGTCGTTGAAGGTGAGTCTAACCTAGTTCCTGAAATACTACCTATTGACTTTCCTAGAGATGAACCAGTATAAGGAGTGATACCATCTACAGTAAAGATGCGCGAGCCATCCTTATATATTGACCAATATCCTTCTCCATTACCAGCAGAATAAATTGAGCTAAAGTTATAAAGTATTAGAATCTTTGACGAGGTACTACTTGGTGTAATACTTGCCTGAACAACATTTAAAGTTGATGTTGCAGAATGGTTAAAATCAGAACCATTAGCCGCACTCACTACTTGGATTACACTACCTGCTGGCATCTGTGAGTCAGTGAATCCAGTTAAACTTGCACCACTAATAGCAGGCAAAGCCCCTGTAATAGAGCTAGCCGCTATACCTAAAGCATCAATGGTTGACTTGGTAGGCGCTGGAGCATTGTCTAGTGCTGCTAGTTTTACGTCACCACCAGATTCTAGTAGGTCTGCTATGTTTCTTGCCTTACTCATGCTTACTCTCCCATAGCTGCTAGTGAAGCCGCCTGTGCTGCTAGGTAAGCTGCTTTAACTTCTGGTGTGTGTATCACTGAGCATATCGCTGTGACCTTTGGGTCTTCATCGGTACATACATGATCTGGTGCGCAGACATGACGATGGAATGATGAGGATAGTGCTACACCGTCTTCTAAGATTCGTGTGGCTGTACGTACTTGTACTGTGCCGTTTTCTAAGACTTCGATCTTGTCTACGATTGTTTCTTTAGTTAGTGCCATGTTGTTTATTCCTGTGTTTATTAAGGTCTGTTGCTAGAGTCCACTAGCAGTATTTAAGAGTCTGTGTAATATATTGCATGTCCATAGATAGACGAGCTGGAGTTACTTAGATGGCTATATGACATAATTGACCACCCACCAGAGGTATTACCATAGAAATTTAGGTAGCTAGCGCCACCATTTAGATAAATATTTGGTGTTGCTGTACTAATGCTCTGATACATTACAGACCCAACCGTTCCATGCCCCATATGCCCATTAGATACAAAGGGTAAGCCTGTTATAGAAACGTAGTTAGAACTGGAACGCTCACTAAAAGAAGACGCTACAAACCAAACAGTAACTTTATTACCTACTTTAGTGTACTTCGCATTTGCGGCATCGATTGTGCCAAGACTAGTGGCAGGTTGCCAAGTACCCTCTTCATAATCATCTAGTACCTCAGAAGTCATACCACCTGCGTTAGCATTAGCAGAGAAGTCTATGCCTCTGCCTGATGTGCCTATGACTAGGTTTCCAGTGTTGACTGTTACGTTGCCATTCAGCATGTTAAGGTAAGAGTGATACCCATTATTTGCGGCATTTGGTGACATGAATGAAGAGCCATTTTGAATAAGCACTTCGCTACCATTACCCTGAAATGCGCCAGAAGCGTTTGCACTCGGATCATAGTTTAATGAAACTGACTCACTGCTTGCCCCAGTAACTAACTGTAATACTTTATACGAAGCCGAGTAGCCAAAGTTAGTGGCTTTTGCGGCTTGGAACTGACCTCCTGAACTGTTCCTCATTTTCAGAACATGGTTTTCAATCTGTAATGTCTCACTCGTAGCATTATCATCAATGCCTGTAGAGGTGAAGTTACCTGTGAACGTAGGACTAGCCAAAGGAGCCTTAGCAGCCAACAACGCATCAGCCTGAGCCTGTGTATAGTGGTCTGCAACAGTGAATGACTTGAACGCTACAACAACTAGCTCATCACCCGTAGTAGCTCCTGTGCCTAAGACTACAGACGTACCAGAGGTAGCTGTGAAGTCAGCAGCGTCTAAGGTAATACCGTTAAGCATTACGATGATGTTAGCCACTGTGTAGGTTAGTGAAAGTGAGTTAGCGTCTGCACCTGTGAAGGTAGTTTGACCGCTGGTAGCTGTGTACTTGTAGGTCAGCATTGATGCTGTGCCTGCTGCACTTGCCGCTATCCAATCAGCACCATCGTATACTTTCATACCATTAGCTGAACTGTCGAAATACATAGCACCTTCAACTAAGGCATTGCCATCGTTATCAACGGTTGGGGCAGAAGACTTAGCGCCTAAGTAACGGTCATCAAAGTTATCTAAAGAGGCTGCTGCTGAGGCTGCTGAGTTAGAAGCGGCTAATGCGCTAGCAGATGACTCACCAGCTTTAGTCGTAGAGATTCCAGCTTGAGTGGTCGCCGTGGTAGCGTTAGCATCTGCGCCCTGAATGGCTGCGATGTTTGTGGCGTTGGTGTTAATGTTGGCAGTGTTACCGGCAACAGTGGTCACATTAGCTGCGATACCTGCTGTGGTTGTGATGTTCGCAGCTATTCCGGCTGCGGTGGTGACGTTAGCTGCGATTGCGGCCAAAGTGTTCATATCAGCTACGGCGTCTGCCGTACCTAAAGTATTCATATCCGATACAGCGTCAGATGTACCAAGCAATGTTACTTGCGCGGCTTTACCTGCAACTGCGGTTACGTTAGCAGCAATACCAGCGGTAGTCGTAACGTCCGCTGCGAGGCCTGCTACAGTCGTTACATTAGCTGCAACACCTGCGGCTGTAGTTATATTCGCTGAAATTGCAGCCAGGGTATTCATGTCAGTTACAGCATCTGCTGTACCCAATGTGTTCAAATCAGAGACAACGTCTGCTGTACCCAACGTGTTCATGTCAGCGATAGCGTCTGTCGTGCCAAGTAGTGCGACCTGCGCTGCCTTACCGGCAACTGCTGTTACATCTGATGATATACCTGCAACGGTTGTAATGTTGCTTGCTATGCCTGCTGCTGTTGTGATGTTGGCTGATACGCCTGCTGCTGTGGTGACATTAGCTGAAATACCTGCAACGGTAGTGACGTTACCGTCGATACCCGCAACAGTAGTAACATCGTCGTCTATCACTGCCACTTTAGTAACGTTAGCGTCGATTACCGCTACTTTATTCACGTTAGCGATGTTAGTTGCTGTGGTGTTCACGTTGGCAATGGCGGCGGATACTGTTGCTACTGTACCAGTGGTTGCCCAATGCTTTGAGGAATAGCTGGTCCCTGTGACTGCGCCTGATGTTTTCTCGGCCCAGTCTTGAGAGAGGTCTCTAGCAGTCTCAGCGTTTGTTTCGGCTAGCTCGGCTGCAACTTTAGCTGCTTCTACTTCAGCAACACTGATCGCCAAGGATAGTTTAGTACCAGAAATGTCAGTCGCTAATACGCCAGACGTATGATCCGACTGAACTGTATATATGTTCTTTGTGCCACTATCACGGACTACATCGTTCTTGATATAAGCTGTTGACGTTGCCCAGTCACCTTTCCATTGAAAGGCTGCGCTAATAAGAACTAAGTTGCCACTAGCATCAAAACCAACTTCTTTGAGAGCACGGTTTGCAGCGGACTCAGAGATGAGCTGATCGCCAGCCGTACCTACAGGGAGTTTAATCGTCCGGTTAGTAATAACCTCAACGTTATCAAAGCCAGTTTCTGTAGCATCGACACGGTTGTTAATATCTTCTGCACGGGCAGTAGTACCTGCGATGAGATCTGATGGTTTAGTGAAAGTATTACTCATCTATTTAAGCCTCGTAAGCTGTAGTTCAGTTGTACGCCCTGCAACGTAAAGGAAGGATCAGTAGCGCTTGAATGAACAATCAATAAACTGATGTTCCGGCCACTGCCATTTAAGTAAGCTTCTGCTGATGCCACGACTGCGCTGGACCAAACAAAGTTGTCCCAAGATCCAACGTCCCAGAAACCACCACCGCCATAAACCGTAGTCGCTGCGCTGGATGATGAACCGCCAGTACCGTAATCGTAGTCAGCTAAGTAGTTCAACGTCGCCTGGCTGCCTGCTGCCAGCTCTAGTGTTGCTTTACGAAAACGCTTCTTCTTGTGCGGACTGTTTAAGTTAGTAAACGGAAGACGTAAGTACGATCGAATGGCTGTACCATTGAATGACGTACCGCTATCCATAAGCATGACACTGCCATCGGTGCAGCCCATGTAATGCTCTGTGACATAGCTTGGTGTGTGCTCTAACAACCAAGTGCTAAAACCAACAAGCTGTCGGTTTATAATGGTTCCAACTAATACAGTCTTATCACTGAAGAACAGGCGGTATTGGTTCTTGTCACGGTTAACAGTTGCGCCAACGGTGTTTTCTTTACGAGCATCGATGTATGGCTTAACCAGGGCAGAAATACTGGCTGATTCAAAGTCACCAAATGCTTGTGTGGCGGTCAGACTACTAAGGTCGTCGCCATTAAAGTAATAAAGGTCTGAGTCCATCTGGGCGTGAGTCTTGTCCACTGCGCCAATGGCAGGAGAGAACGACTTTAAATCCCAGTCTGTACTAGACGTGCCGTATAAAACGGAGATCTGATTGATGCCGGTAATCGCTAACGAGTTACCCTGCATGCTGTTTAATCCAGTCACTTCGGAACCGATACCAATCTCACCTGCACCTGTAACCAAGGTCCAACTTGTTGGATCACCCGTACCACTGTGCTGGATCGAACCACCGCTAAACGCTAAGAACAAATGGTTCTTATGAACGCCAACGTGTGATGGAATATCAGTTGTCATGCCTGTAGTGAGTTGTGTGAATGTCGTACCATCGAACTGAAAGGCTTTGTTCTTGCCATCGCAGCCGTACATCTTCTGGCTACCTGAGTGACCTAAGAAGTTGTGGTTTACGAACTCGTAATTACCACCGGCAACGAGTGCTGTTGTCGAAACGACAACCCATCCGCTGGTGGTTGATTTGTGCATAACGCATGCAGTACCTGCTGAGTTATCGCGGAAGGCGTATACCACACTGTTATATTCCCAAACGCCCCGAATCGGTCCGCTGCCAGCTACGACTAACGACGTTCCAGAGGTACGGCCATCAAAGATCGTGTAGCCATCCATGCGGCGATAACCACCATTCATGGCACACTCAAAGTTCTGGGCTAAGATCGCCTTGCCTGCACTCATTTGAAGTGCGGGACTTACAAGGTCAAGACCGCCGCCTAGAGGCCATGCTTGGGATTGAACTGACATCGTTACGCCACCGGTCTTTCAGCTAAAGTGATACTAGGTAATGCAGTCACGCCCATGGCTGATAGCCTGATGTTGAGCTGTGATTGTGCGTCTTGATATAACTCAGGAGCGTCTTGCTCTGCGGCTACATAAAGGATCGCTTTATACAGAACCGCATCGTGATACTGCTCTGCTAATAACAACTCATCTGTGTTTGCTGTGAGCTGTTGTGGTGTCCGGTAATAGTCAAAGTCGATCGTGTACACCGCGTCTGGCAGTGTATTGAAAGAGAGTGCTCCGTCCGGTCTGATCGTGAAGCCAACAGGCTTCGCGCTGGTGAATGAGGTACGCGACCATGTGGACCATGGGATGTAGGTTAAATAACCTGTCAATCCATTTTCCGTGATGCGTACGGAACTATGAACCCATTTATTTAACGCAGGCGAAAGTGCCAGGTTAGATACTGGATCGTAGTTTTGTTGGCCATTTACAGTGCTAAAAGAACCGGTTTGCCATAGGAAGTTCCAGTCATTAAGATTCTGGATTTCAGTCCATGCACGGTTAATCCAATCAACGGCTTTCCTGTTGAGACCCGTTTGGCCAACAACAGAAGACACGCCCTGATCGCTTAGTCCTGTTTCTTTTAACAGCTTGTCGCAAAGTGCCAGATAATTCAAAGCTTAACCCGCCAATGAGTAGGTAAAACGCTGTAAGTCACGGGATTCATCGACCCCATTAACTCGCTCAATATGTGTTACGACCGCGTTGTCGATCACTTCAATCACTTCGGGCGGCAAGGCTACTGGCTCATTACGTTTGATCTGGTAGGCATAGCCATTCACAGATACAAAGATGTCAGTTTTACCAAGGTCGCCTTCCTGATTATGGAAGATCACATTTACACGGCTGGGTTTGGTAGCGCTCCGCTTAGCGGCTGGCTTTTGTTTAGTAACCTCAACGGTATCTACATCAGTCATTTCTTTACTCCAATAAAAAAGGGCGCCGATTAGGGCGCCCTTCAGGGGAAACTAACCTAATGGTTAGTCAGTTACAGCAGACTCAATACGAACCATAAAGGCGTCGTTTAGAATTACTGCGGTCTGCATAGACTTCCAGCTAACATGACCACGTTGGGCCAATGGATCGCTATCGGAAGGCTTAGGGTTAACAACTGCTGGACTTAGTGAAGCACCGCCTTTAAGCGGAACAATACCGTAAGCGTCACGCGCAACGATCAACGTTGGGTAAACGTCAGCAGATGTGCCGGCAGCAGAGATCATTGCACCCTTAGTTGCGCCACCGTTAGCGAATGAAGCAAAGATCGTGGAACATATATAACGTACGTCCTCTACCTTACCAATCTCGCCTTCATGTGGAGTCATAGTGCCGTACTTCTCAACTGGTACGAAACCAGCGAAGCCACGAACGATGGCGTCCATATCAGGGTGGATCAAACCAACATACGAAGGTGCTACAGCTTCAGTGCCGTAAGAAGGAGTGCTTTTCACTACTGAAGTGATGGCACGGCCGTTCTGGCGCTTTAGTGTACGAGTTGCCTTACGCTGGTCAGCAAGAGTCATCTCAGTGTTTACAGCAGTACGTGCAGAGCCGTTTGAGTAAACTACGTTAGTACCCGCTTTCAAAACGTTGAAACGAATAGTCTCAATAGTCTGTGCAGCTTGCTCGCCCAATACTTCAGACGCTTCACGCAATACTGGATCTTCGTGAGTATCGATAATCACGTCACTGATCGTTACTAAGTCACCGTACTGTTGTAGGGTGGCAGTAACGTCTACAGCGGCTAGCTGCTTAGCTGTTGGCGTTACGCCTTCAGTCAATGCAGTAGTGGCTAATGCCAAGCTGGAATAGCGACGGAACTTCTGTACTTTTGAAGACTTGTTGGCCAAAGGACGTGCCTGACCGAACTTCTCTAATACTAAGTATGGAATGCCTCGTTTAAGCATTTCTTTAGCAGCAAATGCTGCGGTACGTGGTGAAATATCACCATATTCTGTGTTAGCCATGATGGCCTCCTAATAATTTAACTAGCGATTATCAGCAGCAAACATTTCAAACGCAGTGTCGA
>Ga0307985_10000730_pt1 | contig 18942 bp, 17 predicted proteins | sample EllFjometageno80_FD_203155 | JGI IMG/M metagenome (GOLD analysis project Ga0307985, IMG submission 203155) | Marine microbial communities from Ellis Fjord, Antarctic Ocean - #80 | ecosystem: Environmental > Aquatic > Marine > Unclassified | place: Southern Ocean | collected 2014-10-09 | reverse complement strand
TGTAAACCCCCCCATTGACACCATTCTCTCCTTCCCAGTCATGAACCCCTGCAACAATGAAACACTCGGCCACGTAACCCACCATTCCCACGCCGTCACCGCAGCCATGATCAACTCAACCATCGCCACCCAAACCGCCGCCTTCCCTGCCTTTTCCAACACCCCCTCCAACACCAGATCCACCCTCCTAACAAACCTCTCCAATACAATCACCAACAATGCCGACGATTTAGCAAACATAATGGCCCTGGAGTCAGGGAAGCCTATCCGCGAGGCCCAGGGCGAGATCGCGTACGCGACGAGCTATATTGATTACTATGCGGCGAGCTGTAGTAGGCCGGAAGGGATTGGAGGAGGTGTGAGTAGTGTTCATGCATTGTTCATACATTGTTCATACATTGTTCATACATTGTTCATACATTGTTCATACAGTCTTCATACAGTCTTCATACAGTCTTCATACAGTCTTCATACAGTCTTCATACAGGCTTTAAAACACATTATCTACCACCATCTAACACAACCATTCAGTCCCTCATCCCCACCCCCTTCGCCTCCTCCACCACCCCCGGCCACCGCCGCGGTAAACTCTCCGTGATAAACTCTCCCGTCGGCGTCTCCTCCTTCATAACACCCTGGAACTTTCCCCTCGCCATGCTCGCCCGCAAAGCCGCTCCCGCCCTCGCCGCAGGCTGTCCCTCCCTCACGAAACCCTCCGAACACGCGCCCCTCACCGCCATCGCCCTGCAAACCCTCGCCCAATCCATTGGCATAGGTCCAGACTTGCTCGCAATTCACGCCCTCCCACGGACGCAGAGTAAGTTATTCGGTGATATTGTCTGCGGACATGATGATGTTAAGAAGATATCATTCACGGGATCCACAACCGTCGGGAAGTACCTCCAGGCAGCGTGTGGTACCGCGGGTATTGTGAAGCGAGTCAGTCTCGAGCTTGGTGGTAACGCGCCGTTTATTGTGTGTTCGGATGCGGATATACCCGTGGCTGTTGCGGCGACGATTGCGTCCAAGTTTAGGAATGCGGGACAGACATGTGTTTGCTCTGATCGTTTTTTGGTACATGAGAAGGTGATGGAGGAGTTTGTTGGAGCTCTTGTTGAAGCTGTTGAGGCTTTGACTATTGGGGGAGGGGTTGAGGATGGGGATGTTGGACCGCTTATTGACGGGATGGCGGTGGAGTTGATGGATGAGAGGGTGACGGGGGCGGTTGAGGAGGGGGCGGTAGTGGTGACTGGAGGGAAGAGAATTGTGAAGGACGGCGGCAACTTCTTCGAGCCTACTGTGATTGTTAATGTCAGTCCTGAAAGTGACTGTTTTAGGAAGGAGAACTTCGGACCGGTGGTGGCGATAACGACGTTTGGGAGCGATGAGGAGGCGGTGGAGATTGTGAGGGCGAGCAGTGACGCGGGGTTGGCGAGTTACGTCATGACGGAGAGCTACAAAAAGATTGAGATGTATACGAGGGAACTGCAGTTTGGGTTGGTGGGCGTTAACGAGGGCGTTATCAGCACTGCCCATGCGCCGTTTGGAGGCGTTGGCTCGAGTGGGATTGGCAGGGAGGGGTCCGTTGAAGGCATCAAGGAGTACACCTATCAAAAGTATGTCTACCAACACTGTTGAACCAACATTTATTTGTTGGGCTTTATTTGTTCTCTGTGTAAATTTAAATAGAATTATAAAGCCAAGTCTTGAGTCTTGCTTCGCATAACTTATTTTCTCAGCCAGAAGAGTTGCATGCCCGCCCTGCGTTCCTTGGCGTCACCGCCGAAATACAGCAACCCTAGCCCCGCCACCAACAGCCCGCCGACCACCACCCCCACCCTCAGCCCGCCGCCCAACACAGCTCCCCCCCCCCCCCTCGTTCCCTCTCCCTTCCTCCTCTCCTCGATTTCCTTGTCCCCCTGGTACTGTAGATCTCCCCACGGCGCCTCGCTCCCCAGCTCCTTCGCCACTAAACAACTGCTCCTAACGCCATTCTCCAATAACGGCATGCTGTACAAGCTGTACGCGCCAACAAAATAAAGCCCTCCCTCCCCCTGCAACCGCTTCAGCTCCTCAATGCCTCTGCTGCTGCTGCTGTTCAGAATGGGCCTCACGAACCACGAGTTCGCGACGACCGTGTCCTTCGCCGGCTCGATGACGGGATTCCACGTCTGAATCAAGTCCTTGTCCAGCTTGTCGTCCACGGCGCACATCCAGATGCTGCACATGCTCGCGGACAGCTTGGTCGCCGCCGTCGCGGGCTGATCAACCATGATGCTATCCGACAGGTTGTTGGAGCCCCCCGCCCCCACCCGAGCCTCCAACTCCAGCTGACTCTGCGTGCTATTCGGCTCCATGATCAAGTTGACCGGCGACCAATCTTCCTTCCTGCTCGGCATCAGCCTCGGGTCAGTGTGGACAACGACCCTGCTCGACTCGTGGTTCCAGCAACCTAAAGCCTTGATTAATCTAGGGTTGGTCGTTTCCGGGTCGAGGAGCTTGCGCGCGTGGTGCGCTTGTGTCGCGACGACGATCTTGTCGTACACGGTAGTGATCGTTCGCTTGCTCGCGTTGTCCACGTAGGAAACTGCCGGGCCTCTCTCCTTGGTGGCCGGCGAGATGCACGAGATGCCAGTGCCCAGCATCAGCTTGTCGCAGTTCCGAGCCAGCTTCTCGACGACGTCGCACACGCCTTCGCTAACGCGGCAGTGGTCGCCTCCCGAGTAAACGGATTTCTTGGTGCGGGACAGGTTCGGGAACCAGGACCATGCGCCGTAGCTGTTGTAGTAGGCGATGATGACCTCGGCGGGGTACGACGCGACAGATGAGTACGAGCACGTGCAAACGACGGTGAGCATGGGGTACAGCAGCTCGTTGATAAGCGCGTCGGAGTAATTGTTCTGGCGGAGGTAGGAACCGAGCGTGAGGTCGGCGAGCTTGCCGTTGTGGAGGTCGCGGGGCGCCTGGACGAAGAAGTAGACGAGCTCGTAGAAGAGGAGGGAGTACTTGGAGACGGCTGCGACGAAGCCAGGGATCCAAGTGTGGAGAGGATTTAAGGAGAGAGCAGGGTAGGGAGTCTTGATGATTGTCTTGGAGTTCGAGTACCTGAAGTACGCGAGAGACGTGGTGGAGCGAGTGCCCGTGGTTGAGCGCGCCTCGCCGGGGAGAAGATAAGTGCAAGAGAAAGCTGAAGAGACTGGCTCATATGAGACCCCAACAGTGTCATAGAGCTTTGTGAGGTTGGGGTAGTACTCGGGGTTGAAAATCCTCAGGGGAACGTCGAAGTGCGTGCCGTCGGGATTCTGGATGGCGTGCGCGTCCATACCGAGCTTCGCCTCGCGCTCGTATATTGTCACGTTGTGTTCTCTACTTAGGAGGTAAGCTGAGCTCAGGCCAGCAATGCCAGAGCCGATCACGGCGATATTCAGGGGCTTGGTCGGTGGGGGGGAAGTGGCGCCCGGTGGGGGCGAGGACGTGTTGGGCATAATGGGGCGGGCGGGCGGGTTTAGAGGAGGGTTTAAGCAGCAAATACCAGCGCAGAATTAACTTTGTTTGTATCACCTCAAATTGCACGCGCCGACGCTTCGCATGAGCAACAGCGCGACGAGAGCGAGAGCGAGAGCGAGAGCGAGAGCGACGGAGACTGAGAGAGCGAGAGAGAGAGAGAGACAAAGAGAGAGACAGTGAGACAGAGACAGAGGAACAGAGAGAGACTGAGAGAGAGAAGGATAAGAAGGATAGAGAGGAAAAAGAGTACAATCTGATGATACACCGACAGGTTAAACCATTTAGAAGAGGAAATTTACGAGACAATTCAACACACGAGGGTCCACGTTAACATCCAAACCATTGTGGTCCGTGCCTACTTCATTTATTCAATCTACATCACTGCGCAGCACGTGCCGTCCACCTTGTCCACGTCCTTCTTCGTCTGCTCGTCCACGCTGATTCTAAAGACGCTCACGAAGTTGTTGTTCAGCGTCTCGAGGACGGACTCGAACGGCAGCCGGTTCGTGGGAACCTCGTGCCAGCACTGCTGCATGAGCTCGCTCAAATCCTTGTCCACGTCCCGGGGGATGGTCGGCCGCTCACCCTCCATGGCCGCGAGCGCGCACGCCTTGACGCCGTTGAGCGCCGGCCACGGCGGGTGGCCGAGCAGCAAGTTGTAGAGGATCATGGCGAACGAGTACACGTCCACGGTCTCGTTGTAAGACTCGTGCCTGAACACCTCCGGCGCCATGAATCGGTAGCTCCCCGTCTCCCCCGTCATGATGAACTTGTCCGTCTCCATGCTCTCCTCGCCGACCTTCTTGGTGGGTCTCAGCTTCGCCAGCCCGAAGTCCGTGATCTTGAGCGTGTCCCTGAAGTCCAGCAGCAGGTTCGCCGGCTTCAAGTCCCTGTGCAGAATCGGCGGCCTGCACGTGTGCAAATAGTTCATGCCCTTGGCGAGCTCGATGGCGTACCTGCGGCGAGAGGGTTAGGGTTACTCGCGCTCGAGATAAGGTTACTCGCGCTCGAGATAGGGTGACTCGCGCTCGAGATAGGGTTACTCGCGCCCGAGATAGGGTTACTCGCGCTCGAGATAGGGTTACTCGCGCTCGAGATATGCTCGCTCGCTCCCGCTTACCTGAGCTGCTTCTTCTTGCTAATCTTCGTCCCGTTAACTCGATGAGCGTTGAAGACATCCAGCAACGAGCACGTCGCCAGTTCCGATATCATTACCTCGTAGTCCTTCGACGTCGAGTACCCCAGCAGCATGCAGATGTTCGGGTGCCTCAGTTGGGAAAGTATTTGCGTCTCGATTCTGAAGTCGACCATCGCGCGGTCCTTCGCCGTCGTGGAGATGGAGTCGCAGAGCTCGTCGGTGTTCTTGTTTGTCCTCTTCATCCACTCTGTCCTGATCTTCGCCGACTTAACGCACTTAGCCGCAACCATCGACCCGCGCCACTTGCACTTGTAGATCTCCCCGAACTCCCCCGCGCCAATCTTGTCAATCATCTCAAGGTCCGTCCAGTCAACATGCATCGAGTTCTTCAGCCCCGACGACTTGTCGAGCTCGTGTCCTGAGTCGTCCATTGACAACGGCGAGTCATTGTTGGGATCCATGCCCTTTTTAGAGTTGTACTTCGCCCCATTCTCGAGCAGCAGTTGAACACAGTTAGTGTGCTTGTTCCTCTTCGCATCGTCCAACGGCCGACCGCCGAACCTGTCCTCTACGTTGATGTTGCAGCCGGCGATGCCAATCAGGTACTTCAGAACCTCCAGGTGCCCCTCCCCGGCCGCCAAGTGCAGCGCCGTCCGCGAGTCATAATCCCCCTTATTGATAGTCGCCGGGCTATCCTCCAACAGCAGAACAATCTCGTCCAAGTCCCCCTCGCAAGCCGCAGTGATGAGGCTCGTTGTCTTATCGGCGTTGCCAGTTCTACCGCCGTTGGAGCGCAAGTACTTGGCCACTTCCTTTTGGCGGTGGCGGAGCGCGTCGTCGAGTGGACTGCGGAGCGGGAGGGTTAGCGCGTACATACATACATACATACAGTCAGGGTTAGCATACAGTCAGGGTTAGCATACAATCAGGGTTAGGGTCTGACTTTGCTTCACACTCACCTCCCTCCCCACCTGTCACTTCTATTAACCTTCGCCCCCAAACCAATCAAGTATATGCACATCGGCAGATTCCCTTCACTCGCCGCGATGTGAAGACTCGTCCGCCGATCATAGTCCCTAAAGTTAACGTCAATGATCCCAACAATAGAATGCGCCTTCAACAAACCATCAAACATGCCCTGATCCCCCCTCGCCGCCGCCAGCAGCAGCAGGCATCCCGCGCTGAACTCCTTGTCCGACACGCCGAGCTCCTTCGCGGACGCGAGGATCCCGCCGCCGCGGATGTTGTGGATTGTCGAGTCAAGGGAGTCCTTGTCTAGGAAGGATTTGTTGTTGCGGCGCATGGTGGCTGGGGCACAGACACAGGGTGAGTAAGAGAGAGAGAGAGAGAGAGAGAGAGAGGGGGGGCTGGGGGGGGTGACGCATTGGCGCTGACTTGTGGCTTGTAGGGAGGTTGTGTGTTGCTTTTGGTTGCTCAGGAGGAAATGGTACTGAGCAAGGTAGGACCGGGGCGAACGGACTCCACCATTACCAGCATTGCGTCGTCCATCGCTCCGTGCCGCCCAGGGGGGGGTCCGCGAAGCCTCGATACATCGCATAACAGAACATTACGTCGCCTTACGTATTAGGGTGGCCCTGAATGACGAGCACACAACTGCAATGGGCTGCAATTGGCGATCAACACTTGTTCCATCTTCCTGTACCTCTGTACTTGTTGGTTCTATCCTATCTACCTATGTCTTATTCTTATCCAACTGAACTATAACTTGTTGTCCCCCTCCCCCACTACCCCCTCTCCCCTCTTCTGCACCGCGTCCACCAACTTGCCCGCCCAGCTGTTGAACACGTTCAACATGATGGTCGCAATGACAAACATGACGATGCTGGCCCACCCCGGCGTCTTGACCATGGACCAGGTGTCGCCGTCCAAATCATCCTTAATGGTGGAGCTCATTTCGAACGGCTTGAAGCACGAGTTCGTGAAGACCATGACCATCCAGCAGCTCGTCATCATGATGAAAAGCGCGGAGAGTAGCAACATCCTCTGCGGCTTGGGCAGAAGCTCCCACTTGGTAACCTCGTTGAAGACCCTCTGCTTCTCCTTCACCTTCTCGTCCTCGGCCAGCACATCCTGGTCGATCGGAATAGCGTCGATCTCGTCCTTCCTGTCGACCTGCGCCTGCTCCAAGTAGTGCGCGGCGATGAACATGGTACCGAACTGCGCCAGTCCCGTGACCATCATGGCAATGGTGTATACCGTCCCCGCCCACTCCCTCGGCTCACTGTCTCCCTTTCCGTCCCCGTCCAAGTCGGGCCCGTTGTCTCCCTGCAAGTACACGAACATGCCGCTCAGCACCGTCGGAACAATGAGCACCACGCAGGGGAAGGTGCCAATGAAGACGGGAAGGAACTCGCAGCCCAGAATCCCCGTCGTGACAAACGTGGGCCAGTCCGGGCCGCCGGTGAGGATCGCGCACTTGCCGGGCGTGAGCCCCTTGTCGGCCATGATCACCCTGACCGCGCGCATCATGTCTCCGTTGACGCCTACCATCTGCCTCACGGACACCAAGGTGCCCAACCTCTTCCCGAAGATCTGCTGCTGAATCGTGCCCGCGGTCAGCTTGAGACAGAGTCCCAGCCCGCTGCAGTAAACGACGCCTGCAAACAGGCTCATGCCTGCCCTCTCAGCGACGCCGAGAAGCATCATGCCGCTCATGAAGTAGACGGGAATGCCGGGAACCGGCGGCAACAAAAACAGAGTCACGCCCACAAAGCTCATGCAGGCAGTGACTTGACCGAGAGACCAGTCCGAAATGTAAACCCTCAACCACGCCAAGAACAAGTACGTAAACTTGGTAATGAGCACCCCCATCAGCTGCACAAACACCCCCACCCTCAAGCTCGATAGAATGACCGCCGTCCACTCCCAGTGCATAATCGCACTCTTCTGCTTGCTCGCGACCAGCGTCAGCGCAAAGGTCTTGTCCTCGTCGGTGAGCTGCTTGGAAAGCGGCATGCGGAGGCGCCGAATTGTCTGGTTGAGGAGGCTGAGGCCCCAGTACCCAAACACAACGGGCATGCACGACAGAACGAAGATACCCTTGAACAACGTCCCGTACCCGCCGAACTTGGCCTTCATCTGAGCGAGCGAGTGTGTAAGTGAGAGAGCAGTGAAGTGTGTAGTGAGGTGTGTTGATGTCTGCGAGAGGTACGCGGGGTTCGCTGCCAGCGGCGTCTTCTCACCTTCGCCACCAACCCCTCCTCGATCTTCCCCTGCACCTGCTTCTTCCCCAGGACCATCAACGCAACGATCGCCGCGCTCAGACACATGAACACGACGAAACTAAACAACGCGTCCGCGATGCCAGCGTTCGCGGCCGCCAGCGAGCTCGCGATCCAGAACATGAAGCAAATCACCATGAAGAACTTGACGAACGCCTGCGGACTCGCGTCCTTGTGTTCAGGGTTCATGAACGCGAAGATAAAGCTGAGGAAGTAGAATCCCGTCGCGACGGCGAGCGGGTTGACCCACACCAGGAACGCCGCCCCGCACGTGTCGTAAACGTCGTCGCAGTCGACACCATCCGGGTCGCTCGGGCAACGAGACAAGGTGCTGTTTTGGCGGTCGAGATTGAGGGGCAAGTTGCAGTCCCACTCGTTGTCAAGAGCGTCCCAGTGCGCCGCGCACTCGGGGTAGCCCGTCTTCACGTCGAAGTTGGGAGTGCAGCCGATGTAGTGCGCGTTGTAGTTCCTGACCTTCGGAGTCCACTCACTATCGTTGGCGCGGAACGTCCAACCGAACCACGTGAGCGCGGTGCACGTGGCGGTGATGAAGAGAGGGGTGGAGAGCCAGTTGACGTAGTTCCTGAAGTCGACGAAGAACAGGATGTACTTGAAGCTCATCAGGTAGAAGGGGAGGGTGAGCATAAACCTGGCGAAGGGGAGTGTGAGTAAAGGACACACAGTGTGAACAAGGAGAACGGGCTTGCTCGGTGCGTGCTCACACTGTGATGGGACTCGCGGGGTACTCCGCCGCATTAAAGAAGATGCCCAGCCCAAACAGAATGGACATGGCGCTAATCAATCCCCTGCCTAACCAGATCATGCAATTGGACTCCCAGTACGAGTAATCGAGGAGGTAGAGAGTCAGGAAGGACATGGTGGAGATGGAGTTGCACCACCAACCGAAGTCGGCGTTCTCGACGGCGAACTTGTACCCGTTGAGACCCCAGCCCATGTTCGCGAAGCAGCTGATGAACGTGATGGCGGGGATGAGGGTGATGAACTGGAGGGTGACGAAGTACTTGAAGGGGATGGGAGTGAGGGGGGGGATTAAGCCAGAGTCGACGGCGAGCTTGTTGATGTCGCGGGCGGTGTGCTTGATGTCAGTGCCGACCTTGCGGGCCGTTTTATCGACGTTCTCGCTGGGTGGGGGGGGGGACACAGGGTCAATTGGCAGGGTTTAGGGGGGCGAGGGAAGACACACACTGCGTGAACAAGGGGCGCAAAACAGAAGAAGAGGAAGCGCTAGCAGTCCTGTCAGTTAATCACACAGATCCCTCAGCTACAGCAGCATAGATGCCTCGGCTCAAGGCAGGGGTACCAGTACCAGGGTAGTTACTTTACTTACCCGACCTTCTTCACTCCTCTGACGGACGCGGTGACTCCTTCTTCGACGAGGTGCTCCACCTTGTTCACGGTGCCTACGACGGCCTTGGAGACGGGATTGTTCTTGAGGATGTCAGGCACTCCCATCTTCTTCTTGCCGGTGGAGGGGGCGGCTGGGGAGGCTGTTGGTGTTACCCCTTGAGTTAAGGGGTTGTCGCTGTATTCCGTGATGGAGGACATGGTGGATGGGGGGGGGGCAGGGGGCGGGGAATAGCAGTGGTTGCTTGGTAACAGGGACAGCGGGGCCGGCTAGCTGTCAACAATGACAAACAATGATTTCGCAAAAAATGCAGGGGCGTTAACGTCCTCAGTTTCTGCGGTCTCAGTTTCTGGTAAGGTGGCCCGCGGAGGAAGGCGCGAGTGAGGCTACTGGTCTAGTAGGGCAGCAGTGTGCTGTCTTTACGACGGGAGTAAGTTTATTGTTTCTGTCCGCAAGCGCACTCGCTGATCACTGAAGGGGGAGTGAGAATATCCAGAGCAAGTCCAGAGTAAGTAGAAAGGGGCAGTTCATTCCAACTGTTGCCAAGCAAGTTACAGCTAGGTAAGGCCATCGTGACAGTTCACACGCTCGCTTGTGCATCCGCTTCGCCCGTCCCGACATTTTCTCCAACCGCTTGTGGCGCCACCCCCCGCGCCGGCCATTCAATGCCGGTCAACCATTTATCTCCGGGCACCAAGCACAGGACCTGCTTGCCCAGGGCCCGTAGTCTTCGCAGTACTATCTCGATCGATAATACCCCCCCCCCCCCCTCTGTCTTGCTCGACAACCTTGAACTGAAATCGCTTACCCTATTGCTCACAGGCCACCCCACCCCAGTTCATCACAATGGCAACCAGTGGCAACCAGCAACAGTTGCAGCAGCAGCAGCAGCAGATTCAGCAGCAGCAGCAGCAGCAGCAACAGCAAATACAGCAGCAGCAGCAGCAGCAGCAGCAGCAGCAGCAGCAGCAGCAGCAGCAGCAGCAAATGCAGCAGCAGCAGCAGCAGCAGCACAACCAGCAGCACAACAACCAGCAGCACAACAACCAGCAGCACAACAACCAGCAGCATAACAACCAGCAGCATAACAACCAGCAGCACAACAACCAGCACAACAACCAGCAGCACAACAATCAGCACAACAACCAGCAGCACAACAACCAGCAGCACAACAACCAGCAGCACAACAACCAGCAGCACAACAACCAGCATCAACAGCAGCAGATGCAGCAGCAGCAGCAACAACAGCAACAGCAGCATCAACAACAACATCAACAACAGCACAACCAATCCGGCGCCCACCAGCAGCAAAACAACGGCCTCCTCCAGCAACAACTCGCCATGCAACAACAAGCCCAAGCCCAAGCCCAAGCAATCGCCCAGGGCATGCAGCAGCAGATCCCCCACCCTCCTCCCCCTCCCGTCATCCAACTCCCGCCCCGCACGAGTCTGAACGGCGCGTGGAAGCTTGACATGACTCGGTCTGAGAGTATCAGGGGTTATCTTGAGGCGATGTCTTGCAGCGAGATGGCTATTGAGGCGATGGAGAAGGCCGAGAAGGAGGTGGCGACGATTCATGTGATTGAGTTGAACGGGGACAGCTATAGTATACAGAAGAAGTCGAGAGTGAACAACTTCAAGGAGACGTTCAGGATGAACATGAAGAACGTGACGACAATCGCGACGACGAAGGACGGGAGCAGCACGAAGGAGAAGATGACAGTCGTGAAGAGCCTCGACGGTCAGATTGACGAAAGCGGGCACATTCAAGTAACGAGTTCCATGCCCACAACGAACGGGCGCTGCGACGTCGTGGACGAGAGGAAGTTGGAGCAGGGTATCATTGAGCAGACTCTCACCATGACGAACCAGGCTAGCGGGAAGACGTGTACCACTAAGAGGATCTACGTGCCTTGCGAGACGCCCGTGGAGGAGGAGGAGGAGGAGGAGCATCATGAGTAAGGGTTAATACAAGGGCGCGTTGCGGAAATAAAGTGTGAACCTGGTGTGTGTGTCGATATTCCAACTATTCGAGGCTACTCAGAGATTGACGGCGGTCTCAAATCCTCGCCCACGCTCCCCTTCTTCTCGGGCGTGCCCTTATCCCCCCCCATAAACATACTGAACACGCTATTCCTCTTCTTCGGTTGGTTCGCCATCCTCTCCGCCTCATGTTCCTCCTCGCTATTGTCGTAACCCGCGTACAAGAACTTATAGAGGAGCGAGTTTCTCGCGAGCATTCCCCTCGAGAAATCTGCAAATGTGATATGCCCATCACTCAACGTCTTCGCCCTCGCAACCTGAGGGCTACTCCCAAAGCTAAACAGACTCGGACTCTTTGCACGCCCACTGTCTGCGTGGATGTCTAGCTGGTAGATCATTTTGTCAATACTCCGCTTCGTTGGGTTTTTACCGAAGCGGACCAACGCCTCCCGCAACTCCACCCGTGTAATCGCCCCATCTTCATCATTATCAAACTCCTTATACAAGTTAGTAAGACATCTCATCTCAATCTCGTCACAATCTTTCAGAATTTTCTTACACGGCAAGTCCGGCAACAACCCATCGGACAGGTTGCACAGAGTGGGATCGTCCTCAACACAGACGGCTAAAGCTTGGCCCATGGGACACTGTGTGTGTGGGTATCCGAATAAGTTAGAAAAAGGGAGAGATGGGGGAAGAGATTGACGGTTGACAATGATGATCAAATTGGTAGCACGTAACAAGGCACACAAAAACTAGTTGAATCCCCCCCATAGTTTCTAACCACGCCCTCGCGCAACCCCTCACCTTAGCCGTCGACGAACCGATATCTCGTCCAGATCCATATTCCATCTCCGCGGGTCGCTCTGTAACCCCCAGCGGTGTGTCGCGGGGCCGCCGTACGTGGTGGGCTGCAAGTCAAACTACAAGACAGGACGGGAGCGGTTGACATTACGTTGCATCGCCTTCTTCTTAGCGCCGATAGCTGCGGCATCATGACCCAGCAATGTCGATACGCCACTTCATATTGCTGTGTCACCTTCAGCGCTTAAAACGACACGAACTCGCAGTATTGTTAAGTGGCAGTCCTGACCCGCACCACCAGCCACGTACTCCCTACGTACTCCTCCCCTTTCTCGCTCGCGCGATGCTCCAGGACGCCTCCCATCTCATCGAGACACCCCGCCACGCACCCTCCTACGCATCGTTGCGTGACGCAACCCTGCCGTAAATCCCGCCACGCGCGAGCCTCTCGACGAGCGTACTCTCACCCTCCCATGTCATCCGATGATGGCCCCAACCCCTCCCTAATCACCCTCTATGCCCTGTCCAACCCTTCCCTTCCCTGCTCTTCCAACTCAAAATCCAACGACCTCCTCTACAAATCCTCCTCCCACGCCTACAACATCTGCTGCCGCGCGACCGGCTGCGGCTCAACACTCGAAATGATCAACATAACCATCGCCGGTCTACAAATCCTCTCCCTAATTGCTCTTTACACCACCGTCATTACATGGCCAAGTGACTGGGTACTCACGCATACGCTTAGCCCGATGCACTACATATCACTGTCGTTCCCGAGTCTTACCTACGCCGTGAGTTGCGCCGCCGAGAGCTGCTAAGACTCGGCTGCTGCTACGCCCAAGCGCAAGACAGCGCTACTGCTCAACCCTAACTCTATTTGCTACCGTCATTTGCGTCGTTTGCGGCGTCGCCGCGCTACTGCGCTGCTGCTCTATTGTTACCGTCATTGGGGGCGCCGCCACGCTCTTCCGCCCTTTGTGAAAACATGTCAGTGGCTCACGCGCGCGTTTGGCTCACACATGTGCATCATAGTTCGCCTCCCCCTACCCCACCTTCTTCATTGGCCTCTCTGTCCACCCCCTCACCATCTACTACCTCGATCACGGGCTCTACCTCGAACGGAACGACGACGATCGAGTGCAGCGCTGCGTCACGGACGAGTTCTGGAACAAGTTCATGAAGCCGTACCTCATGAACCGCCTCTTCATTCCCGTCTTCCCCATCTTCTGCGGCCTCGTCTATGTGCTTTGGAAGGACGCGGAGGATGTGTACACCGCGCCGACGCTGCTCATATCGTTCCTCAGCCTCGCACTGTGGAGCTACTCGACGCTCAAGAACACGTACCTGTGCGTGCAGGCCAAGGCCGCCGCGAGTTCCGTCGAGCAGTCCGACTGGTCGAAAAAGATCGCTATCTACAGCATCTCCTTCTTCATTGTCACGCCGCTCCAGATCGCGCACATCGCTCTCATCGTCATTGACTACGACCACATCTCGCGCTGGATCCTCCCCACGGCCACGTGCATCATTACCGGCCTCCCCACCCTCTACATCGGCTACACAGTCCTAGAATGCGGCGGCTTCGAGCAGTCGCTGAGACGGGACGAGCTGTCCATCGACTTCATCGTAGATTACTTCCGCTACATGCTCTCTACGTGCCTCTGCTGTGCTTGGTTGGCCATCGTCGAGTCCAAAAAGGAGCAGGGAAACTTCAACTTGGTGGATGACTTCGGGACGTTCATGAGCGGCCAGCTGAGCTTCCTCCTCTTTCTGTTTCTCAACTTCATGCAGGTGAGTCGAGCCCACGCCTTTGTTGTTTTCACCCACGCCCTTGTTCACCCACGCCCTTGTTCGCTCGCAGTTCACGTACCACCGCTCCGTGTACGTTGAGTGCAAGGCTGCCGACAAGAACTTCCAGGAAATGCGTCGAATGCGCGAGTTCTCGGCGTTCCTATTCGTTTACCTCACGACGTACTTGGCGGGCATCAACGCCGTCGTGCTCGCGGTCCAGCAGCCCGACGACCCCGCGCTGCGAATAGGCGGGGCGATACTCGTGCTCCCGTACGTGTTTCTGCCGTTGTACAAGCTGTTCATGACCGGGCGATCGGTGGCGTTCGAGCTGTCGAGCCTCGCTGACCAGCTGGACACGACGGAGGATCCGTACGAGACGGCGTTGGCGATTACGAGGGAGAACGTAACGTTTGAGATTCAGGGGTTCGAGGAGCCGGGGGAGATCAACGGGTTCATGCAGTTCAGGGTCTTGGAGGAGCACTACGAGATCATGCAAAAGGCGACGATGCGGATGGCGGTGCAGACAGTGCTGATGGGCAGCTACAAGCCGAACTGGTTCGCGTTCAAGATCTTCGTCACGGCGGAGAAGGGCGCGTTGGCGTTCTGGCTGCTCTGCTTCGGCGGACACGTGGGCGGCGCGTGGGCCGGCGTCGCGGTGCTGGGCATCGGCCTGCTCATGTGCCTTGCGGCGCGCCCGTACATCGATCCTGACGAAGACCGCGTCGACTTGATCGTTAGGACGATGAACTTCGGGGTCATGTGCACGGGGGCGTTCATCGGGCACGGGTGGATTGATGGCGACGCGTGCTGGGTGGCGCCGCTGCTCTTCAGCTTTAGCGTCACGGCCTTGTGCACGCTGCTGTTCGCGATGGGACCGAGGAGGTTGGTGGGCGGGGTGATGAGGATTCTCATGTTCGGCCCGCAGGTTTGGTACGCGTTCTTGGACTGGGGCGAGGAAGGGGGGAGCTTGAGGCCGCCGTCGCAGTCGGAGCCGTCGGGTAAAACAATACGAGACGGCTTTGTTTAGAGACAAACGGAGAGTTTGAAAGGTGCTGACAGTTTATTTGAACACTTTCTTGCCCTAACAACGTGTACCCAAATACTAAAAAGATACACCTGCTCAAGCGGTTTCAGAACACTGCCGACGAGGCTAGGTGCAGTCCGGCAACAACGCAATTTCATATTCTACTTACTACGCCCAAATGTACTCGAGGATCTCGCTCTCAAATGAAAATCCTCTTGAGAGGAATTCGTAGATGTGGCGGGTCGCTACGTGGTCGCCGGTCTGCGCGTAGAAGGTCGGGTACGAGCGCTTGAGGGAGGAGAGGAACGCCATGCGGGCCGGGGCGGCGAGAGCGGTGAGGGCGGGCGGGGGGCGACGAGGCCGACGATGCGCTCGAAGTTGCGGGAAGCGAGCGCGGCGGTGGCGGCGGTGAGGAGGGAGCGGATCGGGGCGGGGCGGTCGTTGTCGGTGGCGATCAGCAGGGGAGTGCGACCGTTGCTAGTGGTTGCGCACAGCGCCAGCGGGTGCTCACGGATCAAGAGCTCCAGAACGGCGGGGTCGCTCTGGCGATCAGCAGCCCAATGAAGGGCATGGCCCCAGCGTTGGTGGTGACGGCCAGCAGGCACCTCTTCCTCGAGTCGAGCTTGCCTTCGTTATCATCAGCAGATAGAGTTCCAGTGGCGCCGAGCGGTAACAGGCGAGCATGATTGGAGTCGATCCAGCGGCGCTCTGGAAGAAGAGCTGATCGACTGCAGCGCTGTCTGGGAGACCGGTGATAAAGTTGATGACCGCCTGCCAGCGCAGTTCCTACACGTGCTCAAACTGCTCGTCCATCGACTGAGTGAGCGGTGCGCGAGTGAGCGTGAGGCGGGCGCTGAGTAGTTTGCGCGAGAGGGAGCGGGCGAAAGGTTTGAGAACGAGACACGTCAGAACCCTTTCCAACCTCAACAGGTGAGCACACGAGGCCGCCAAGCAACCACCCACCACCGAGGACGACTTTGCGGACTCGAGGATTATGACAAGGTGGTGGCGTGCATCGACTCGTTCACGCTAGGAGCGGAGGCGGAAGGGGACAACTTCTGCTTGGCGGAGAGGTGAGTTCGCAGGACGCGCGCGAGGGAATATTGGATGGTTTAGTGATGATATATAAAGTTCACAAACATAACCACAGATGCGCCAACTCAATGTGGTTCTAGAACTCTTATGAATACTTTAATCGCCCAAAATAAACGAGTTACTGTCAATTTGCTGATGAGCCTATACTCACTCGTGGAAATCGTGCTCGTTTTGTTTAACTCTCCCCCTGCATTACTGTTAGTCTTCCTCGAGCTCGTGCAAGTGTGCGCGGATATACGTGGACATTTGACGGAGTTACTTTACAATTAAGTTCAGAATCCTGCCCGGCCTGAATATGATTTTCTTGATCTCTCCCTTGTCGACGAACTCCTTGACCTTGTCCACCGCCAGCGCCAACTCCATCGCCACGCTCTCGTCCTCCTCGCTCTTGTTGATCGAGATCTCCCCGCGCACCTTGCCGTTAACCTGCACGCCCATGACCACGCTCGTCTCGACGCAAAGGCTCTCGTCGAACTCCACCCACGGCTCGTACGCGAGCGTGTCGCTGTGCCCGAGCTTCTCCCACATCTCCTCAGCGATGTGCGGCGCGAACGGACACAGCATGATTGCGAGCTTCTCCACGGACTCCTTCTTCACCCCGCCCTCCACGCCGTTCATGTGGTTCGCCAACACCATCATGGCGCTGATAGCCGTGTTGAAGCTCATGGCCTCGATGTCCTCCGTGACCTTCTTCATGGTCTGATGCAGCAGTTTCACCGTCTCGGGCGCCTCCTCCCCCTCCCTCTCCTTCTCCACCGTGTCCTCGCAAACGGTCCACGCCCTTCTCATGAACCTCACCACGCCCTGCACCTGGCTCGTCTGCCACGGCTTGACGGCGTCGATCGGCCCCATGAACATCTCGTACAGACGCAGCGAGTCCGCGCCGGTGTCGCTCACGATGTCGTCCGGGTTCACCACGTTGCCGCGCGACTTGCTCATCTTCTCGCCGTCGGAGCCCAGGATCATGCCCTGGTGGACGAGCTTCTTGAAGGGCTCGGGGTGCGACGTCAGGCCGATGTCGAACAGCACCTGGTGCCAGAAGCGCGCGTAGAGGAGGTGCAGCACGGCGTGTTCGGCGCCGCCGACGTACAGATCCACCGGCATCCACGCCTTGTCGGCGTCCGCGGAGAACGGCGCCGCGTCGTTCGTGGGATCGATGTAGCGCAAGTAGTACCAGCAAGAGCCCGCCCACTGCGGCATGGTGTTCGTCTCGCGAGCGAACCTGGGGGTGGGGGTGGGGGTGAGAAACAACAAACGACGACGGGCAAGAGGGCGCGTACAGGAGCGACTCACCACTTTCCGTCTTTCTCGAAGTAGCGCCAGTCCGTCGCCCTCGCCAGGCAGCCTGCCGGGTCGTCTCCCGGGCTGAAGTCGTCCATCTCAGGCAGAGTCAGCGGAAGGTCCGCGACGTCCACCGGGATCGGGCTGTCGTAGCGGATCGTGAACTGTGCGGGGTCGGCGGTGCGGGGGTCGACGTCGCCGGGATTGTCGATGGGGAAGTAAATGGGGATCGGCTCACCCCAGTAGCGCTGGCGCGAGAAGACCCAGTCGCGCAACTTGTATTGGATCTTGGGCCCGCCAAGGCTCTTCTCGGAAAGAAGCGCGGCGATCGCGGTCTGCGCCTCGGCAGTGGAGAGCCCAGTGAACTGCTCTGAGTCCACGAGCACGCCCGGCTTGGTGAACGCCACCGAATCCTCCGCCTCGCCCTTGGTCGGCTTGACCACGGTCTTGATCGGCAGTCCGAACTTCTCCGCGAACTCGTAGTCGCGCACGTCGTGCGCCGGGACCGCCATCACCGCGCCACTCCCGTAACTTCCGAGGACGTAGTCGCCGACCCAGACCGGAATTGACAGGCCAGTGATCGGGTGTGTGCAGAAGCTGCCCGTGAAGACGCCCGTCTTCTCCTTGGCGGCCGTGCGGTCCATGTCCGACCGCGACGAGGTCACGCGAACATACTCCTCCACGCTCTCCTTGTGTTCGTCCGCAGTCAGCTTTTGAACCAGCGGATGCTCCGGCGCCAACGTGACGTACGTCACGCCCAGCAGCGTGTCGACGCGCGTCGTGAAGACGTCAATGACGGCGTCGTCCTGAGGGAGGGAGAAGCCCACCGTGCAGCCGGTACTCTTGCCGATCCATTGCTTCTGAGCACTCATGGTGCCGGAGGGCCAGTCGAGCCCCTCCAGACCGTCCATCAAGCGGTCGGAGTACTCTGGTATCTTGAGCACCCACTGCCTCAGCGGCATTCTCACGACCGGGAAGTCCCCCCTCTCGCTCAACCCGTTAATCACCTCCTCGTTCGCCAGCACCGTGCCCAGCTCGGGGCACCAGTTGACTGACACCTCCGACTGCGCGGCGAGCTGGCGGGAGTACAGCTGCAAGAAGATGTACTGCGTCCACTTCACGTACACAGTGTCGGTGGTCGCCAGCTGCCACAAGGGTTTGGGTTAGGGGGGGCGGTGTGAACAGGGTGGTTATGTTTCGTGTTAAAGTGATTGGTAGGTTGAGGTGGTCTCGTCGCTCACCTCCCTATCCCAGTCATAACTAAACCCCAGACTCTTCAGCTGCCTCTTAAACGTCTTAATGTTCTCAAACGTCGTAACCTCCGGCCTCGTCCCCGTATTAATCGCATGCTGCTCAGCAGGGAGCCCGAAGGAATCCCAACCCATGGGGTGAAGCACGTCGTAGCCAAGGGTTCGGTAGTAGCGCGCCATCACGTCAGTAGCAGTGTACCCTTCGGGGTGCCCCACGTGCAACCCACTCCCGGACGGGTACGGGAACATGTCGAGGATGTACTTCTTGGGTTTAGTGGAGGAGGCAGTTCGGAGGGGGGTTTTGAAGGTGGCGTTGGAGGACCAGTAGTGCTGCCATTTCGGCTCGGTTACGGCGGGGTCGTAGGTTGCGAAGGTGCGGGGGAGGGAGCGGGGGAGGATGTGGCGGCGGGGGGTTGGGAGGAAGGTTTTGGCGAGGGGGAGACGGAACATGATGAGGACGAAAG
>Ga0307985_10000729_pt1 | contig 18956 bp, 17 predicted proteins | sample EllFjometageno80_FD_203155 | JGI IMG/M metagenome (GOLD analysis project Ga0307985, IMG submission 203155) | Marine microbial communities from Ellis Fjord, Antarctic Ocean - #80 | ecosystem: Environmental > Aquatic > Marine > Unclassified | place: Southern Ocean | collected 2014-10-09 | reverse complement strand
GCCCCCCCCCCCCCCCCCCCCCCCCCCCCCCCCTCGCTGTACGACTAGTTGGCCTTTCGGTTTGGCCGGAGAGGGAAGTAAGGGGGTTGTCAAGCCTGGGGCCAAGTGGACAGCAGATCCTAACACCTGGTTTAAGTAGTGCACAACGGCGAAAACATCGTACATTTACGAACTACCACCTTCGTCGTCTGCGCCCGTCATCGCCGTCAGCGTCTGCGCCCGCCTCCTCCGGCTCTCCGAAACCTCCTCGCCGCCACTATTTTGCCTCCTGAATAAGCTCCCCAGGTTGCTCGGCGACTTGGCTATCGCACCCATCATCTGGCTCGCCCGGTTGCTCGGGCTCCTCGCAAACGTGCTGATCCTCTGCGCGAACGACGGTCGCGTCATCCTCTTCGGCGAGCTCCCGCGCGGTCGCCGAGGGCAGAACTTGTCCCGAACCGCTTCCGAGGGCAATCCCAGCTGCAAGGCAAGCCGCTCGAAGTTGCAGAGATCGTCCTTCCGAGAGTACCTGCGAGGGTTGCGTGTTAGGGTTTGCAATCGCAAAGTGGACAAGGAAAAGTTCTGGTTCACGCGGGGGCGCTCGTACATGATCCCCGCCTCGTTACAAACCGCGACAATCTCGCACAGCTCCGCCTCCCTAGCTTCTGTAAGCAGCGAGATCTCCTGGTTCTGCGCCATGGTCGTCTTCCTTTCGATGGGGTTCAGCTCGACCCTCTCCATACCTCCCATCGTCGCTGACCGTGTGACCGTGCCCTCCTTGACGAACGGGTGCGTCAGCAGGGCCTTGATCGTCCACCGATCCCTGGGATTCTTCGCAAGACAGCAATCCAAAAAATCCAAAAACTGTTTGTCAAACCCCATCCCTTGCATCCCCTCCACAAGCCTATTCCTCTTCTGCGCCACCAGCCTCTCGTAAATCTCCCAGTACGCGTCCTTCCCCTTGATCTCGATCGGATAACGCCCGAGCGCCGTCGCGCAAAGCGTCATGCCCAGCCCCCACACGTCCGCGCTCTGATCGTACTCCTCGCCCTTGATCCTCTCCGGACTCATGTACAGAAACGTGCCCACGAAGGTCTCCGCCTTGTTACTACTGCGCCACAAAGGGGGGGAGGGGGAGTTAGCAAGGGGGTAGAACAAGGGCGGCGAACGAGCGGGCTTTTGCGGTGCGCACCACACTGCTCGCCAGTCGCGCTGAACGACCGCCTCAAACCACGGCATTCGCTCGCGGGCTCTCGCCGAATCCGCTGGGCCGCAACGCTGCTCGCTCGGGCTTCTGCAGTACTTCCTGCACTTACCTGCTAGCCATATCCCTCGCCACCCCAAAGTCCGTTAACTTGACCGTCCCATCAACATTCATCAGAACGTTCCCCGGCTTGACGTCCCGATGCATCATTTTCTTATTGTGCAAAAACGCTAGCCCGTTCGTAATACCTATCGCCATCGACATCAGTACGCGCGCGTCAAGCGTCGGCGGTGTCTCCTTGGGTCCTGCCGTCGATACTGCTGTCGGCACTGCCGTCTCCTTGGTTCTCGACGTCTCGATGAGCTCCTGCAAGCTCCCACCGTTCAAGTACTCCATCATGATGTGGATGAATCCGTCCTCTGTGCTATACGCGTCATAGAAGCCAACAATTTCATCACACACCTTCTCCTCTCCCTCCCCTATCGAGAACTCCCTCGGCTCCTTCAAGTTCTTCAGCTGACAATACAGCACCCTCAACTCCATCCTGCACGAGCGAAGCGAGTGTTAAAGAGGGTCACAAACATGCGTGAACAAAGGAGGAAGGCGGTGTGAACAAAGGACACAAATTATCGTGCACGGGCGAGCGAATGGCGCCGCACAGCGTTCAGCCGGCATCACATCCTTCGCCGTGGCCGCAATACTCGCTTCGCTTCGCTCGCCTCACCTCATCGCGTTCCTCTTCGCCGCGCTACTAATCTTCATCTTCTTCACGGCCACCAAACTCATCGTAGGCTTGTGCAACGCCTTGACAACACACCCTCCCCCCCCCCTCGCAATCTCCTTAATCGTCAAAAAATCATTCGGGTTCAGCGTACTAATAGCCGTCCCCGTCAGCGTTTCAGCAGCCCGGTGCGACGTGTCGTTGAGGCGCCGGTAGTCGTCCAACCGCATCGCGCCGGTAGCGCTTAGCACCCACGTTTCGTTGCCCTGGGAGTTTGTGCGTGAGCACACGGTGTGTTGTGTGTGAGCACACGGTGTGTTGTGTGTGAGCACACGGTGTGTGTGTGTGAGCACACGGTGAGAGCACACGGTGTGTGTGTGTGTGAGCACACGGTGTGTGTGTGTGTGAGCACACGGTGTGTGTGTGAGAGCAGAACGGCTGTCTTTAGCACAGGTCACTGTTCCTCCTCAAGCGTGTCAGGCTCACCTTAATCGGGTCATGGAAGTCCACCATAACCGGCGCCGATTCAGCACGCCCCCTCCCGTTCAATTTCCCTCCACCCCCTCCCCCCTCCCTCGGGATATCTAGCACCAACCCCCCCCCCTTATCACTCCCGAACCCCCCCCCGGGCAAAACACTGTCAAAGTCAATCCGTTCCCCCCCATTGTCATCCTCGCTACACAACGACGTGTCAGTCTCCTGCTTGCGGATCTTGTGCGTCGGCGTGGTAGCGGGCGGTGGTATCGTCAGTGTGAGAGTGTGGGAGAGGAGGTGGATGCAGGCGAGGGTTGAGATTGTTACTATTGAGATGGGAGTTGGGCTGGGGGGAGGACTGGTTGGTGGGGTTGTTGTTAGGGTTAGTCCTTCGACGGGCAGATCAACACGTTCACTGCGTTCGTGTCCCTGTCCCGTCAACCCTGTTGCCAGTGTCGTTGTTACAGCCGTGTTTGTTGATGGCTGCTCTAATGACAATTCAGGCATTATTGAATGTAGGTTTGCAAGGTCCTTCACAGTCTCAATTTCCAGCGCCGTGGGCGGCTCGTCGGGCGCGGTTGACGTGTGGGACTGGTGTGCGTGTAGGGTTGTCTTCAAGTTCGCGACGGCTTTGGGATTCAAGGCTGTGGTGGCCATTGTAGGGTGGGAGGGGAGGTGGAAGAGGGATAGATGGAGAGGGGGTTGTGGGGGGATGGTAAGGAGGGGGGGTGGAAGGGGGGGGCAAGAGCGAACGGGGTCGGGGGGCTGTGGCCTTTGTGTGTTGGTGAAAGGTACGCGAGCGAGAGAGAGAGAAAGCGTGCACGACCGAAGAAGAGGAGACTAGATTTACAAGCGAGTTCCTTCTTCACCTAAACGTCTCGTGAAACCGTCTGTGAAACACCAGACACCATGAGAACACCCCCGCATCACGTGCCGGCCTTATGCCTGACGTTTCGAACATCGCTTTCACGTTCACGCCCTTAACTTTCTTCGGCGAGAACATCGTTCAGTTTTACGAGAAGACGTCCCACTTTACGGAATGAAGAGGATACTCTGATGTTGGAGAGACTAGACAAGATCAACGACGCAGGAATGGCAGCGACGCATGCATTGGTATAGCGAAGGTGGGACATGTCATTCCCTCCGTTGCACTACTATTGCCTCCCCCCTGTTTACGTGTGTGACCGTCAGTTGCAACCTTGATTAGAGATTAGAGCTCGTGGTTTATATAACAGTCCAAAATACAGTTCGCCAGAGAGCTCTCCACCAGAAATCCTTGCAAACAAACTTGCGACACTCCAGCTTCTCTTAGCCCTAAGCGGTAACCACTCTCAACCTTATCCAACTAGACACCAGCTCCCCCCCTCTCCCCCCTTCTCCTTTGACCTCCTCGAACCTCCTCTCACCTCGCAACCTCCCCACGGCGCCATGTCCTCTTCTACTGAACCCACCACCACTGCCTCCACCCCTTCCACTTCCACAGCCACTTCCACGGCCACTTCCACAGCCACTTCCACAGCCACTTCCACAGCCACTTCCACAGCCACAGACTCCCAGAAGTCCACCACGGTGCGCACATGCATCCTCGCTCTGCTGCACCAGAACCCCGGCTCCATGAAGCGCAACAAGCTGCGCAAGATCGTTTGCAACAAGTCCTGCAAGGCCCTCAATGTTACTTGGGACGAGTTCCAGATCATTTTAGACGACTTGGTCGCCAACAAGAAACTCACGGCGACGACTGAATCGGACGATTCCGTATCGGTGCAGCTGTCCGCGGCCACTGCTGGCCCACTAGGCGAGGCTGCTGACGCCACAACTCCTGCTCCCCCCGCCCCTCCCTTCTCCAACACTGCTCCTACTGCTGACGAGAGTGACTGGGTTCATGAGGAGACGACGATACCGAAGATGGTCGCGCAGCATCTGCTGAAGAATGGGAAGAAGAAGTTGACTAATATTGAGGTTAATACCAAGACGAGGATTAAGTTCCTGGAGGTTTTCCTGGACAAGGAAGGTAAGCAGCACGAAGCGCGCTAGCGCGTTCATGAACGAGCCTGCATATTTAGCCTGTATTGGGTGAGGAAAATACTCCAAATTCTTGACATCGGATTGCTGTTGTGGCGTCTGTGTAATGGAGGCTACAGAGATTTCTGTCTGACAATACACTTCATCGAAGTAACCCCGTAAACCTTTCTCCTACCTCCTCTCACCCTGCTACACACACACCTTAGGCGACACCAAGATCTCCATCTCCGGCGATTCCACCAAGCGCATCGCCGCCGCGATGGTATTCGTGACGAAGTTCAAGGCTGCGCACAAGAAGGCGCCGACGAACTTCGACGTGAGCCTGAACCGAGAGGACAGGGAGGCGATCGCGAGAGGCGAGGAACCGCAGAAGCATCGTGGGGATAAGCGGCAGAGGAAGTTCTATTAAGAAGAGCTATAGCACTGATACATTGTGAGCCATAAGCCTTTATATGCGAACTGAGTACAATTTCTGAGTACAATTTTCGCTGTGAAACGTGTTGATCGATACCTAGGTAACCAATTGTAGACTCCCAATTGTAAGAGATTCGTCGCAAAATACCTAATCGCGCGAGACCCATGGCGTGCATCTCAACCGTCCTCTTTGTCCTCTTCGCCCCCGTAGTCGCCGCCTCTCCCGCCCTCACGTCCTGCACGTACACCTCCTCTGATGGAACTGGCGCCCTCTCCCCCTGTCCCCCCCTCTCCCCTGCCTCTAGCACCTGGACTCTTTCTCTGGACTCCACGAAAAGGCAAGCCATCGACGGATTCGGTGCTTCCTTTACTGATGCGACCACCTTCTTGTTCGACGCCCTGTCACCGTCCCAACAAGACGCGATCTACGAAAAGCTGTTCACTTCAGCATCCCCTGATGCAATCAAGCTGGAATTGATGAGAACTACAGTTGGGCAGTCTGACCTGACTCCGGAGAGCGATGGACGGTGGTCGTTCGACGAGAACGAGGGCCAACCCGACCCGGACCTGGAGCATTTCGCACTGACTGATCCCGGAGAGAGGTAAGTTCCCCGCAAGGCGTACTGATTCCCCCCCACCCTCTTCTTAACACTCGTTTCGCTCGTTAGGATGCTGAAGGCCCTGACCAAGATGCAAAACTACACATCCAGCGTCACGCTGCTGGGCTCCATTTGGTCGCCTCCAGGTTGGATGAAACAAAACAACAATTTGCGGTGGCAGTACATCACGCAATATGTCGACTACATACTCTCGTACCTGAAGACGTACGCAGCAGCCGGCGTCCCCCTCTCTGCGATTACGCTCCAGAACGAACCGCTCCACACGGAGCCTGTGTCCGGACCGGCTTGGACGATGTACATGGATGCTTCTTATGCGGCTATTCTTAGCAACATGACTGCGGAGGCGATCCGAGACGCCAAGCTGGGTACCGAAATATGGGCGTACGACCATAACACGGACCACCCCGAGTACCCGCAGTACGTGCTCGACAACGCCCCCGCCGTGACCAACGTCGCCTGGCACTGCTACGCGTCCGGCGACGGCGGCTTCAAAACCCTGGAATCCTTCGCCTCCACCAATCCCACCGCGAAGCAGTACATGACGGAGTGCTGGCTGCACTCTCTCGACAGTGAGGGCTTTTTCGACCTGCCACAGTTCATTATGCGTCCAATTCAGTGCGGAGCGAGCGGGGCGATGGCGTGGACGCTCGCGGGGAGCGTGGATCTCGACGTCTCGTTCCCCGGCGGCTGCACTCAATGCACGGGCTTGATTCAAGTGGACATGAAGTCCGGAACGTACGAGCTCACCCACGACTTTTACGCCATTGGCCAATTCTCTAGATTTGTGAGCAAGGGTGCCCGCTACCTGAGAACTTCTGGCGACCACATCTACGAAGACAACACTGGGGTGGAGAGCGCTGGGTTCAAGAACCCCAGCGGCGAGATTGTCGTGGTCGTGCTAAACAAGTTCTCCAACGAGCTTGAGCTCACTCTTCAAGTTGAAGGCGCGGAAATATTACAGACACTCTACCCTAACTCGGTGACAACGCTTACCCTAACAGCAATTCACTAACCAGCCCAACTCTACTGAAACAACATTTTCCCTACATTACTGCGCACACACCCTAGCCCTTCTTGCCGAACCCGAAGGGCATCTTCGACGGGCTGATGGTCATCTTGGGCATGTTCATGGTCATCCCCGTGGGACTGCCCCCTCCGCCCCCGAACATGCTCAACCTGCCCCCCTTCTTCTTCTTCTTCCCCCCCTCCTCTCCCTCCTCCCCGCCCTCGAACGTCAAGTCGCTCGTGTCGCTCTTCTTGCTGGCGTCGCTGTCACTACTACTACTGTACTCTCCGGCCTCCTTCGCGATGGCCTTCGCGACCCGCTTGGCCTCCTCGTCGGCGAGCTTGTTGGCGCGCTCCTTCTCGGCCTTCTTCTTGTCTTTCTGCTTCTTCTTTTTCGCCACCCTATCCGCCAGCTCCCTGTCCTCGATCTCCTGCCTCAGCTTCTCGACGTCCGGCTTTTCTTTCCACCGCATGCCGTTCAATATGCCCCCCAGCCCGCTTCTCTGCACTCTATCCTCCTCCAAGATCTCTGCAATCTCCTCCTCCATAAGCTCCTTCTTGGCCAAGAACAGCCTGTGCTCGTCCAACTTGGCCTGCTTCCTCGCTTCTTCGTCGATTTTCCTCTGCTCCCTCTGTTGGTCGATCATCAACCTCCTATTCGCCGTCTCGTCCATCCGCTCCAGCCTGTCCCTGATCTTCGCGGCCTTCTTCGGGTTGATAATCTCCAATGTGGCCATGTCAATCCCGCCTTCCGCCGTGAGAGCATCGTGCTCCTGGATCTTGAACTCGCGCATCAGCTTCTTGTTCTTCTTGGCCTTGTGCGCCTCCTTCTTGGCTCTCCGCACCGCCCTGATCCTCTTCCTCTCCGCCCTCGCATGTCCCTCCACCTGCTGCTTCTCCTTCTGTTCGGCGGCCATTTTGTCCAGATCAGCCTGCGTGGTCCGCACGCCCCACTCCTCCCAATCTTCCGGCGGGAAGTCGTCGACCCGCGCCACTCCGATGTTCTTCACGTTGATCGTGTCGCCCACCGGCAACTTCCCCTTGATCTCCTCGCCCACGAAGTCCCGATACAAGTTGTAGGAGTCGTACATCAAGTGCTGGCGCTCGTCGTTGTCTTCTGCATCCACCGGATCGCCCATTTCGTTCATCATGGTCACCAGGTTGAACTTGACGATCGCGGCAGCGAGAGCTATGTTCTCGGGGATCTCCACTTTGCCCTTCAGCTCCGGCTTGACCATGCTGCTCCGTCTCCTGCTGAAAATACTGTGCTGGGGCTCCTTCTTGTTCTTCCCCTCCCCCTTCTTCTTCTCCTCCTCTTCCCCCCCCCCCTCTATCGAGCTCTCGCCAAACTCATCGTCGCTGTCCCTCCTCTCCTCGTCGCTGCTACTGCTACTGCTACCCTCCTCCTCGCCGCTGCTGGCGAACTCCGCCATCAACTCCGCCTCCATTCGCCTCGCTTCGTCGGCGGCATTCGCCGCATTCTGCGCCTCCTTGCTTGCGTCCTGAAGCAGCTTGCTCTTCCTCGAGCTCCCGCCGCCCCCCCCAAACTGCGCCTGCCCCTTGGCCTGCATTTCTTGGGCGATCTTTTCCTTCATCTTCAAGTCGGCAATCTTCTGCAGTTCCCGCTGCTCGTCGCGCAACTTTATCATGGCCCTCTCGAGGGATCTCACCTTGTACATTTTCAAAGTGTCGTCCACGTACTGGTCAGCCTTGGTTAGCCGCATCCGCGCCTCCCTCACCATGTTCATCTGGCCGTCACCGAACTCAAAGCAAACGACGCCTAAATTGTTGGCGGCAATCGACACCGCCATGACGTCCCGCTGCTGATTGATCTGATCGTACCTATTCTCGAATAGCAAATAGAGCCTGCGCCACATGTCGATGCACAGCTTCTGGTCGCTGACCTTGGCATAGCCGCGCACCCTTGCATCGCTTCCTCTGCTGTACAACGTGGCCTCCTCCTCGGCTCTGGCGGCGTCCTTACTGGCCTCGTACTCGGCCTTCATCCGCGCCCTGTCCGTGGCCTCCATGAGCTTCTTCTCCCGCTCCTTTTCGATGAACACCTTGGCCTCCTCCTTCCGTTTGATTGCGCGCCGAAGCTTCGCGTCCTTCTCCTGAATGATTTGGTCTTCCTCGTGCATGCCCGCGGGCAAGTGGTGGAAGAACTCGAAGCCTTCAAACTCGCTCCTGACCGTGAACGCGTGGTTGCCCCAGTTAACAGAGTGAACCCCCTGGCAGATCTTGCGCATGGCGTCGTAGGCGCGGCAGAACTGGTGGGAGGACACGTTGACCCCGCGCTCTAAAATCTCCTCCTGCTTCTTCATCTCGGCGCGCCGCTCCGCCTCCATCTCGCCAAGCTCCTCCCTCTGGCGCCGGGGCAGCGCCTTGCTCAGAGCAGCTTGAAGGCCCTCCAGCTCGCTCTTCAGTTGCGCAATTTTCTCAGTCGTGCCAAGAGGCACGAACGCAGCCTCGGCGAACTTAACGTCGTCGCTGCTCTTCTGCGTCTCGTTGCGCGCCTTCTCGTCGTCGATGGAGTCTAGCACGTCCTTCAGCCACCTCGGCCGGGACCCGTCCGCGAGCGTGAATTCCCTCCAGCCCTCGGTGGTGCCTATGTTGTACTCCTCTACCTTGATGCCTTTGTCGATGCCCGCCTGGGCAATTCGCTGACACTCGGCCTGCTCCTTCTTGACCTTCTGCTCTTCCTCCTCTTCGGGCGAATATATTGTCCACTCGTCGGCCTGCGACCAGCCCCAGCCGGGGCCCAGCTTGAGACCTACCCCCTCCCGAATCTCGGGAATGTACCCGCGACGGCCGTTGGCCAGCGTGCTCTTGAGCTTGCGAAGAAGAAGAGCAGGCCCACCCGGCTCGAGCAGAAAGGAGGGGCATTCCTCCTTGAGGAAGAGATCAGAGATGCGCTTGCACTCGTAGTCGAGATAGAAGTCCTTCATGAACCGGGAGACGAAGGACAGCTTCTTGAGTCCGAAGTTCGCCTCGCGCGCGAGATCGAAGAGACGATCGACGCCTTCGACCACCTTGGACTTCACCTCGCCGAGCAGGTCGATGGCGCAGCACACGTAGTCGTCAATGCTGCCCAAGCCGAGGTCAGAAACGTCATCAGCGAGGCGCCCGAAGCGCTCGTAGTACGCCACGACTCCTTCGCGGTTAGCCCAGCCCTTCTCGTTCGTCGCGAAGCCGCTGTCGCGCATGGCAGCCTCGTACTTGCCCGGGTACTCGAGAGCGATGCCACCGAAAGCGCGCTGCAGCGCGTTCATCTCGAAGAAGTTGAGGGCGCCGTCGTTGTCGCGGTCGAAGCGCTTGAAGAGGGCGTCCGCACACCCCTCGCCGAAGTTCGAGAGCTCGCCGTAACCGCAAACTTCTGCTTGGAGGGTGAACAGCTGCTCCACTCGGTCCTTGATCTCGGCGATGGTGCCGCCAACGCCGTAGCCGCGAGATTTGAGAATCTCCTTCATCTCCTTCAGAGACAGACCCTTGTTGCCGGCAGACTTGGCCGCTCGCAGAGCAGCCTTGCGTCGCTGCTTCACGGAGTTCATGAAAACCGCGGGATCCATGCCCTGCGTGGGAGGGTGTTAGAGCGTGTTTTGGCGTGTTTTGGGGCAACGCGCTCCCAGAAGAATGCGGACTCAACAACACGCGAGCGTGCTGTTCAGGGGAGGGCAGTTGCTGAGGACGAGAAGCAGGCGGCAGAGGACAAGGAGCTGAGTGTGCAGCGCTGCGAATTGAGCACAGAGCGACGCGAGCAGAGCTCAACTATGCCCCCCCCCTTGCTCGCACCACGTTCGTGGCGAGCTTCGCTCCTTGCTCTCGCGTCCTCACCTTCTCGCCCAGCTCCTCCTCCTGAGGACCGTAACACTTGTGCTCCAAGTTGACGAACTGCTTCGTGAGCTCTAAGAGCTCGTCGAGCGAAACGTTGAAGAGCAGATTGAGGGACAGATGGTCCACGATGTCCTTCAGAACGGTCTTGGGCGGGAGCATCTTCTCAAGCTCGACGAACGGGTCGCGGTCGGAATAGAGCTCGATACGCAGGAAGCGCCGCGCGTCGCGAGCCGTCAGGGGGGCGACTGAAACGCGAGATGCGACGTAGAGCGGCTTGGCGTAGTCCCTAGGCACAGCTTCGAGGAGGTACTCGACCTGCTTGACCATCTTCGCGACAAGGTCCTCCGAGGCCAACTCTTCAATCGGGAAGTCGATCCACAAGACGGAACCGAAGCCTCCGGCCTCGGCGAAGGGGGCGTTCTGGGCGATGAACTCGGGAGAGGCCGTTCGGAAGACCGTCTCGAGCAGCTCCTTGCCGAAGAGACCGATGTGGCTAGCGGCCGTTGCGGGACGGGCGCCACCTGTGCTGCCCGGGCGAGTGCCGGGGCGAGACGTACCGCCGGCCGCCTTGGATGGAGAGCCAGGGGTGGCACCGCCTCCGCCGAGGACGCCTTGGAGGCCCGACGAGGCCACGTTGATCTTGATGGAGGCCTTCTCCTTTTCGGTGAGCTGGTGCCCCACGAAGAGGCGGCACCCGATCTTGCTGTTGCGCTCATCGTCGTCGTCGGAGTCGGAGTCCGACTCCCACGCCTTGACAGTGGTCTTGGAGTCGGGCGCGAAATTGTTGGAGGAGGAGATGATGGCGGGCGGAGCGTTTCCGTCGGAAGGGGTTGCGACCGGGGGGGTGTTGGTCGGCGGGGGGAGACCGAGCTGCGACGCGCGTCGCTCCTCCGCCATCGCCGTCGCCACCCGCTCGTCCTCGATCTCCGTTTCACGGGCTAGGTCCTCCTCTGTCTTCCACGGGGTCCAGCTCTCCTCGACCTTGTTGATCTGAACCTGCCTGTCTGCCTCGTACTTGACCTTGTCGAAGAAGTTCCATGGAGCAGTGATCGTATCGAGGACGCTGGCCATCCGCCGCCGCCACGGCGGGGTCGGCGGCCGTCGCGCATCTTGCTGTCGCTTCTTCCACCAGTTCTGCACACTCGCGAGCGCGTGCATCCCGAGCTGGCTGGCGGGGAGGGAATCGAGGCCAGACTTCGCTTCCCGGTCGTGGATCAGGTTCCCCGTCGCTTCGACCAGGTCCTCAAAAAGATCAATGTCGAGCTTTTGCAGGTCGTCGTTGTTGCGATGCTTCATCGTTTTCCACTGAGCGAGCGAAGTGATTGTGAGTGGTGCCACGCACACATCCCACACACACACCCCACACAGACACACCCCACACACACACACCTCTGGCTCAGAACTTAGGAGGCGATGTGAACAAAGGAGGCATTTTGAGCGGTTATGTTGCACGCGTGTGAGCTTGCGCGAGCGCTACAATTGCATAAGGGGTGTCGCTTTGTGTTCGCCTTGCGTTCGCTGTGTGTTCACTGTGTATTTGCCCTTCGCGCTTCATGACCGGCTCGGAATGTTTGCTTCTCGCTCGCTCACCTTCGCCTCCATCTGATTCAGCGCGATGATATCCTCAGCGGAAGAGTCGCTCTCTCCATGCCTGGAAGACTTTTGCGCCTGCACCCTCTTGTACCCAATCCGGAACGCCGCCGCGTCCCCAAACCTTCCCGACTCCTTCTCTTCCTCAGCCCGCATCCTCCTTTTTCGAACAGCGCGACGTGTCGCTTGCTGCGACGCTTCCCGCATGAACTCAGAACGGTCCTTCTCCTTGAATTTCATCTCGGATAAAGTCAAAGGAATCTCATCGTCGAACGTGGACTGGGGGAGCAGGTGCGTGTGAACGAGATGTGAACAGCGAGGGCCGCAGAAACACCACAAAAACGGCGGTCGCGCGAACAAGGGCCGCAAATATAGTGAACAAGGGGGAGGCGCTCGCGGGGGAGGCGCTCGCGGGGGAGGCGCTCGCGATGGAGGCGCTCGCGGGGGAGGCGCTCGATCTTAACTGGCTCGCTCGACTCACTGTCTCCCCGAGCCTGTTCTTCTTGTTCTGCTCGTCAAGAGTATTCTGGCGCTCCTTGTCATAGTCAGCAGCCGCCAGGAGGTCACTGAGGTACAGTCTCGCAACGTCACTAGGGTCCTCAAAAAGCCCTTCATACACGATATCCGCTACATCTCCCCCCCTCTCCTCCTGATACAGCTTCTCGTCAATCGTCATATCCCGGTCATGCCTCTCCATGGTGTCCAGCACGCTGTCAATCATGGCGAGCTCCCTCAAGTACGAAGCTTGCTGCTTGTACAGGTTGCTTACATCGGCGCCGGCGCTCGAGTCGAGGTTCGACATGTAGTTCCTGAAGTTGTCGTTGGCGGACGCCATGAGGATAATGTCCGGCAACGAGATCTCCCCGCGGTCATCCAACCTCACCTCCGGATTGTCCATACACGCTTTTGAAATTTGCTCAATCTTGGCAGTGGACGGCGCCTCAATTTTCTTCATGCGCGAGAACCCTCTCGATGCCGAGTGCATGACCATGGAAAGTTCCGTCTCGTTGATGAACTTGTCGTTGTTAAGGTCCGCGCACATGAATAGGAACTTGAGCTTGTTTTCCTCCTTGGCTGCAGAGGCTAAAATGAGGGCGCCCCAGATGTCGATGGCTACGACGGTGCCGGTTTGCTGGGGATCGAAGAAGGAGAAGAGCCGGAACGCGTAGGACGCGTCGCTCACGGCGTCGTCGGCCGGTTTGTCGTCGCCAGGTTCAGTGCTGTCTACAAACAGCATTTGGAAGTTTCGACGTGTCATGAAGAAGCCGTCATTCTCGTGCTCGGTATTGCAGTGCCGGGTGAACTTGGTGTACGCGCGACGGATGGACTCGAGGTCCATGGCGGTGAGGGGAACGAGGAGTTCGGGGAACATGCCCATAGAGAATTGGGATCCCATGGTTGGGGGGGTGGGGTTGGGGGGGGAAAGGGGGCGAGCGAAGCGAGGGGGGGGGCACACGCGCTGTGCGAATTAGGGGTTGCGCACGGGGGTCGCGGGGGGGGGGCTCGGGATGTGGGCCTTGGCGCTAAAAGAGGTGTAACGGGCAGTCAGGGGCTTGTGTCAGTGCCCTGGAGTTAAATCACTTCCCAAAATTGCTTTTTTGGACGCGGACCGTCGAGTGCCCCCTCCAACCGGGGAGACAAAAGGTTGCGCTGCGACTTTGAAACAAACTCTAGGGCGACCCGTCACAGACACTCTGCCTTTTCTTTCGAAAGGGTTGAAGGGGGCATGCCGTTGCCACGAGTCCGTTGCCGCGAGTCCGTTGCCGCCAGCCGCGAGTCCCTGGATTTTATAAAAAGGAGGTTTAGTAGGTTTTTACAACTGTAGTACAACACTGTAACCCAACAGGCGCTTTAGCAACTCTCCCTGGCAACCTCGCCGCAGCCGTCACATGGCATCCCGCCTCCTTTCCTCCACAGAAACCCCCTCCCCCGACCTCCTCAACATAACCCTCCACAATGACACTGACGCCACCGACTCTCACGCCGCCGACACAACTCATACATACACAGCACTGTTCTTTGCCTTTGCAGCCATCATGCTAGGCGTGATAGGGAAGGAAGTCACTCCCAAGATACCCATCGTCAACAAGGTCCCATTCACCGCCATAGTCTTCCTCGTCTGGGTCTCCCTGCAAGCCGTCAACGAGTCCCACGGACTCGGCAACCTTGGATTGTCCATGGGCATGTAAGTCAACCTGACGTCAGCACAAGGAGCTGAGGGAGGCTGACTGAAGCAAGAGGATGATACTGGGATTATTTCAGGGATGACATATTATGTTGCTGGCACTATTCCGAGGTGGCGGCGACTGACAGGATCTAAGACCAGCGCTATGTGTGAACCCCAGAACATGTGCTCATGTGCTTATGTGCTATTGTGCTTTTGTTCTATTTTATACCATTGTGCTATTGTGCTAGTGTGCTCTACGCAGTAAGGGCCAATATTGAAACATGAGGACCAACATCAGGCGCCATTCAGCATCAGGCGCCATTCTACATCATGCGCCATTTTATATTGCCCTCCCAAACCTCGCGCCAACCCAAACCTCTCAGGTGGATCAACATCGACCCGCACTTGCTCCTGTTCGCGTTCCTCCCAGCGCTGCTATTCGGGGACGCGAAATCAACTGACACGCACCTACTCGCGAGGAAGATCAAGGAGATTCTCACGCTGGCGAGTGTGGGGGTGTTGGTGGGGACTTTTTTGACGGCAGGTGAGCCAACCCTTCTTCCTCTTTGCGAGCCTGTGTACCTAATTTGTGAGCGAGGCGGACGAGCAGTGTGTGGTCCTAAGCGCACCCCATTCATCATTCACACTCCGCTGACATATCCATACTCCCTCTCCCCTCTTTGTTCACACCGCAAGACTGGCTTCACTCACACTGCACAACTCTACACTACTACGCCAGTCGTCGCCAAGTACTACCTCCCGTACGAGTGGGGTTGGAACCTCTCCCTAGTCCTCGGCAGCATCCTCGCCGCCACGGACCCAGTCGCCGTGGTCGGCCTCCTCAACTCCCTCGGCGCCCCCCCCGCCATAACAATGATAATAGCCGGCGAGTCAATGTTCAACGACGGCACGGCCATCGTCGTCTTCAACCTCTTCCTGTCGCTGTACAGCGTGGAGTTCGAGATCGAGGGCGCGCTGACGGATTACGCGTTCACTAACGCGACGGATATTCTGTTCTATGCGTTCAAGGCGGTGGTAGGAGGGACGATGTTTGGGTTGGCAGGTACGAGCCCAGCTAGCGAGCTCATTCTTCATGGAGCGGCTCGGAAAGCGCAACGAGCGGCCCAAAACGCGACCCCCCCTCGTTCACATTTTGCGTCGCCCCCGTGCCCGCCTACTTACACCCACTATATATCCCAGGTGGCTTCATCGTCATCTCCCTCCTCGAGTTCTTCGACAACAAGCTGCACGAAGACAACGCGCTGCTCCAGCTAACGACCACCCTCAGCATGGCCTACATTGTCTTCTACGTCTCGGAGGGGTTGTACGGCACGTCAGGCGTCATCGCCACGGTTACACTCGGCATGTTCTTTAGTGAGTTCTCGAGAGGGTTGATTGTTAATTACGAGGTGCTGGAGGTAAGTCGTGCCTATTCTCTCCACTTGGCGAGAACGGCGAGCAGGTGGCGAGAGGTTGGGCGACGAGGGCGAGAAAGTGCAGCTCAAATGGCGGCTCGACGACCAGCTCAATGCTCGCACAGCCTCGCTTCGCTCGCACCGCCCTCCCCCTTCGTTCACACCGCCCTGTCCTTTGTTCACGTGTGTGTGTGTCGCCTCTTTGTTCACACGCGTGCGCCCCCCAGGCGGGATGGGAGTGCTTTGAATTCATGGGCAACACGCTGGTATTCAGCCTAGCTGGGATCATCGTGGGGCATATTTTAATGGACGAGCGGATGGCGGAGTTCACGGATAAGTGGGACTTGTTTTACATTGTGGGAATGTGGATCGCGAGCTTCATCACTCGGATGCTGATGCTTTTCATGATGCTCCCGCTCATCAAGTATTACAGGAAGAACGAGTGGAAGGACCCGAACGCGCCGCCCATTCTACACGAGCTCCTCGTGTGTGGATGGGGGGGACTGAGGGGCGCGGTGGGCCTTGCGTTGGCTATGCTTGTGAGGAATCAGGCCGTCGGGACTGACCAGGAGAAGGACTGCACGAAGCTACTGGTGCATGTCACGGGGGTTGCGACGCTGACGCTGCTCGTTAACGCGACGACGTGCACGCCCCTGCTGAATTACCTGGGAATGACGACGGTGGCTGTTAGTCACATGGTCGCGGTGGATTGCATTCACGGGAAGGTGGTTGCTGAGACGAAGGAGTTCACTCATCATTTGATGGATAAGCATGCGGCGCATGGCATGGGGAGTGCCATTGACCGCGCGCTCAAGATGAGGGAGTTGAAGGAGATTTGTACGATTGTCGGGGAGGCGCAGAAGAGCACGTCGGAGATTCACGAGAACACGAGGAAGTTTACAGCGGTCAATGCCATGGCGGAGAAGAGGGAGTTGATGTTGAAGCTGGTTAGGGCGGAGTACGTGCGCGAGCGAAGCGAGCACATTTCATTTGCGAGCTCGTTTCGTTTACGAGCGTATCTAGTTTGCGAGCACATTTCATTTGCGAGCACGTCTAGTTTGTGAGCACGTCTAGTTTGCGAGCACGTCTCGTTTGCGAGCTCGTTTCGTTTACGAGCGTATCTAGTTTGCGAGCACGTCTAGTTTGCGAGCACGTTTAGTTTGCGAGCACGTCTCGTTTGCGAGCATATCTCATTTACTCGCGCTCGCCTTGTTCCCCTCCCATCAACCCTCCCTCGCTCGCGCTCAAAACGGTCCGCCCGTCGCCACCGCACTCCAAGTAGCTTCGCCGCCGACCCAACCGTCACGCCCGCCTCACTCACCCACGCTCACGCTCGCTTCGCCGGCAGATACAACGAGATGATTGACCACACGAGTGTAATTCTGCCGCCGGAGAGGCACAACGCGAGCCGGACTCTGCTCAACAGTACATTGATCGGCATGGACGATCTCAGCAACTTGGGAGACTGGGAGTTCATCAAGCAGAAGATCGAGGTCAACAAGTACAAGTTGGCCTGGATGAAGTTCCTCGACTTGTTGACGAGCCTGTACAGGTACGACAGCTCGCCGAGGAGACTCAAGTACCTGTACAAGAGAAGACAGGACGCGTACGCCATGCTGCTCGCGTTCGAGAAGGCGCACACTGGTGCGCAGAAGCTCATGATAGAAATCTTTGGACCCGACGACGAGGAGACGAAGAAGGTGGTGGAGGCGAGCAAGGAGAGCATCCGGAAGGCGCGGCATATGAGGAAGAACATGGACCGGAGGCTGGTGGCGAGGGTCAGCATGGAGCACCTGGCGGCTCGGATATTGATGTACGAGAGGACCAAGGTGATGAAGTTGGTGGAGCACGGTGTGCTGAGCAGGAAGGACGAGCACCATCTGCTGCTGGAGAACGAGCACGATTTCAGGAGGCTGATCAAGAAGGACCACAAGTTAGCGACGGATTTAGCGAAGGAGGCCACGTTCAAGGAGCGGCTGCCCGATCACGAGCAGAGCAGGGCGGATTTGGAGGGGAAGCTCGTCACGAGCCCAAATATCGAGAGGATGGACAGGAAGAAGCCGGGGAAGAAGGTGCATCCAGAAACCCGCCGGCAATCGACGAGCGATGCGGGGTTTGACAACATAGAGAAGGGGTCGGAGGGGGGGGGGGAGGAGGCGGGCGAGAGCTCGGACAGCGAACAAGAAGAGAAGGCGCAGTTCGATGCGGCTATGGACGAGACTTTCGACTCCGATATAGCGCGAGAGAAGAGAATCGCTATGCACGAGCACGCGCAGGAAAACTGGGAGGAGGTGAAGAACAGGAAAGAGTCGATCTTGGAGATGGGGTACGACCAGGAGTTAGACGAGGGGTACAACGACCACGAGACGAAGGGGATGGACTTAAGAGGCAGTAATACGGGGGGCAGCGGGCTCGGGATGGGGTTGGCGCTGGACGAGAGGTACAATGAGGGCGAGATGAAGGGGAAGGACCTGTCCGGGAGCTTCAAGAAGAAAAGATGATGAGTAATTTGATAAACAACATGCATCCTGCCAGCCCTTCGCTTTCACGTCCCGTTGCAATCACTCAAAGTTACAATCACCGAACTTTTGCGTACCAACACAGCCGGTACCTGAGCAAATAAACTGCCCCAACTCTCCGCCGTTCGTCCTAACAATGAAACCCGAATCGGTCATAGAAATTGTACTCGACCTTGAAGCAGTTCGTGGCGGAGTTAACAGTAGCAAGACTGTTGATATACTAACAAGACTGAACAAACTCACGAACGAAGACGGTGGAAACAACGAGTTCGCCAAGATACCAAAACAATTGGAGATCTCCGACCCACTAAGGACAGTCGAGGCAGTCTCTCTCGTAGACAGTGAGCGCGAATACGAACACGGGTGCGGTGGGGGAGGGAGTGGGAGCGGGGCACACGTAGTCGTAGTCAAAGCAACAGTCGCCATCTTCGTCACAGAACGTGTCACACCAGCTCCCGTTCGCCTGTCCGCCGCAGAAGCCGACGCACGAGCCAAAAGGCGTGGGAGCCGGCGTGGGAACAGGCGTGGGAGCGCGGGGCAAACCTCGAAAAAGTCGGGGCAGCCGTCGCCTTCCCTATCCCAGAACGAGTCGTGCGTACAGTAGTGCTTTTGAGCGGTTGATTGGGCCGCGTCTGTCGCACCAAGCAATATGAGGTAGTGTACGGTGGTGTGCGGTGGTGTGCGGTAGTGTGCGGTAGTGTGCGGTAGTGTCTGAATTCCCGCGTACTTGGTTTCAAGCGCGATGCTCACTTAGCGATATGCAGTGTGCGGTGTCTTCGCAACGTTCCCGTTCGTCGGATAGAACACGGCCAATTACGTCTGCGAGAATAGAGCGTTGGGGATATGGACCCTCCAGATCTTCGCGCGGAAGTACGTGACGGCGTCGTACGCGGGCATTCGTAGCGCCCAGCGGTGCTGGAAGAAGTGTACGGCGGCGTAAGTGAGGAGTAAGGAGGTGAGCCAGAAGTGGAGGGAGCAGGTGGGCCATTGGG
>Ga0307985_10000727_pt1 | contig 18961 bp, 17 predicted proteins | sample EllFjometageno80_FD_203155 | JGI IMG/M metagenome (GOLD analysis project Ga0307985, IMG submission 203155) | Marine microbial communities from Ellis Fjord, Antarctic Ocean - #80 | ecosystem: Environmental > Aquatic > Marine > Unclassified | place: Southern Ocean | collected 2014-10-09 | reverse complement strand
CTCAACACAATTTACGGCAATCGCAACCTCTCTTCCTCCCACGACATCAACCCTCTCCCCTCGAACTCCTCCGTGCCTATGCTAATGCTGATGGACAACGCCCAGAACTCCCTCATTGAGACACTGCAGCGCCAGCTAGCCGAGGAACGGGAACGAGGCGCGCACAGGCTGCAGACGGAGACGCTCATGCACCAGCTCATTAGCGAGCGGAACGAGAACGAGTCTCGCGTCAAGGAGGAGCACGACCGGTACGAGTTGGACCGTTACTCGCTGGAGACGAGTCTGTCCAAGAAGCTGAACGAGTCGAGGTGAGCCCCCGCTGCGAGAGATTGACCGGCTCAAATGAGAACGCGCAATGAAGCGCTGAATGCGCGCTTTGAATCGCTGAATGCCCGCTCTCTCAAACAAACGCCTGCCCCCTTGTTCACGCCGCCTTCTAAGTTCTGGGCCAGAGGCGGATGCCATCGGTGTCTGTGCGTGTGTGCGTGTGTGCGTGTGTGCGTGTGTGCGTGTGTGCGTGTGTGCGTGTGTGCGTGTGTGCGTGTGTGCGTGTGTGTACTCCTGTACTGTACTGTACTGACACTCTTTCGTTCGCGCAGAGATACTATTATGCATTCGCAACGGCAGCTTACTAGCCAGAAGCGATTCGCCAGCGAGGTGACGGCGGAGAACGAGAAGCTCAAGAAGGAGGTCGCGAGGTTGTCCGCTGGCTTGACCGCGAAGGACTCAGCGCAGAAGATCCAGCTGGAGAAGAACCTCGCTTTGTTCGAGGAAGAAAAGGCACGGTACCACACCGAGCTTTCGCATAGACAGCGCACGTATGACGAGCAGCAGGCGACTATGAATCGCCAGCACTCGACGCTGCTCGACCACATGAAAACCAAGTTTGCCGCCGAGGGTGAGTCGCTCTTCCCATCCCGCCCTTCCCCCACTGTATGAGTGCCCCCCTCTGTCCACACTGTCGCCCCCTCTGTCGCCCCCCCTCCCCCCCTTTGTTAACACATGTGTGTGGTCCTCCCAGAGCGCGCCACAGAGAAGACTTTCGAGAATCTCAAGCTGGAGTACCACACCAAGGCGCTCATGTTTGAGAAGGAGGCGGAAAAGATAAAGGACCTTGCGCAGGCGGCGAAGGTCAAGGGGGAGAACGCGATTGTGCACCTCAAGCGGGACCACGCTGACTCCTCCAAAGTGGCTGCCCTGGCACACAAGAAGCTGCAGGAAAAGCTAATCCAGCTCAAGTGGATCAACGTCATGAAGACGAACGCGTGGAAGGCGAAGTACGTCGCGCAGCAGCAGGAGTTCGAAGGAACCTTCACTCGAGAGAGAACACAGTCCGACTTGGACATGCGCAAGGTGGCCAACGACCACTCCCAAAAGGTCGAAATGGAGCAGAACAAGCTGCACGCCGTCCGCGAGAATCACACGAACCAGATTCACGAGCTGCACAACCTGCTCAAGCAGAAACAGGAAGAGTACCACAACGTCATCGCGGCGGTGAAGGACGAGCACAAGGCTCAGCTGTCGTCGGAGGTAGCGCGCCTTGGGGAGCAGCAAGAATTACGGCTGGCGAGCGCTATCAACGATCTCAACGAGAAGAAGCAGGAGGAGTTCCTCGCCGCGAAGGAGCAGCTCTCGATCCTCCACCTCTCGGAGCTCGACAGCAGGGACGTCGCTAACAAGAAGGATTTGGATTTCTTCGAGGCCAAGATCAAAGAGCTTGAATCCAACCTCCAAGCGTCCGCCGCCGCCACTCTGTCTCTCTCGACCGGCCACAAGGAATCGATGGACGATGCCAACGTCTCTCTCGCCTCCACGCTCTCCACGCTCTCCGACACCAAGACCGCCCTCGACAAGGTCAACGCTCAATTAGCCTCCTCCCAGACCAAGTTCGTGGCGTCGAAAGCGCTCTTCGACGAGGGTGAGTCCCCCTTCCCCCCCCTTCCCCCCTCCCCCCCCTCCCCCCCCCCGTTGTCCACTAACAAATGTCGTCTCAGCCGAGGTCAAGATCGCCGCGCTCACGAGCGTTAGCGCAGCGCGTGACACGGCCGAGTCTGCCCTTGCCAGCGCCTCGTCCCGCGTGGACACGCTCGAGCCCCAAAACGCGCTGCTCGAATCTGAACTGAACGACATCAAGGCCAAGTTCGACCACGCGCAGATCGAATCGGCTTCGAAGATCGAGACGCTCACCGACAAGCTGAGGGAGCTCACGAAGACCGCGTCGACTCTTCAGTCGCAGCTGGCGAACGAGAAGGCGGGGGCCAAGGCGCACTCCGGGAAGGAGTCCGAAGCGCTCAAGGACATCAAGAAGAACCACAACAAGATGGTCGCGGAGAAGGACGCAGCGTTGTCGCACAACACGGACGAGATTGCCAAGTTGAAGGAGCAGGTCGCTCACATGAAGACTGATGCCGTGGCGAAGAAATTGCACGACGCGACGGCCACGGCCAAGATCAAGAGAAATCTAGAAAACAAGGTGGTCAAGCTCGAGGAGGAGGCGAAGCAGAAAGACTTGCAGGTAAGGCGCGAAGGAAGGGGGGCGAGCGAGGCCGCCCTTATATCGCGCCAAATGCCCCTTTGCTCACTACGTGTACGGCCCCCTTTGTTCACACATGCGTATTTGTAGGTCTCGCGAATTCCTGAGTTCGAAGAGGCGATCGTAAACCAGACGGCGCAGCTTAAGCAGTTCCAGACCGACCTGAACGCCTCCAGAGAGCGGGTGGAACAGATGGAGGAGGAGAACGAAGATTTGAAGGTAAGGGTCGCTGCAGTCCCGGCCCTTGAGATGAAGGTTGCCACTCTGAGCACCACTGTGGCCAAACAAGAGGAGGCGTTGAGCAAGCTGGAGGAGGAGCGAGCCAAGCTCGAGGAGGAGAACAAGGAGTTGGCGCACGAAACCGAGGTTGCTGAGGAGCGTGTCAGGGATCTGGGCGCGAAGCTGGTCGCAACGACAGACGACTTCACGTCGAGTGCGAGGATTTTCGAGAAGGATGAGGAGAAGCTCGCGCACGTAATGCGGGAGCTTGACGTGGCAACACAGAGGATTCGGGAGCTGGAGGACGAGAACAGCCACTTGAGGGCGCAGCTCGAGAAGAAGGAGGGAGGGAGACCGAGTGTGGCGGTTGATCTCCAGTTGATGACCAAGAATGACCTGAAGCTGGTCGTGAGCCACATCGAACACGTGCTAGGCAACGACGAAGACGAGATCAGCCTGAAAATGTTCGAGCAAGCAATTCGGTCGTGCAGGCGAGCCAAGAGCTGCGCGCAGGAGCACGTCAAGGGGCGCTTGTTGGTGTTCAAGCTGGAGCAGCTGATCGACGCGCAGGGCATCACGCCCATGCAGTGGTACAAGCAGGTCGTGGAACAGCACGGGTTGGCGAAGAACGAGCACGGCGAGACGGGGTTGAGCAGCAATGACGTGAGGAAGAATCTGAGGGCTCTGCACAAGAGGATGCCGAAACTGGAGGAGCTCAAGGAGGAGGAGATCCAGGCGCTCGTGCACTACATGGACCCCAACTTGGACGGGCACATCACCAAGAGCGAGATGAAGGACGCTTTCAGGCGCGCGAGCATGCCGCCGAACGGCTTATACGCCGAGTATCAGTGCGGCATCGCCATGGCGAAGCTGGAGAAGTACTTGCACGATAAGAGGGAGAGGATAGCGGATCTTTTCAAGGAGTTTGACGTTGACGAAAGCGGCTACGTTAGCACGAAGGAGTTCTGCGTCGGGATCGAGAAGTTTGTCGGCTTGAAGAAGAGCAGACGACTCGGAGGTGGAGGAGCAGCTGATGATGAGCAAGAGCGAACTGCTCGAGAGGACGGAGGGGATGGTGGGGGCGATGTTGGGAGAGGCGGAGAAGATGGAGGAACGGGTGAAGCTCAAGGGCATCCACAGGTCCTCGAGCTCACATATGTAATGCAAAAGTGAAGTTGTGAAGTTAAACACTCGATTAAACGTTCGATTAAACGTTCGATTAAACGTTCGACTAAACGCTCGATTCGGAGTTAATCGCGCACAGCTGCTGTTGCAGCTGTATCGACTCTTCGAGAAGAAAGACGTCCGCGTCGTTATAGTAGGCGTACTGCAATCTCGACTCGGAGTCGTCCCCATCGAACCTGTGTGTCAAGTAAAGGTCGCGCAAAATCTCTTCCGTCGCCCCGCGCAGCCAGTCGCCGGAGCAGTACCGGACCGCGAGATTGGTGGAGTTGCCGTCGAAGAGCGGAAGATAAGTGTCGCCGACGACCGCGGTGAGAGCGGTGAAGTGCCCGCTCATGCCCCCCGCTCGGGACGAGAAACATAGAGCGAGCGGGATCTTCGAGCAGTGGTGGGGGGGCAGGCCGATCGGGAGGTAAATCCCTCGCAGCTCATTCGGGGACAGCGGGTTGCCGTCCGCGTCGAGAATAAACTCAGTGCCGTAGATAATGATCGGCCGCCGCAGCACGTGGGCCAGTGAAAGCACGTGGAAGGAGCCCACAAAAGCGTGGTTGGAAGCGCCGGCAGATAGCGTCTGGTCGTATTCCCGCTGCAGCGACGACCGGCGCCGCTGGAGCTCAATCCCATAAGTTTGCTGCCCCAGGATTAGGGTGAACAAGGGGCACACACGCCACACACACACAAGTGAACAAGGGGGGGGGCGGTGTGAACAGCAAGTAGCGCGCTTGAGCCACGCCCACACACACGCCCACACACACGCCCGCACACTCGTGTGAACAAAGTCCCACACACACTTGTGAACAGCAAGTAGCGCGCGTTCTCGCCGCCCATGCTCGCGATTTTGCGTGTGCGGCGCTCTCACCTGCAGCTGGGCAGCTCGCTCGATCTCGTCCTGTTTCCACGCGTCTTCCAGGAGGGGAGCGAGCTCGGAGGAAGACAGGAGCGCGGTTGTGAGCTCGCGGAGGACGCCGGCGCGGTCGTGAGAGCCGAACATGGACAGCGACGCCGCGTGGAGCAGGCAGTTTCCGTCCCCGTCGGTGCGGAGTGGAATCAAAGGGTTCGCGAGTGGGGGCAGGAAAGTCTAAGGGAGTGTGAGCAAAGATAGACAGAGAGAGACACATAGGAAGAGTGCTGCTAAGGCTGATACGCCGACAGGTTAATCCATTTAGATGAGGAAATTTACTAGAAAGGGCTGCTCTCCTCACCTGCAGGAAGCTCTGAATGGATAGGTCGATCGGCAAGAGTGAGGTGGGGAGGGACGCGAACTCCGGGGCCAAGCAAAATGTGGAGTGAATGACGTTGGTCGCGTCGGCGGTACCGGAAGTCTTGAGATTCAGAAGGATTGATTGGAGTGCAGCAGCTGTGTCAAGGTCAAGCGACGTTAAAGTGCGGATTCTCAGGGGATGGTCTGTCGATGGTGGGGGGTTGGCGGGAGAAGCTTGCGGCGGTAATGTGTCTGGTTGTGCCGGAATTCTGGTGGAGGGATGCCGTTCTATTGAGGCAGTTGCTCCCATGGTACTGGTAAATTATGGAGACAAGGGGGGGAAGGAGGAAAGGGGGAAGGGACGGGAATTGGAAGGAAGGCACAATGGGGAGTTGCCGGGGGGAGCTAGAACCCACAAGGGTAAACAATTTAATGGGGCACGTCGACCTCTGTAACCTCGGTCGATTGCTTTTCCCCAACTGCCATGATTAATTGCCAAGATGAATGTACTGTAGAACTCGAGTCATAGAACTCAGAACTCAAACACTCAAACCGCAGTAGTGATAGGCCTCAAGCCGCTCCTTCTCCAAATCACCCCGGCCTGTCGCCCCGGCCTGTCGCCCCGGCCTGTCGCCTCGACCTCTCGCCCCGGCGCACAAGTAACACAACAGAGCAAAACCTCCTCAGTTCCCAGGATCTCTCACCGAGGACCCCCTGTATTACTCCTATCACACGTGGTTAGGGCTCAGGACGTGGGCGAGGGTCTATTGGATGGTTCAGTGATGATATATAAAGTACAGCGCCATGTACAGCGCCAAGTACAGCACCGCATCTACTATAATGCGACTGGCACGATCGTCGACCAGCGCTATGCTTAAACCCTAGACCTTCAAAAGGGCGCCAATAGTGAAGCACGAGGACTAACACTAACCCGCCCCAATCCTTGTAGAGGCAAGGCCCCGCCCACGTCTCTCCAGCTGTACGTCGACGTGATGTACCGTGAGATGGACGAGAAGGACTATTTCGTCGGGCACGGCTACTGAGCAACTCAGAGTGTCTTCGTAAACAGCAGTAGGAGAGGGGGCGAGCGGGGCGCGTTAAGCCACGACTCAAGTAGCAAGCTAACTGTAATCTTTTCGTTTACAGTAACAGTAACAACAAACATGCAGGGTTACTTCACAGCTGCCTGCAGCCGCCTCCGTCTTGGAGCAACTTGAGCACTGGTGACACCAACACATCTCTGTACTGAACGGCCATAAGCTTTTCCTTGCCAATCTTGCTCACGCGCTTCCTCGCCGCAGCGTCCCGCAGGTAGTACTTCACGCTCGCCACCAGATCGTCCGTGAAGACGATTCCGTCCCCCCAGTACTCCAACTCCTCAACACTGCCCAGCACCTCGCTCACGACCAGCACCTCGTTCGCAAGGGGAAAGACACACCGCGTCATCTTCCACTCCTCGCGGCTCCCGAAGTACCCCAAGTTCAGCACGATCGCGCTGCCCAAAATTATCTCCTCCAGCTCCAAGCCGTACACATCATCAACAGCGTTCACGTGCCGCACCCTCACCCCCCCCTCCCGGAGCTCCTTGATCACCCGCTCCCGCCGCTCGTTCAGCCTGCCATAAAACACAACCTCTCCCTCCTCCCCTCCTCCCTCTCTCTCTCTCCCCCCCCCCTCCATGCCCTGCACGAACCCTAGCGGCACGTAGCTGACTCCCCCCTCCCCGAGCTTCTCGAGAGTGAGCCCGAAATTGTCGCGTCCGTACTCCCAAACGTGTGGCTTGTAGTACTCCAGCACCTCCCACATGCCCAGCACGTCGAAGTCAACCTGGCTCTTGGCGTGCTCGAAGTTGTACACAACGGTCCTCCCCCTTTTGGGAAAGTCGGCTGCGAGCGACGCAACCACGCCCTCCCCATCCTTATACCTAGCGAGATGATGTGCGCCCAGCACAATGTTGTACCTGCCGCCGCCCTCCAACTTGCAAAACCTCAAGTCTCGGCACCTAGAAATAATAACTCGAGGGGGCGCCCCGGCTTGCGGCGGCGCGAAAAGGCTTTCCAATCCCTCCTTGAGGTACTTCGCGATGGGCTCAAACACTCCAAACGTCGCCGTGTCAAACTCCCCCTCTTCCACAATGACAATGACGAAAGCCGGCGACTCGCACATGTCGTAAAACTTCTCGGTCTCGCCCATGAACTCGTCCAGCTCCACCATATCCCCGTACTCCAAATCCTGCGTCTGCACCGTCGTGTAAAGCTGCGCCGACGACCCGTGCTTGCTCATGGCGTCCTCTCCCTGCACGCTAAACAGCGCCGCGTCGACCCTCACCTTCGACGACGTTTGTTGCCCTCTCTCCTTCTGCTCCGGACGAACCTCGTGTGCCTCCTTAATCTCCCTCGTGACGCTCTCGATGTACTCCTCGTCAACTTCGCTAGGCTTCACCGCCGCCTGCGCCTTGCTCCCCCGCATATAGTCCTCGCACATCAAATCCCACACATCGTTGGGAACATTCGGCGCCGCCTTCCGCCCCATCTCGCACTCGTTGTCAACAGCAATTCCCAAGCTGCTCTTCTCCCAGTTCGCAATCTTCCTCGTGCCCTTGTACGCAGCTGGCACCGTCGGATGCAAATCCGTGAGCAGTCCCTGACTCGCCCCCTTCCACTCCCTCCAAACACTGTTGAACCAGTGATCGTTGTCGAACTCATCAGCGTGGTGAAAGCTCGCGAACTTCATACTCATCAACTCCGTGTCAGTTCGCACGTACGAGAAGTGATGGCAAACCAGGTCGTCGCGCGACAGATACACGCCGTCAACCGCTGGACCAGTGTACGCCAACCCGTTATAAACATTCGCGTTGCTGTCTGAGTACGTAATCGCTCCGGTGCCGGGACACGACAACGCCCTCGCCTCCGTGAAATCGCACGTGGGGCTCGCAAGGAACAGGGCCATGAGTTTCTCGGGCGGATCGACAACGAAACTCATCCCGCCGAAGTACCTGCGAGCGAAGCGAGCGAGAGTGTGAGTAACTGAGCGGCGAGCGAGGGTTCACGGGAGAGGAGCAAGGCGAGAGTAAGTACAGCTGAGCAGAGATCTGCTCAATTCGCCCGGGTTTCCACGTTGGTGCGCGTACGCTCGCTCGGTTCGCTCGCGCTACGTACGTTAGCATGGGGGAGAAGAGGAAGGGGGTGGCGTAGAGGGATGGGGGGACGGTGGACGAGACGATGGTAGTCGGTGTGGTTGGGATGTCGTAGTGAGATATGAGCGATGCGATACGGGCCGCTTCGCTTGCAATAAGCTGCTCGTACCGCCCCTTCCTCGACTGCTCATTCAACTCAAGAATACGCTGAATCTCCTCAACCTCATAATACTCGTCCCCATCAACGACAAACACGCTCGTCGCCCCCCGCATCCTAGCGAGCTGCTGTCCCGCGTTCCGTTGGGCCGCTTCGTTAGGCCACGATCCGCGCACTACACTCACCTCGTTGTACCCTTGCTTCTCGAGTTTGGTGATGGCGCGACTGAGGCGGATCACGGTGGGCGTCATGGTCCGAGGTTCGTTGGCAGATCCGTGCGTGTCCCATGGCGTGGTGCCAACGAGAAGGATCGCGGAGGTGCAGATTGATGGGAGGTAGGTGAGGAGGAGGGCGGGGAGGAACCGGGAGTCGTCATAGGAGACGGTCAGGCAGGTCGTGTGGGGAGGGGGGAGGGGGGGGAAGAGCAGGTTCAGGGTCGGGAAGATTGGGATAGTAGTGGGGCTAGAGGGGGCGGGGCTAGAGGAGGGAGCTTGATGGACACTGTGTGGGTGTTCACTTGGCTGGGGAGGAGTAGAAGTGACATTGTCGAGCAGCAGCGACCAACCAGTCCTCTCCTTATAATGGGTAGCACAGTCCCCACTCACAACCCAAACGTCCTTGTGTCTGTATTGCGTGCACAGATCACCAGCGCCGTACTCGTGCTGGTTGGCAATCGCCTTGTTGACGAGGTCGGGTATGTTGTACAGGAGACCAGATAGATCCGTGGGCTCCAGCGGCGGGAGGACGACGGTAGTAATGTGGCTGGGGTAGCTGTATTCTCCCCGGGAACGGAGGTCTTGGGCGACGGTGAGGGGGTCAGTTTTCGACACGATCGTAGTCACGGTTGCGTTGTGGAACCCGAGCAGGGTCAGCGATCGGCCGGGCTGGGTATTGCCGGTTGTTAGTACAACGAAGTTAATGAACCCTGGTCTGTCTCCAATATTAGTTATGATGGAGGTCAAATACAGGTGGAGAACTCGGGTAGGGATGTAGGTCGAGGAGGACGCGAGGGGAATGATTATATCGATAGTCGTGTAGGGGAGGAAATGGTAACTTATGGAGGCGGAGCGAAGGGTTGGGGCCATGGAGGAGCTGGGGTAGATGAGGGGTTGTGTGTTTTGGGAGGAGGTAGAGTGCGGGGGGAGGAGGGGAAGAAGAGGGAGGGGGGGCGCGGGAAGGTCGGGGTACAGGGAACCGTACGCATCGGCGACAAGCACGAGGAAGAGGACAACGAGGAGCCGATCCATGGGCACCAGGGAATTAAAGTCCCCCAAAGTGCCGCTTTGGCCGCTTTATCAACGCTCTTGTACCGCCGAGGAGCTACAGGGAGCTGGGAGGGAGGGGTGAGGGTGAGGCACGTGAACGCTGTTGAGGATGTGTACGGCTTGGAGCTGGAGGAGATATTTTAATTTACGCTGTCTCAAAATCGACATCAACGACGAACCCGACGAGACGTCTGATTCCTTCCATAGTGTCCACGTCCGCAGCGTCGGTCTCGCCGGTGATCGGGCACAGCAGCTCGGCGCTCAACTTGTCGCGTACGTTGACCATGAACGGCCCCAAAAATACGCACACAGTTAGGAAGCTGCTCACCAGCTTGCGAGCCATTTCCACGGAAGGCACTAGATTGAACGGAAGCGAGAACGCGCGCCCGTCTAGCCGTTCTAAGCAGATCATCTGGTTTGGATTGGTGATACGTGTGAGTAAATTGAGCTCGTAAAGTGAGCCCGTCGCCCGTTCCTTGCACCTCCCTTCTTCACACAGTGTGTGTGCCCCCCCCACTCACCTGTTGTAACAACCAGTTAGGCACGTGCGAATCACTATACGTCAACCTGATGTTCATCTCCACTATGTCTTGATCGACGTCCCTTTCTATGGCCAAGTTCAAGTTTCCGTAACCCCAAATATACACCATTGTGCTCAACACGGGCTGCCCTAACGCCGCGAATACCCATGCCGGAACGCACCCCACCCCCTCCCCCCCGTCCTCCTCAACTTCCCCTCCCCCCTCCCCCACTGCGATCAAGACACCTGCAAGCAACTGAACCGCGTGAATCAGCACAATGGGGACGTACATCATGAAGATCCCGTGACTAGCGTTGCCCACATGGTGGCACTCATGAAGGAGCGCCTTGAACCGCGGAGTCACACGGTGAATGAGCCCGGGATCGATGGTGCGCACGTCAGCTTCGCATCTACGAATCTCAAACTCGCTCAACGCCTGGCCCAGGCGGATATCGAACGCGATGTTCGCGTTGACGAAACACTGGACGAGCTTGCTCCAGCCGGCGCAAAGACTCAGCACGCACAGTAATGTCTCGCCCCGACCATAATTTCGCACGGCCGAGATAATCGAGCTGACGCCTAGGACACAGAAGCTAGGCACCAGATGGACTGTAACCATCTCCACCTCCACCTTTCGGACGGTCCTCTCCTTAAACATGCGCAAGCTACTCTCAGGAGTGAGCCGCCTCCCCTGCTCCCCCGCAATCCTCTCCTGCGCGAGCGCGAGCACGTCGATGCCGTGGCAGCGCAGATATGACGTGCTGAATAGATTCACGTCATCGATGGCGGCGTTGGACGCCAGTCCATACTTGTTGAGCTTGAACGCCTTCGAAAACGTCTGCGCCGAGCTCACGACGAGCATGAAGAACGCGGCGATGACCTGCTCTCGTATTAGGAGCAACGTGCTTTGACGAGCTTGTATTCACGAGCGCGTTTTGATCGGCGTGGTATGATCGGCGTGTTTGATCTGGACAACTCGCTCTTACTTTGCTCGTCGCTCTTGCGTTGTGCGAGCAGCGCCTAAGTGGGTGGTTCTGAGGTGGGCGTATTTGTTCACACCGCCGTCCCCCTTGTTCACACATGTGTCTGGGCTCCTCGCTCTCGCTTCCTCACCTGAGTGACTGCGATGAAGTCAAGCGTGCCTTTGCGGCTCATCACGATGCAGCACAGCGCAATCTCTCCGGCGATAGCGGCGACAACAAGCACCCAACAAACTGGTTGGTTGCCGCGAAGGACCTTCAGCGCGCAGTGTAGAGGCGAGATCTTCCACCACTCGTCGCGGACCGTGCGCTCGTCGCAGCCCTCTTGCAGCGCGCTATGACCGATGGACATCAGGGAGCTCCTGTGAGGGCCGATCTCCATGAACCTCGCCGACAACTGAAGAACCTCGTCCGTCATGAGGATTGCGTTATGCTCAAGATGCCTCATCGAGCGACGCACAGCCGTGAGTTGGAACACGGCGCGCTTCTCAGCAGACCCAATCTCTTTGAAGCTCAGTTTGCGCTGTGCATTCACGTCCATAATCGAGTCCTCCATGTTACTACTAGCCATGCTCAAAATTGAGGAAGATAGGCTCGGGGCGCCTGCCACGAAGTCGCCCTTGCCGTCCAGCTTCATGACCTCATTTATCGGAGGCACCACAGCAATCGGGCGACTTGAGGGGTCGGAGTTCAGGTACATTGCAGTGGTCTGGTGCTTCATAGGTGCCTGTAAGGGTCTCTGTTCTTGTTCTTGTTGGTGTTGGGTAAACTGGGTGTTCTGGGTCATTCGAGTGTCAGCGTCAGTTTGAGTGTCATAGTTTTCGGAGTCCGTTTGGAGACTCAACATGGCTGCCTCGAGCATATCCCTGGCCTGCGCGGCTGCTTGTCCGGTCAGGGTTGGGCACTTGGAAAGAGACAATGACAGGAGGTAGAGAATAGCCTCTTGAGGAGGGGTATCAAGCTGGGCGGATCGGGGCGACTGTCCCGGACTGGTCTGTTCATCGGGTTTCTCAGGATGCAGACGCATATCAGCGACGTTGGCGACAAGGCGCGTGTCACGGAGTTGTTGAAGCAAATCTAAGCCTTCCGTTGTGAACATCTCTGAACGAACCCTTGAGGCCTGGGGGTGCTCATCGTGCGATCGTAACAGCTTACTAGCAACCTTGATCGCCGTTAATTATTCTCTCGAGTCCCGACAATAGCAGTTCCGCCATGGTCGCGACTCATTCCTATAGAGATCCCCCTCCCAACCCTTCCTATGCCGCGACGGTGAAGTCCCTCGAGCAGCCCTCGAACTTCTTCATCCCTGTAATCTCCTTGGCCTCTCCGCCGTAGCAGATTCTGTACACGCCGCTCTCCGCCCCTCCCCAGCTCTCCTTGACGTCCCACTCGATCGTCGCGGTGCTCTTGCCGAAGTGTCCGACTCCGCCCTTCCACTCGAACTTGGTGCACCAATCGCCGTCGTTGAACACAACAGTGTACTCTCCGTCGTCACCCTTCTTCTCGACCCTGCCGAAAGTGCCGCCCAGCCTCTGGTCGTTCCTGGGGTTGCTCGCCTTGAAGCTAACCCGAATCACGTCAGTGCCCGTGTACTGCTCCGCAGCATCCTCCTCGACGTCCCCGAAATGGTTCCCGATGCCGACGAAGTCCTCGATGACAGGCGGCACGAACTCAATCTGCGAGGCAGTCAGGTCCTCGGGAGCCTCGGAACTGGTACTCTCCCTTCCCTCGAGCATGTCCTTCGCGATCCTCGTCATCTCCTGCATGTACGCGGTCAGCGTGTGCGGCCCGTACAGCGTCGACGCCGCCTCGTACCTCTGCGCCTGGTACTCCTCGAACGTGGTGATGTAGTGGGTGTACGTGTTGCTCAGGCCGGCGATGGTCACGATGGGATCCTCGACGCCGCCCTCCTCGAGCACCTTGGTGATCTGCGCGCGCATTCTCCTCCCGGCCATGGTCGTGAGCTCTCCTGGCACGTTCAAAATGAACAGGTTCCCAACCCTCTGGATGCTGATCGGGATGCTCGCGGGGTCCCACGCGTACGGCTTCTCGCAGTCGCCGGTGTTGAGCAGGATCGGCTTCGGGCTCTGGCACGCCTTCTCCTCGTCGGTGGGCTTGGACAGGAACCCGGACACAATGTTCCAGAACGGGGAGCTGGAGTTGGTTCCCTGCGTGAAGTCAAACATGCCGGGACCGTCCGTGGTGCCGGCGGCGAACGCGTACCCGAGCGCCGCGGTGCAAGTGGTGCTAGTGCTGCCGTCTTCGAGGGTGACGGGGAGGTTGTTCATGTTCAGGAACGTGTGGCGGTAGTCAACGGGTCCCGCGATGGGCGACTTGGCGCTCGCGTACAGGTCCTTGGCGTGCTTGTACTGGTTCTCGGCGATGATCTTGACCGACTCGAACATGTCCCCGTTCGTTCCGGGCCCGAAGGCGATGCACATCTCGTTCTTGCCGCCGCACGTGGACTTCTCCGTGTCGCACGGCAGTCCCGTGTCGATGCACTTCGCCCCCGCGGTGTTGGGCGACACGTCACCGAGGTTCGTCGACGCGAACGCCGCGACGAACTTGCCGGTTCCGGGGAGGGCGGCGGCGCCGTTCATCTCCTTCTCGAAGAAGTAGCTCGCGAGGCCCTTGTTGTCGCCGGAGATGAGCTTGTTTGTGTTGTTGAGACTCGTGCCGTGGACGGCGTACCAGTTGAGCATGGCGATGTCGGCGTCGGGGGTGGCGAACTTGAGCAGGAGCATGTTCTTGTCCGTGTCGCCGTCGGGGTACTGGGAACGCTCGTCGGCGGGGTTGAGCAGGTACGACGTCGGCGACCTATTGATGTTCGATTCGAAGAGCTGGTTCCCCGTCGAGTAAGTAATGTCGACATTCTCCTGCATATTGTTATGCGCCTCGACGATGGCGTTGGAGATTCCCGTCACGAACGCGTCCATCGTCTCCTGCACGTATCCGAGCGAAGTGAACTGGTAAAGGATGTACTGGAGGAACCCCGCCGGGCCTGAGTGCGTGTGGGTTCCCGAGATGCCGACGTTGTCGTACGTGTAGATGGAATCATCACCGAGCTGCTCAGCAACATTGGTAAGGACGTTCTTGGTGAGCACGTCGGAGCCCATGCCGCCGTCGAGGGACACGAAGGCGATGGACTTGTCACCGTCGGAGATGGTGAACGCGCGCGCGTGCAGCCGCATGTGAATGCCGCGACCGATTTGGTTAGGGACGGCGTATCCCATGAAATTAACCTCTGAAATGAAGAAATGGGTGAGACACAAACAGTGGGGGGCAACTATCACGGGGGGAAACAATTGTGCGAGGAGGGGGGATGGGGGACAACGGCAAATGCTACCCCTTATATCCAATATCCGTCCCACGTCGTCTAGTGTCCCTCTTCCCAGGGTGTCGGGGCTAAATTCGTCCCGGGTATTACTTACGCGCTGCGGGGCCAGTCATGTCGGATTGTCCGACGCCCATCTTGTACGCGGTGGCGCAGGCCAGGAGGCCAAGGAAAAGGAGGGGGGAGAGGGGGGGCATGGTTGTTTGGCGAGGAGAATTGGCGAGACTAACAGGAAAGAGGACGAGCGATAAAAGGGAATAAGCAGAAAGTGAGGAGTGATTTGCGCTCTTAAGCCTCCAATACAGCCAATAGGACCTCCTCCAACAGCGGTCGAATGTCGTCGATGCAGCCGTGCCCCCAACTACATCCCCGTAAAACATCAATTCTACCATTAACAGCCTCATCGTCTCCCCCTCCTAAGCGCGAGTCCCGCCGCCACCAACAGCGCCGCCCCCGCATTCAGCCCCTTGCTCTCCTCCACCAACCCCCTAAACGCCGCCGCAACTCCCCCCTGCTTCCCCATAACCATCGCCGCAAACGGCACATTGCTCGTGACATGATCAATCTCCTCGCTCAACGTCCCCCCGAACCCCCTCCGGAACCGGTAGTCCTGATGCGCTCCGCCAATAGCCGCGACAGCTACAGGGGCGGCGAGGCACGCCGCCTGAGGGAGTGACGCGGTGGCGAGAGCGGCGCCGAGGCCGAAAGACGCGAAGGACCAGAGGGAAGAGTGGCGGGAGACGCGGCCGACGCCGGTTACTGGAGGGGGGTTAGTTGACGGACGTTTGGTGAGGGGGTAGGGGGGAGGGGGGCAGAGATAAGGGCGAGGGACGTTCAGCCGGCGAGGGACGTTCAGCCGACCATTCGCTCAGCCGACCACTCGCTCATCCAGCCATTCGCTCATCCAGCCATTCGCTCATCCAGCCATTCGCTCATCCAGCCATTCGCTCATCCAGCCATTCGCTCATCCGGTAATTCGTCGACCGCTCTCATCCCCCCATATCTCCCACAATCTCTCACCTGCATCATGGTCCTTGGTCTTGAAGTCAAAGGGGCACCTAACCTGCCACACCTTCTCCCCGCCCTTCTCAGGCACCTTATACTCCCCCGGAACCTGCGCCGCCGGGAGCAACTGTGAGAGTCCGACGAGTCCGAGGGCTTGGAATGTGAAAGCGGCAAGTTTGAAGGGGGGGGTTAGGGGAAGTTTTGTGAGGGGACCGGCGTGGCGGACGGCGCGGTAGCCGTGAATTATGAGGCCGGTCGCGATCGTGGAGCAAGTCCCGTACGCGTAGTGGTAGTATTCCTCGTTGTTACCGAATATGTCAGAGATTAGGTAAGACCGGTTGTGGGAGAGGAGAGTGTTCTCAAAGATGAAGAAGGCCCAGCCGCCGAGGGAGAGGCGGAGGAGGGTCGCGGTGGGGAGCACCGCGGTGGTTTTGGCTGCGTGGAGCGCCGACATTGACAATGACATTGACGTGGGAGATGGTAAGGATACCAGGGCACGCGACGAAGGAAATTTGTCAGTCGCATCCTTGATGTGATGGCCTGGATCGACGCGGTGATCAACGTGGGCAGTACACTAACCCTTACTGGGGGGGGGGACTGGAGGGGGGGCGGCGGGGGCACTATCGCACTCTTGGTGTAGGCTAGAGATGGTGGCGCCATGGTCAGCAATGACAATAATATTGAGGGCGTTACAAAGCACAAGAATTGGAGCGGGCCGTAGCACGTGAGGAGACTGACGGAGTGGGTGTGGGACGGGGAGAACAGTACCTAACGCAATCCGTCCCACAGCCCCACTTTCAACCCTGGGTTGCTGGGCTGGGCGCTGGGCTGCTGGGCTGCTGGGCTGCTGCTGGGCTGCAGGCTGCCAGGCTGGGACGTTTTCAAGGGGGGGGGTTATAGTGGTTCACCATCCCCACTGTCTCCTAAACCTCGAAACTTCTCTGTTACTTTCTCACTGTACCCCGTCTTTAAGCCACTTACTACTTATTGTACGTGGAATACCAACGCCAACACCACCCCCACCACTATCTTGCTATCCCCTGAATTATGCAAGCCGAGCACCAGCCCGGCCCTTTGGCTTACGACGAGCGTCTGATGAACTTCTATGGTTGTAACAACTTGACCCAACATTGAGTCAATGCGTTGCCGAGCGACGCTACCAAACAGCAATTTACGAGCAGCACACACACATCCAACGCATTCGAGGATCAAGCGGAGCCCTGCCGGCACTCCCTCCCCCCCGTGTGTGTGTGTATGGTCATGTATGGTTGTGTATGGTCATGTCCCCCTAACCCTAACCTAACCCTAACCCTCCCAGATGTCTACTTTTGCCAAGAAGGATGCCTCCGACGTTGCCGGCGAGAAGATCCACAGGATCCGCATCACCCTCACCTCCAGGAACGTCAAGAACCTCGAGAAGGTCTGCTCCGACCTCAAGCGTGGCGCAGTCGACAAGAAGCTCAAGGTCCTCGGCCCCGTTCGCCTTCCCACCAAGAAGCTCAAGATCGTCACCCGCAAGGCCCCCTCCGGCGAGGGAACCAACACGTGGGACCGCTTCGAGATGCGCATCCACAAGCGCCTCATTGACCTTCACTCCCCCGCCGAGGTCGTCAAGCAGATCACGTCCATCTCCATTGAGCCCGGAGTTGAGGTTGAGGTCACCATCGCCGACTCCAACTAAGCAACGCTTTTGGAGAGTTAATAAGTGAAGGAGACAACGTTTACTACTCAATCCACTGTCTACTACTTCCCCACAACCACCCTACAACCACCCCACAACGTCTGTCTCCCCCTTTTTGTACTTACTTCGCGCTGCCGCGCTGCGTGTTGACTTTTGTTCACACCGCCGCGAAGGGCGGGTGGCTTCGTGGAGCCCCCCTTTGTTCACACATGTGTGTGGATGTGTGAGTGTGCTCTTCTTGTTCAATTCCCAACCTTAATTACACCCCCCTTTCCTCCCACCACTCCTTACGGCGACAACCTCTTCGGCGTACGCGGGAAGAGGCACGTCTTTCTGATGTTAGGCAGGCCCAAGAACAGCATGACGACCCTGGAGAAGCCAATCCCGCCCCCCGCGTGCGGCTGCGCGCCGTGCTTGAACGAGTCAACGTAGCTAGCGATCGTCGCGTACGGAATCCCGTGCTCCTTCGCGCGCGCGATGAGTAGCTCGGGATCGTGGATGCGCTGCGCTCCGGACAGAATCTCTTGCCCCCTGATGAACACGTCGTACGAGTTACTGAGCTTGGGGTTCTTGGCGTTGGGCATGGTGTAGAACGGGCGCACGGAGAGCGGGTACTCGTCCATGATGAAGAAGTCGGTCGCGTACTTCTCCTTGACAATGTAGCCGAGCTTGCGCTCGTTCTCGGTGCTCAAGTCAGAGAGCGCGTCCTGCTCGATTCCGTTGTCGTTCAGCAGCTTGACGCCCTCGGCGAAGGTAATCCTGAGCGTCGGGTTCAAGTACCTGCGAGCGAAGCGTGTGAGAAAGAGGCGCCGCCAACGAATATGCTCGCAAACGAATGAGAACGAGCGGCTCAAAACGCGCTATTCGCGATCAAAACATGCCGCTCCCTTGTTCACCCCGGCATAAAAGCCCTGAGGTGTGTGTGTGTGGCGTGCAGTTGAGAAACGAGCGGCTCAAAACGCGCTATTCGCGATCAAACACGCTGCTCCCTTGTTCACGCATGTGTAGAGGTGTGTGTGTGTGTGTGTGTGTGTGTGTGTGTGTGTGAGTTGCACGAACACGAGGTCCTCGAACGGGTGCTGCTCCCTGACACGCTCGAGCTCCGGCTTGCAGTTCTCGTTGATGCCATCGAAGATGCTGATGAAGAGGTCGCTGAACAAGTCGAGCGCCTCGTAGTAGTGCTCCTTGATGACCATCTCGAAGTCCAAGCCAGTGAACTCGCACATGTGCCTCCTCGTGTTGCTGTTCTCAGCGCGGAAGACCGGGCCGGTCTCGAACACGCGCTCGAAGCCGCTGCACGCGCAGCAGATCTGCTTGTGGAGCTGAGGGCTCATGGCGAGGCACGCGGGCTTGCCGAAGTAGTCGACGGTGAAGACGTCGCTCCCGCCCTCGGACGCGCCCGAGAGCATCTTGGGCGTGTGGATCTCCGTGAAGCCCTGGTTGTGCAGGTACTCGCGGAACTTGAGCGTGATCATGGAGCCGATGCGGAAGATGGACTGGTTCGCGGGCGTGCGGAGGTCCAACCAACGGTAGTCGAGGCGCATCTCCTGCCCCACCCGAACGAGCCCGTCGGCGCACTCGACCTCCTCGCCAGTGTACTCGCCGACGTCGGCCTCCTTCCTTCCGTCGGGACGGCACGCGTCCTCCATGGTGAACGGGAGGGGGTTGGCCTTGATGACGGTGTGGAAGGACTAGGGGCGGGGGGGTTAGGGCCGCACACACACACCTCTGGCCCAGAACTTGTAAGT
>Ga0307985_10000726_pt1 | contig 18988 bp, 31 predicted proteins | sample EllFjometageno80_FD_203155 | JGI IMG/M metagenome (GOLD analysis project Ga0307985, IMG submission 203155) | Marine microbial communities from Ellis Fjord, Antarctic Ocean - #80 | ecosystem: Environmental > Aquatic > Marine > Unclassified | place: Southern Ocean | collected 2014-10-09 | reverse complement strand
GGTAGGCAGTCTCGAAGAAGCGCAAGAGATCGCGAAGGTTATGGAGAACGCTGTACCCTTAGAGGTTCCTAACGTTTGTGACATAGAAATGGGTCCATCTTGGGGAGAAGCGGAATAACTTTCTAATAAGTTTGACACGTATGCGATAATATGGGATATTCCTCAAACCATTAATTACGGAGAACTAGGATGGAACTAAAACCAATCGAGGAGGCACAAACAGAAGCCGAAAAGTTTTTTGAACGGGAAGACGTTCAAGCCCTTTTTCATGAAGCTTGTCGGCTGTCTACCTGTTCGCTGCCTAACTATCAATTAGGGAAAACACTTTGGAAGCGTATGTACGATGCGCCTCATCCGTCAAAACAAAAAAGGGATGAATTGTATAAATTGGAAAGAGACCTTTTCCATGTTGCTTGCGCTTTAAACAGGCGCGTAGAAGCCATAACAATAAAAAAAGATTGAAGACAATCTATATGATCCTGAAACCCTGCTTCGGCGGGGTTTTTCTTGCATTCTTGTATATCTTCCTATAATATCGTAGATATCCGGGGGCATCGGAGAGAAAAATATGGATACAACACGTTGGAAAAGCATTCTCGTACCGCGAGAAGTGTACGAAGAGATTAAGGCGCTTTCTAAATCAGAAGGCAGAACCATTGGCGGACAGCTACGGCTAGTCTTCGAGTGGTATAAAGAAGCGGAGCATCGCAGCAATGACAGTGACGGATCAAACACCGGACAGTGATGACATCGGTAAAAGGTTGAAAGAGAACCTTTGCCCGCGTTGCGAAACTAAATTGACATGGGTGTCTAAAACAGACGTAACCGCTACACGAAAGTGTAACCTATGCGGGATGCAAGTTTATGACGGCATCAATAAAGAAGGTTAATCATGGTGTATGACCTCATTGTTCGAAGGGTTGGCGGTATGGGATACAAACCCGTTACCCGAAGCGAAGAGGGCTTTGGCTACCTGCCCATAATTAAAAATGAGAACGGTAAAGAACTTTACCGCGGCGAATTTAAAGAAACTGCCGAAGAAGCGTTGCAAGCTTGTTCAGCAATGTTGGTTAAGATATGCGATTAAGTGTTGCTTATCCCATACCGGAGTGTATAATACCCTTGAACATGCTAGTCATGTTCTCCGTAGTTGACCCAGACCCCAGTTCGGTTGCCCCCGGCTGGGGTCTTTTACGTTAAGGAGACTAGAATGGCGGATTTTGTAGACGGCCTCATGGCCAAACAACCAAACGAGAAGGCACCTGACTTCGTTAAGTGCGCACTCAGTATCAAAAGAACGGACCTCATCGCGTGGCTCACGGGCCAGACCGATGACTGGATCAACGTTCAAGTCAAAGAAAGTAAAGGTGGCAAATGGTATGCGGAGGTGGATACATGGAAGCCGAGAAGCGAGTAAGCGACATCGAATGGTCTTGGGCCGTATCAACCATCAATAAGGTGGTGAACGAATCTTTAAATAAAGCCGAATGCGATGAACGATTAAAACCTAAACAACGATTGCAACGATCCCTAGAGATCGAAAAAGCATGGCAACGGATTTTACAGGGCTAACCTTGGAAGCTCTCTCATTCATGCTTTTCGGAGCGTTTCTGGGGGTTATGTTCCGAGGTGCGTACTTGATCGTTCAGGATAAAGAACGAGAGTTCCAACGGCGCAAAAAATTAAGAGAGGAAAACCATGAAAGCACTACTAACCATAGATGAAGTCTGCGCAATCGCAGGCGTATCCAAACCAACCGTGTACCGTAAGGTCAAACTCGGTGAGTTCCCAGCACCAACCAAGGTGCCAACAACCGCGGCCCGCGGACCAAAGCTCGTTAACCGCTGGAAGAAAGGCGAAATCCTAGATCACGTCAAAGCGCATAGCGCACTTGAAGATACCGACGAACACTGGTATGAAAATGCGCCCGCGTCAAAAAAAGCATGGACCGAATGGGATAAGACTGCTGTCAGCGTAAGGTGCTATGAACACAAGCATTCGATCCTAGCAGTAATCGGTGGAGTGCTGGCAGGTTTGGCCGTCTGGATATTTAAATAGGGGGTGACCCGCCCCCAGACTGTAAAGGAATGCAAGCAAGGGTGCCTGCGAGGAGTGCCATAAGGGCGGGCCAAAGCCATTATCCTATATAAAAAGGGTGCGGTCCACGGGTCGCGGAACACGAAACACGGTTTCTACATATATAGACAGTAAATATAAAATATATTTTTTTGGTGAAAATAGGTGTAACTGGTGTAACCGTGTAACCGGAGCAGTTAAGCCTATGTTATATATAGAGATATACAGTTACATAAGTAGAAAACAAAAAAGTAACCGTAACCGAGTTTATGTAACCAGTAGGGAGCTTATTGCGTATAGCGGTTCTGAAAAGTTTTTATATTTATTTATATTTTACTTCCTATATATACCAAACGGCTCTAAGTTATATTAAACTATCGCTTAATAACTGGAGTATTACATGCCACGATCTGCCGCACCTAAATCTGTTATACCTACACCGAAAAAGAAAGTAGGTAGACCCAAAGCCACAAAAGCCCAACCACTTACGCGAAGGCAGGAACTGTTTGTTAAAGAACTGGTTTCTAAAGATGGCCAGATAACTATGCGTGAAGCAGCCATCAATGCGGGTTATCCTGTTGGTTCCGCCCACACTAGAGCTTATGAGCTAACCAACCCAAACATTAGCCCCCATGTTGTTAACGCTATCCAAGCGTATCGCTCAGAACTGGATGCTAAATTTGGTGTTAACTACCAGCGACACCTAAAAGACCTGCAAACCATTAGAGACATGGCTTTGAACAATGGCGCGTACAGTGCTGCGGTTCAAGCCGAATACCGGCGAGGGCAAGCGCAAGGTGATATTTATGTAAGCAAGAGTGAAATCAGAACTGGCAGCATCGACAGTATGAGCAAAGATGAAGTCATGAAGGCACTCAAGGAGATAAAACAAAGCTATGCCCCGATTACTATCGACGTTACTCCCGAAGGAGAAAGCAATCCCCAAAACCGCGACAAAGCGCGAGGCCGACTTTTGGAGGCAGATGAAATCGGGGATGAAGAGGACCGGACGCGACATTAAAGCGACCCGGTTAGAGACTTGGGCAATGCCCGGAGTGCCTGACGTAGTTTTGTGTGATGAACGTGGTTTGTTTCACTTTGTAGAATTAAAAGCCACCGCAGGTAACGCGGTCGATCTTCGTCCCCACCAAGTGGCTTGGCTAACCAATCATGGGCACGGTAGCGTCTGGGTAATGCTTAAAAAGCACAAAACTAAAAACCAACCTGAACAGCTATTCTTGTATAGAGGTTCGGAAGCAATGGACCTTAAAATGGAAGGTTTAAAGATTGAACCGTTTTACCATACATCCGGCCCGGTAGACTGGGATTATGTATTCAACTTGATCTGTCCCACAACATCGCATACAATCCCATAGTCAACTTAACTAATGGAGAATTGACTATGACTTATGATGAAAGGCACGGCGGGCCGTATGATCGCGGGACCGCAGATTTTTGGTACGGTAGACAATACGACCCTCATTTTTTTAAGGGCGCTACTCATTCCACCGATAAGGTTGAACTGAAATATATGACGCCCGCGGAGATAACCGCTTACAGTAAAGGTTATAAAACTGCCGAAGCTAATGGCAGTCAAAAGGATTGGGGGTAATATGTTTTTTTTAATTAAATGGTGGGCAAGATTGCGTTATGGTTCGGATGAGGTTGATAAGTTTGAACGCGAGCGGAAACAACCCCGACCCCAAAAACGACCGCGGCAACGGATAAAGCGCAGGCGGTAAGATTAAAAAATATTAGCCCGGTTGACTCCGGGCTTTTTTATGGTGTAAGGTATGCGATAAATCTTATACACAACTATGGGGGCAACCATGTTAAAGACAGTAGAAACAAGCCGAGCAGAAAAAACCAACGGGATCGCAGTAACCTATCGCGCAGGCAATGGCGAAAAGTATGCGACCTGCCCAGCATCTTGCAAAATGAATTGTAGCGGTAAAGGTGCGCAGGAAATTGACGCAGATTATTTTGATGCGTTATTGGATGCGGTTCCGAATAAAGGCCAGTCTTTTACCTATACGCATTTCAGTTGGAATAAATGGGCCGACAAATTAAAGCCGGGTAAAACGGTGGTTAACTTTTCTGCGGATACTTTAGTAAGTGCTGCCGCAGCATCGCGAGCGGTCCCGACCGTTGTAGTGCTTCCGGAATCCGAATGGCAGCACGGGAAAAAAACCAGCGCACCATTATTTGGTCGAACTAATAACCGCGGCGACTTTATAGTTTCGGACCGGGTGCCGGTGGTTCGCTGCCCCGCAGAATACCGCGACGGATTTAGCTGCCGCGATTGTGGGAACGGTGACCCGTTATGCGCTCGCCTAGATCGAAACTTTATAATTGGGTTTACTGCGCACGGCGCCCGCAAGAAAAAAGCAGCGGACCCGGAAACCCGTGGCGGATGTTATGCCGACGGCGGAAACGTTCGCCTACATTGGGACGCCACTAGCAACCACCACCAGCCCGACGAAACCGACGGCGAGAAACTAAAACGGTTCGCCAAGTCTTTACCCCCACGCAGTATTATACGGCACCATGTTGCCGGGGATATTGGAGCGGAATAACTTTTTTAAATATTAGGTTGCGCCGTATACAATTTTATGGGACATTATGGGGGGAGGGAGCAATTCCGCCCCCTTTTTGTTTTTACGGAGAACATAATATGACTTATCAAACTAACGCATTTGCGCACGGGATTGGCAATTCCGAAGTATCGTCACAGTGGTTTAGCCGCCCGGATGATCAAAAGTTTTTATCTCTTGATGACATGCTGGCCCATAAAAAAATAGACTCGCAACGGATGACAAGCCGGACGGTTGACACCCACAAAATCCAGATTGTTGGAGAATTTGACGAAGCGAACCCTAGCCGCGGAGATTTGCGGATTGAATACGCTGACGACAACCACCGCGAGCACGTGAACAGTCCAACCAATTGGAGCTTTGGACAATTGTCCCAACTGGCCGGAGCGCCTGCGGGTTATCTTAAAGACTTGCCCGCACCCTTGGCAGCGGATTGCATTCAATGGGGTTTGAAATATAACCGGGGTAAAGAATTGATTAAGGTATACGGCAGTCAAACCGACGGCGGAGAATTGCGAGCCGCAACTGGTCCCGACTATGGCCGCATTTATGATTGGGAAATACTCGAACCAATTAAGCATTTGGTTGACCAATCCGGCGGACGTTGGAAAGTGCCGGGGATGATGACGGGAAGTAATAACGGCATGGCGGTTTATGATCCAGAAATACCCGTTTCAATGGATACCACCACATTGTTCGCCAGCGACCGCGACGTTTTCGTTTTCTTGGTGGATGATCGCAACCCTATCGAAGTCGGTAAGCTTGCCAACGGTGAGCCTGATTTAATGTTCCGCGGGTTTTATGCTTGGAACAGTGAGACCGGCAGCAAAACGGCAGGTATTGCGGCCATGTATCTGCGCGGGGTTTGTATGAATCGCAACCTATGGGGCGTCGAGAATTTCCAAGAGATTAAAATAAGGCATACTAAATTTGCCCCGGATCGTTTCGCCTACGAAGCCCGCCCGGCTTTGGAAAGCTTTGCGCATGGTGCGACCGCTACATTTATCGAGGGCGTTCAAGCCGCGAAAGCTGCCAAGATTGCGACCGATGACGAAAGCCGTTTAGAGTTTCTAAGCAAACGCGCTGGACTATCTGGGCGCATGGCGAAAGCCGCAGCGGCGCGACATATGATAGAGGAAGGCCGACCGGTCGAGACGGTATGGGACGCAGCGCAGGCGATAACCGCAATCGCTCGCGATATACCGCACCAAGATTCCCGGATTGAAGTAGAGAAAAAGGCCGGTGCGCTACTGGATAAAGTCGCAGCCTAGGCCAAACCGCAGCACCATCGAAGCCCGCCATTGTGCGGGCTTTTTTGTGGGGCTTTACTTTCCATAGAGTTATCCCATACAATCCCATACACGGGGGCAATAAAGCCCGCGCAACTACGGAGAAAATAAAATGGGCAATGTAATAGAAATAAAGACGCGACCATCCGACGTGATACTGGACCGCGTTTATAATCCGTCAGAGGATGATAATTTTGGCGGGGCAACCCCTGCACAATTGACAGAAGCCTGTGGGCTGATCCCCGACTTCTTTTGTCAAGCTTGTTTGATGGCCTCACCTTTAACGCTGGAAAATATCGCCGCCGGTATGGATAGCGTCTACCAGTTCGGCGGGTTTGGATCGTATCCATACAAGGGCACCATTGATGACGAAGGCACTTATCAAAGCGAAGACAAAGATGATGACGCATTGCCCCCGTTGGCGCGTTTCATCTTCATGTACTTCGAGTGCTTTGTTTACGAGTACGGCATCGCAGCGATCCGCGACCGTGCGACCCGTCAAACTAAAATAGCGAGGTTTGACTAATGGACGCGCAAACAGAAAAGACACTGGCCGAACGGTTGTTGTTCCAGCTTCAATGGCTGGGTGTTATGGGCATGGCTGGCCGTGAAGATGAAGCCGACGCCGCCTATGTTAAGGCGCAGGAATACGCGCAGGAATTGATTGACGCTGGGCACTAAACCGGATCAATCCAACACTAAGCCCGCCACGTGCGGGCTTTTTTGTGGGGGTTGCGTTTATCGCATTCTATCGCGTATAATCCCATACATCGGGGCCGCGGTGGCCGCGTGTTAATTACGGAGATTAAGACAATGAGAAAAGAAACCCAAAAAATCGCAGAGGCTTTTGCACGTGGGCAAGCGGCAAAGGCTGCGCGGACTGAAACGGACGGGCGCACTGTTTGGCTACATGGCAACCGGATTGCCCAGCGCGAAGATGATGGCAGCGTATGGGTCACCCTCGCAGGCTGGGGAACTGTTACCACCCGCGAACGCTTAAACGGTATCTGTCAGGAATTGGGCGCACCCTTTGGCTTTTGCCAGCGGGACCATTCGCAGCGGGTAATAGTAAACGGCGCACTGTTAGACGTTGGCGATCATGACCGCGTTCAAATCATCGCAGGGGTTGCCGCATGATCGCCACTATTCAGCAAATGCCCCTTAAAGATGTCCCCCGCGGTGAGTTCGTCCGCCGCAAGCTGGACGCTAAAAAGACATATACCCGCGGGGACTATGACCGATCTAGTCGCACCTATTCGCTCGATGACTGGGACGATATAAGCCGCGCTGTGTACCTCAAAGGTGCCGCGCTTGTATGGGTTGGCTTCGAGTTCTAAAGCCGCCCCAGTGCTACCCTAAGCCCGCCACGTGCGGGCTTTTTATTGCCTAGTGTTTAAGAGTTAATTAAGGCGGGCCGTGCCCCGCGTACCAGTTCCCAAACCTACGGGCCGTGCTCCGTGGTCCGCTGGCCATTGGCCGTGCACCTTGGCCGCTGGCCGTTAACCGCTGCGCGAGCTGCGCGACGCGATGACCTCAGCCGGTGAAAGTTAACCCGCGTCCGGTCCGCCGTGGTCCGTGATCCGTTGCCCATTGCCCCCGGTCCATCCGCCGGGAAAAACGCGCAGGGTCCCCCTGATATCGGGTCAAAAGCCCCAGCCCGCGACCAATTCGAGGCGATCCGAGCGCCGCCGCCCCCCGCGGCTGCCTGCGGAGGCTAGGGCCATGTTTCTCGCGAATAATTACTATAAAATTTAAAATAAGGTTAACTGTCTTATATTTGTGCTTAAAATCGCATACAATACGTGATATGTTTCACGTGAAAAATCGTGATATGTTTCACGTGGAACATTAAAAACTGCGTATGAAAAATTAGCTAGGGACCCCTATGAGTTCAGCCCAAACCGTGTTGATGGAAGAGAAAAAACTGAAGCTTGAGCTTCGGCTCGCGCAGCTTGAGAAAAACGAAAAGTGCCAAAATGATTTTTTAAGTTTCGTAAAAACAGTCTGGCCTGACTTTATTGCGGGCCGTCATCATCGAATCATTGCCGAGAAGCTAGAAAGGGTCGCGAGCGGCGAGCTAAAGCGTTTGATTATCAACATGGCACCGCGGCACACGAAGAGTGAGTTTGCGTCGTTCTTGTTTCCGGCATGGATGATGGGCCGTAATCCGAAAATGAAGATCATTCAAGCGACGCACACGACGGAATTGGCGGTTAACTTTGGTCGTAAAACAAAAAACTTGATTGAAAGCGACGACTTCAAGGATATTTTTCCGGAGGTAAAGTTAGCGGCTGACAGTAAGGCCAGTGGTCGGTGGGACACGAACAAGGGTGGGATGTATTACGCGGTTGGTGTTGGTTCGAACTTGGCGGGACGTGGTGGTGATTTGGTCATTATTGATGATCCGCACTCTGAGCAGACGGCGATGAGCAACAATGGCTTTGATGATGCTTGGGACTGGTACACAGGTGGTCCTAGACAGCGTTTACAGCCGGGTGGGTCAATTGTATTGGTTCAAACTAGATGGTCTGAGAAGGACATGACGGGCCAGTTAATGAGGGCTATGTCAAAAGACCCTTTGGCGGACCAATGGGAAGTTGTGGAGTTACCGGCAATTTTTGAGGATGGGACTCCGTGCTGGCCTGAGTATTGGAGTTTGGAAGATTTGACTTCGGTTAAGGCTTCGATTCCGCCTTCTAAGTGGAACGCGCAGTATCAACAAAATCCTACGGGTGAAGAGAATGCGATCATTCGTCGTGAGTGGTGGAGACTTTGGGAGCCTGAAAAAATTCCGGAGTTAGAATATGTGATACAAAGTTATGATACTGCTTTTAGTAAACGTGAGACGGCGGATTATTCGGCTATTACGACGTGGGGGGTGTTTTATCCTAATGAGGGTGGTTCGGGTCCTAATTTAATTTTGTTAGATAGTAAAAAGGGACGTTGGGATTTTCCTGAGTTAAAGCAAGTGGCGCTAGATAATTATAAATTTTGGGAACCTGATACAGTTATTATTGAGGCGAAAGCGTCAGGGACCCCTTTGACCCAAGAATTACGTGCTATGGGCATACCCGTTGTAAACTTTACACCGAGCCGCGGTAACGATAAGGTGAGTCGAGTCCATAGTGTATCGCCTTTATTTGAGGCGGGTATGGTGTGGGCACCTGATGAGACTTTTTCGGATGAATTGATCGAAGAGGTTGCTGCTTTTCCTAACGGAGAGTTTGATGACTTGGTTGATAGTATGACGCAGGCGCTTATGCGCTATAGACAAGGGAATTTCGTTCAACTACCAACAGATGACTGGGAAGATGATGAAAACCATGCTAAAGTGAAAGCGTATTATTAACTTTTTTTATGGAAGGTTTGCGAATGTATAGTGCTGCGGTGAATCTTGGAGCGGGCGGATTTGTCTCATACTTTGAGGACGGAGGCGCTTCTGTCCAATTAGGCGAGACTACCGAACTTCCGGCACCAATTCAAGAACAAGAGTTCGAAGAACGTGGCGTAGGAACTTTTTTAGCAGAACAATTCCTTCCTTTTGTGGAGCCTCCCGAAGGCGCACGGTATAATGCCGATAGACAATCTGAGATCAGAGCGTCTGGTAATCCGGGTTCCGAGGCCCGCGAAACTTATTACGGGGACGGCCCTACCTTTTTCGAGAACCTCGAAAGTGAATACGGGTATCCGTTAGTTCAGGACCCTATATCGGGTGAAAATCGTCATGGTCGGCCAGCCGGTCGCGAAGATTTACCCACACCCCAAGAACTATCGGATAGTCGTGCGCATATGTTAGGTAGCGCAATGATGTCCGCGGACTACGGCCCAAAGACTGCGATGACTGTTGGTAACATGGGCGAAGATTTTAGTGCTTCTAATCGTTTACATCGTGCTATGGATAAGCGTAACAATGCGGTAGGTGTATCAATATTTAAACAAGCTGGGATAGACTCTACTCCCGCGCAACTTGCGCAGATGGTAGATGCTAAAATTTTCCAGCAACTGGATGCAATTATGGGACGGCCTACGAATGATCGTGGCTTTGCAAGTCCTGAGAAGGGGCCTGATCTGTATATACCGCGAGATCAGTACGGCTACTTCATTTCAGATTATTAGGAGCGGAAATGGCAAATGGTAAACCAAACGCAGGCTTGATGGATGTTCCATCACAACTTGACCCTGACGATTTAATGGCTGAGATAGAGCTTGAGATTCCGGATAGTCAGGGCATTGTGATGGCCCAGATAGACTCTGAAGAGGTTGGCTCCATTGAGATCAGCCCTGAAGACGACGGCGGTGTTACTGTTGATTTTGATCCGCAGGACCAGCGCGGTGTTAACGAAGATTTTTATGCTAACTTAGCCGAAGAGATGCCGGACCGTGAGTTATCACGTATTTCGAGCGATCTGTTGTCTGAGTTTGACGCTAATAAGGCGAGTCGCCAAGAGTGGGAAGATGCTTACACTAACGGTCTTGAGCTTTTAGGCTTTACTTACGATGAGCGTACCCAGCCTTTCCGTGGAGCCTCCGCGGTAACACACCCTTTGCTTGCTGAAGCTGCAACGCAGTTCCAAGCACAAGCTTTTAACGAATTATTACCTGCTGCGGGTCCCGTGCGTACTGTTGTTATGGGCAAAGAATCGCCCTCAAAAAAGCAACAAGCACAGCGTGTACGTCAGTTTATGAACTATTACATCACTACAGTGATGGAAGAATACACACCAGACATGGACCAGATGTTGTTTTATCTCCCGTTAGCGGGTTCTACGTTTAAGAAGACGTATTACGATGAAACGTTAGGTCGTGCGGTATCCAAGTTTGTCCCGGCAGAGAACTTAGTTGTTCCTTATGAGACCGCGGACCTTGAAACATGTCCTAACATTACGCAAGTTGTGCGTATGTCGCTTAACGATTTACGCAAGCGCCAGATTTACGGCACGTATTTAGACGTTGAAGTTATTCCTGCGCAGAAGGAAATGAGTTCGCTCGAAGGCGAGATGGACCGTATTGAAGGTTTGGAACCTAACCAAATAGATTATGATTGTACAATTTTAGAAGTACACGCTGATTTAGACTTGGAAGGTTATGAAGAACTAGATGAAGAGGGTGAGCCTACAGGCATTAAGGTTCCTTACATCGTAACGATTTCTGAGGACAATGGTCAGGTTCTGTCTGTCCGCCGTAACTATCTTGAAGAAGACGAGTTAAAGAAAAAAATACAATACTTCACCCACTTTAAATTCCTACCGGGATTTGGTTTTTACGGGTTAGGTTTAATACACACTATTGGTGGTTTGTCACGAACTGCCACAGCGGCTTTGCGACAGTTGATCGACGCCGGTACGTTGTCCAATCTCCCAGCAGGCTTTAAGGCCCGCGGACTACGGATCAGGGATGACGATTCTCCGTTGCAACCCGGTGAGTTCCGAGATGTGGACGCACCCGGAGGGGCTATCCGTGATAGCCTTATGCCGTTGCCATTCAAGGGTCCTGACCAAACATTGTTTCAGTTGTTGGGTTTTGTTGTAGAAGCTGGTCAACGTTTTGCTACGATCACGGACCTTAAAGTAGGGGACGGTAATCAACAGGCTGCGGTAGGTACAACGTTAGCGATGATGGAGCAGGGTACTCGTGTAATGAGTGCTGTCCATAAGCGTTTGCATTACGGCATGAAGCAGGAATTTAGAATCCTTGCTCGCGTTATGTCTGAGAGTTTGCCCCAGCGGTATCCGTATACGGTTCCGGGCGGTGACGAACAGATCATGCGTGAGGATTTTGATGACCGTGTAGATGTAATGCCGGTTAGTAATCCTAATGTATTTAGTCAAGCGCAGCGTATTGTACTGGCACAGACTAAGCTTCAGCTTGCCTCGCAGGCTCCGGAAATACATAATATTAGTGAAGTGTACCGTGATATGTACGAGGCACTTGGTGTAACGGACATTGATCGGATTATGAAGGCGGTTCCGACAGACGAGCCTGTACCTATTGATCCGGCACAAGAAAACATTAATGTATTAGATATGTTGCCGTTACATGCCTTTGAGGGACAGAACCATCAAGCCCATATTCAAGCGCACTTAACGTTTGGCGCGTCTCCAATGGTTGGTAATATGCCGCCGATGGCGATAAGCTTGCAGAAGCACGTCATGGAGCATGTTCAGATTGCAGCGAAAGAACAGGCTGCGGTTGCGTACCTACAGCAGGTACAGCAGAAAGGTGGTCAGCCTGCTAGTGATGACGAGATGTTAGAGATTGAGCGCATTACGGCACAATTTGTAGCGGAAGGTTTACAACAGGTTAAAGAATTATCTGGCGAAATGTCGGGTGCTGGCGCTCCTGATCCGTTGGTTCAGCTTAAAGAGCAAGAGCTACAGATCAAGGCACAAGGCGATCAGGCCGATCAACAGATTGACCAAGCCAAGGTTGAATTGGACGCACAGAATCAGCAGACTCGTTCAGGTCAATTCGACAGGCGTCTTGCTTCTCAGGAAGCACAAACACAGGCACGTATCCAAGCTGCAATGGAGCGTGAGATATTGAAACAGTCAGGAGGGAATCCAAATGAAAGGTAAAGTAAAAGTAAATGGTTCCGCGCCGAAAGCGCCACCAAAGCCAGTAGAGTATGCACAGATCGACAAGCAAGGTCGTATTCCTTATGGGAAGACAGCTAACGTTTCTGTACCAAAATCTGTAATTGATTACAGTGGTGCGTCACCTACTCGGAAAGAAACCGCTCGTGGCATGGGTGCTGCAAAACGAGGCGGAAGCTATATAGGTTGTTAAGATGCCCTTAAAGAAAGGTAGTAGCAAAAAAACAAAAAGCCAGAACATTAAGAAATTGATGGAAGAAGGCTATGAAAAGAATCAAGCAGTTGCTATTGCTTTGTCTGAGGCAGGGGAAACTCCAGCCAAGCGAATGGCACGTGGAGGGATGGTAAAGGGTTTTAGCCCTATTGCTCGCCCACAACGTTTTTTAGGAGTGTTCTAATGGGTCCTATAGGTGGATTTAACTTTAAACTCCCTAGTAGTCTTTACACTACACCTGCGGCGGCCCCGTCGCCACGGGTTTTAGCGGTAAATACTCCGGGAATAAACTTTGAAAATCTTCAGGTAACCCCTGAAATGCTGGCTAATATAAAAGCCAATGTTCCGATGCCTGCGCCCGTTCTGCCGCCTGCACCAATTCCATTTAATGTAGGGATTGGCGGTGAGGGTGGAGGCCAACCGATGCCTCAACCGATGCCTCAACCGATGCCTCAACCGATGCCTCAACCGATGCCTCAACCGATGCCTCAACCGATGCCTCAACCGATGCCTCAACCTCTTCCCGACCCTTCACTGGGTGGTATTGAAACCCTAGCGCCTACTATTCCTATGGTTGAAGACTTTGTAAAGCCTACGCCCGGAATACCTATGCCCGATGGTAGCACTTTTGATCTCGGAATAGGTGGAGAACCTTTACCTAATACAAGGGGTGGCGAACTACCCACCATGTCCCCTATGATGGGAGGCATTGACATAGATTTAGGGGGTATTGATTTAGGGGGTATTGCCCCTGCACCTGCCCCTGCCCCTGCACCTGCCCCTGCCCCTGCACCTGCCCCTGCACCGGGGTTTGATATAGGTATTGGCGGTGAAGGTGGTGGGGGCGGTAATGTATACATACCACCACCTGTTCCTGATCCTAATCCGGGACCTGCACCTGCACCTGCACCTACCCCTGCACCTACCCCTGCACCCGACCTTCCTCCCGGATTTGATCCCGGTATTGGCGGTGAAGGTGGTGGGGGCGGTAATGTATATATACCACCTGCTCCTGCACCTGCACCTGCTCCTGCACCTGCTCCATTTGATGCTGACGCGTATCCATTTATTCCGCCCGGAGCAAATACTACCGGTATGACGCCAGAACAGTTGGAAATCTTAAATAATTTCCATTATCAGTACCCTAACGGGATCGACATTGGTAGCATTAATCCCGGTATTGGTGCGGGCGGCGGTGGTACGGTTTCAAACGAAGACGGTTCTTACAGGGTAATCCCTGTTGACCCTGTTGGTGATCTTGGTGTGGGCGACCCTGTTGACGTTACTACGCCTTCAGAATCTAGGTCGGCTAGTTCTTATGGTCTTACAGGAGCAGTACAAACAATGCCTGTTGGGGCTAACCCTTTTAGAAGACCTGAATCGCAGCAAGGTATAGGGTCTTTAGCGGGCGGTGGTTAAAAATGTTACAACAATTAATAGGACCTGTTACAGGCCTACTCGATAAATTCATTGAGGATAAAGATCAGAAAGCAAAGCTGGCCCATGAGATTGGGACCATGGCAGAAAAACACGGGCAGGAGATTGCCCTTGCGCAGATTGCGCTAAATACCGCCGATGCTAAAGGTAACTGGTTTCAATCGTCATGGAGGCCGTTATGTGGGCATGTTTGCGTTTTAGGTTTAGCCGTAAATTTTTTAGTATCGCCAATTGCAGCCGGTTTTGGAGTAGAAGTTCCACAAGCGGACATGAGCGTGATGATGCCTGTTCTAATGGGGATGCTCGGTCTGGGGGGACTACGGTCGTTCGAGCGAGTAAAGGGCGTAATAAAATGACTTTTAAATTGTCACAACGCAGTCTTGGTAAATTAGAGGGAGTACATCCTCAACTTAAAGCAGTAGTTAAAAAAGCTATTAATTACACCAACGTTGATTTTGGCGTGACTAACGGTGTAAGAGACTCGGCTGAACAAGAAAGGCTTTACGCGTCTGGTAGATCGCAAACGATGAACTCAAAACATCTTATTCAGGACGATGGGTATTGTCATGCTGTGGACGTAGTTGCTTACGACGGTTCTAATGTTGTGTGGGAAATTAATGTTTATGATGATATTTGCGACGCTTTTAAAAAAGCTGCGCAAGAAGTAGGTGTTTCTATAAAGTGGGGCGCAGCGTGGTCAGAGGGCGATATTCGTACTTATGACGGAACTGCGGAAGATGCTATGAATGCTTACATTGACTTGCGTAGAAGCCAGTCGCGTAGGCCTTTTATTGATGGGCCGCATTTTGAAGTAATCGCATAAAATAATACTTTGTCCTAGCACATCTTATACTTTATGTGCTACGATATTATCAGACATTGTTCGATAATATGCGAGGTATAAATGGACGACATTTATGTGGCTGAAGCCGTCTTTCGAATCTTGAGAGAGAGACGCCAAGGCATTTTAGATTTAATGCAGTATGGGAACGTTAAGTCTATGGAGCAATATCGTGAGCTTATGGGCAATATGGAATGTCTAAATCACGTGGAACAGGAACTCAAGGGCCTGCTAGATAAACAGGAGCGATCTAATGACTAAATCTAAGATAGATTTGTCTGCTGCGCCTAACGCTGCTTTTCAAATAAAAGCGGAGTCAGGACCATCAGAGCCAATCAAAAAAACAGAAAAAGCGCCAGAAGAGAAAAAAAGCGACAAGCCTAATCTCGCTGATGCTTATGTAGAAAAACCTCGTCTCAATCCTGAGATGATTGGTAAATCCCTTCTCGACAGAATGCCCCAACCTACTGGATGGCGGCTTTTAGTTCTACCTTATCAGGGCCAAGGAAAAACCGCTGGCGGTATATTCTTGCCTTCTGAAACGATGGAAAAAAGCCAAGTCTCCACACAGGTCGGTTACGTTCTGAAAGTTGGCCCACTGGCCTACGCGGACAAACAAAAGTTCCCGTCGGGTCCATGGTGCGAAGCTAAACAATGGGTATTGTTTGCTCGCTATGCAGGGTCACGGTTTCAAATTGACGGTGGAGAGGTTCGTATTCTTAACGATGACGAAATCCTATCTACTATTTTGGACCCAGAAGATATTCATCAATTAACATAAGGAGAGATAGGTATGGCAGACGACAATGAACAAAATGTCGAACTAGATGTCAGTAATGCTCAAGAGACCGAAATAGAGGTCAATGAGGATTTAACGAGCAAAGACGACGATACGTCGGGTAGTTCGGACGATCAGTTTGAAAAAGCAGAAACCGCAACGCAAAAGCGTATAGACCGGTTAACTAAAAAGATGCGGGAAGCCGAGCGCCGTGAGCAGGAAGCAATAAAGTACGCTCAAGCTGTTCAGGGGGAATCAAATAACCTCAAGCAACGCATGACGAATTTGGATACTAATTATGTGTCTGAATACTCCAACCGTGTTAACACACAAATGGAGCAAGCAGAGGCCGCATTAACTCACGCCATTGAAGTCGGTGACAGTCAAGGCACGGTACAGGCTCAACGCAGTTTAACAGCGTTAGCTATTCAAGCAGATCGTGCAGAGCAAGCTAAAGCGCAAACAGCGCGGTCACAACAGCAAGCTGCCGCGCAACGAGAACAGCAGGTTCGTCAACCAATGCCTGCGCAGCAACCTAAACGTCCTGATCCAAAAGCAGAAAGTTGGGCTATGAAAAATAGCTGGTTTGGTTCAGACGAAGCAATGACTTACGCGGCCTTTGGTATCCACAAAAAATTAGTTGAAGAAGAAGGGTTTGACCCGCAGAGCGATGACTACTATACTGAGTTAGACAACCGTATTAGTTCTAAATTTAATACTGGTGCAGCTCCTAATAAACGACCCGCTCAGACGGTTGTAGGAGCTTCAAGGAATACATCTGGGCGCAGTGGGAGAAAGGTTAGACTCACCCCTAGCCAAGTCGCAATTGCGAAAAAATTGGGTGTGCCGCTTGAAGAATATGCGAAATACGTGAAGGAGTAATGAAGATGACAGACCAAACAAACGAAACGGGTTCTTCCATCAAGAGAACTTCTCGCGCAAATGAAACTAGGGACAAACAGGCTGTTCGTAAGCCATGGGCGCCCCCGTCAATGCTAGAAGCACCACCTGCCCCTGAAGGCTTTAGACATCGTTGGATTCGAGCGGAAACGCGTGGATTTGATGATACAAAGAACATCAGTGCCAAAATGCGTGAAGGTTGGGAATTGGTCCGTAAGGATGAATACCCTGACTTTGAATCGCCAGTTGTCGAATCAGGTAAATATCAAGGTGTGTTCGGAGTAGGCGGACTGCTTCTTGCCAGAATACCGGAAGAGACTGTAGCCGAGAGGACTGATTACTTTAGAAAGCGTAGTCAGGACCAAATGGAAGCGGTTGACCACGATATGATGCGTGAGAATGCTCACTCAACGATGAGGATTAGCAATGCTGATCGTCAATCTCGTGTAACCTTCGGCGGTCCTAAAAAATAAGGACTGCCCTAAATAGGAGAAATAACTAATGGCAAATCAAAATACTGCCTATGGTCTTCGTCCTATCGGGCTTGTTGGCTCTGCGTCAAACTCAACTGGTGTCACCCAGTATGAGATCGCATCTAACAATACCAACGCTATTTTTCAATATAGCCTTTGCGTCCCTTTGGCCGCAGGTGTTATTGATCAAGCTGGTGCTACCAATGGTGGTACTACGCAGGCGTTAGGTGTCCTGATGGGTGTAGAGTATGTGGATTCGGTTTCTAAGAAGCCAATCTTTATCAACTACTGGCCCGGTTCTGGGTCCGTCAGTGCTGACACAAACCACCCTGTAAAGGCGTTTGTTGCTGACAATCCAAACCAGCTATTCAAGGTCGCGTCTGACGCCACTTTGACAAACAGAGCAACAGCACAAGCAGCCGTTTTCGCGAACGCTTCTTTGGGTACTTCTGCTCGCACAGGTTCTACCGAAAATGGTAGTTCCAATTCCGCCTTGGGCGTTTCAACAATCAATACTACGGCGACGCTTCCGCTTCGAATCGTAGGTATTTCGGATGACGTAGCAAACAGTGATTATACTGCTGCTGGTATTCCTTTGATTGTGCGAATTAACGCTCATTTCAATTCACCGAGTAGCCGTTTTGATTCGCAGACTACTGCGACGACAACGGGCATTTAAGGAGGGCTAAACAATGGCTATTTCTCGCGCACAATTAGCGAAAGAGCTAGAACCCGGTCTAAATGCACTATTTGGATTGGAATACAACCGTTACGAGAATGAACATGGCGAAGTTTTCGACGAAGAGTCTTCGGACAGAGCGTTTGAAGAAGAAGTTATGCTCGGTGGTTTCTCAACAGCACCCGTAAAAGGTGAAGGCACTGCCATCACTTTCGACGATGCTCAAGAGACGTACACCGCTCGTTACACCCACGAAACTATCGCTTTAGCATTCTCAATCACTGAGGAAGCTATTGAAGATAATTTGTATGACCGACTAGCGTCGCGTTACACCAAGGCATTGGCTCGTTCAATGGCTCAAACCAAGCAGATTAAAGCTGCCGCTATCCTGAACAATGCGTTCACGGCGGGTGCTTCTGCGGGTGGAGATGGTGCAGCACTATGTTCTGCGGCTCATCCAAGTCTATCGGGTAACCAGACTAACCTTCTCGCCACAGCGGCTGACCTCAACGAAACTTCGCTTGAGCAAATGTTGATCGAGATTGCTGGTATGACCGATGAACGTGGTCTAAAGATTGCTGTACGCGGCATGAAGCTCATTATTCCTAAAGAGCTTCAGTTCATCGCAGAAAGAGTTCTGAACTCTAACTTGCGTTCGGGCACTGCTGACAACGATAACAACGCAATGAAGAACATGGGTATGATTCCAGAAGGGGCTGTGGTTAACCACTTCCTGACTGACTCAGACGCATACTTCATCAAGACTGACGCACCAAACGGCTTTAAATTCTTCAACCGTTCGCCTATTAAAACGGCAATGGAAGGGGACTTTGACACCGGAAACATGCGTTTCAAAGCGCGTGAGCGTTATAGTTTTGGTGTTTCTGACTGGCGTTGTGTGATGGGTACTCCCGGAGCATAATCGTAAAACGTTCAGACTTAAAAGGGGCTTCGGCCCCTTTTTTTTGTTATGATTGACAGATAACTCTGTACAATGTTATGTTTAGTGTATCGGGAAACATTCCGGCGAATCTGACAGTCCCCGACTGACGATATGCAGACAGATTCACCTTAACTCGCATGTGAGGAACTTATTATGGGCCAGACTACTTTT
>Ga0307985_10000724_pt1 | contig 19007 bp, 34 predicted proteins | sample EllFjometageno80_FD_203155 | JGI IMG/M metagenome (GOLD analysis project Ga0307985, IMG submission 203155) | Marine microbial communities from Ellis Fjord, Antarctic Ocean - #80 | ecosystem: Environmental > Aquatic > Marine > Unclassified | place: Southern Ocean | collected 2014-10-09 | reverse complement strand
CTAGTTGTATTAACAAAATAACCTTTGCTAGCAACAGATGTAAAGTTTGCAGTTTGTATTGCAGTAACCCAATCAGTACCCGTAGATACTGTAACAGCGCCCGATGCACCATTTACACTAGTAACTATGTCACCGCTTATAAGGTTTGTTGTTAATTTTGTTAATGCCATTAGTTAAATTGTATATTTCCACCACCTGCTGCAGTAAATATTGTTATTGATGTTCCAGAAACAGTGGTTGTATCTGTTGTGTATACGAAACCACCTGAACCTGATGCTGGTGTTATAGAATAAGTACTAGAGTATCTAAGTATTACTATTCCTGAACCACCATTCATACCAGGAGTTGAAATTGTCGGTAAATTACTACCACCACCACCACCACCACCAGTATTAGCAGTAGCATTTATAGTTGGAATACTACCTCCGCCAGGTGTTGCCGTTGGAGTAATGGTATTCCCTCCACCTGAACCTCCACTTGCTCTAGGTGTAGATGTTTCTGTGATAGAAGATAATAAACCTGCCCCTCCAATACCAGATGAACTTCCTCCACTTGCGCCAATTCCACCAGCACCACCACCACCACCACCACCATAATTACTAGGAACACTTGTAGCAGTTCCTCCAGCATATCCTTGATTTGAAGTACCTGAACCTACAAACCCGCTATTATAATAACCTTGACCACCTCCAGATCCTCCATTATTTGGTATTCCGCTACTATTTTTACCACCACCGCCACCACCAATTGAAGTTATAGAAGTAAAAACAGAATTAGTTCCATTTGAACCATTTTGACCAGTAGCACCACCAGCACCACCTGCTCCTACTGTAATAGTATAATCAGTTGCTGGCAGTAATGTTGGAGTTGTTTCAGAAGAGCCTCCTCCTCCAGAAGCTTCATTATTAAATGAGTTTCTATAACCACCAGCACCACCACCACCAGCGTTTTCATTAGCACCACCACCACCGCCACCTGCAATTACTAAATAATCTACAAGCAATGGAGGTGCTATTGTTAGTCCAGATAAAACAAGTCCTATATTTAATGAATTTGAAGATGGATAAACTCCTGAAATAGTAATTGTTAATATATTACCTGGGTTTGCATTATTATAACCCTGTGTATATGTAAAACCTGAAGGCAAACCGGTTAGTGCAGCTGTACCACTTAAAGTACCACCCAACGGATCTGTTACCGTAAAGGTTGTTGCTGCAAGTATACTTCCAGCTTGTCCTGTTGAAGTTTGAGGACTTACAGCAGTATAAGTTAAAGACTGACCTGAAGGTGTTGCCCAAGATACGGTAGTATCTATTAATGTATTAGATATTGTAAAGTTATTAGGAGAATTTGTAACCACACTTATACCAGTACCACCAGTTAATGTAGCAGGTGCTAAAGTTCCACCTGAGTTTAAGAATCCTACAGATCTCATTTCTATTGTAACACCGTTAGGAGGTGCTGTAGCAAAAGTTACTACATTAGCCGCTAATGACAATGTGCTTATATTCTGGTATAAACCATTTAAGTACACTTCAATAGCATTTATGTCCACAGGAGTTATTCCAAGAGAATAAGCTACTTGTGATCCATCTCCTGTAAATGTATCTGTATATAGAGCGTTAGTAGATGCTGAGATAGCACCTAAAACCATCACTTCAACTTCATAGGTATTCTGTGGTGCTGTAGCAAACGTTAAAGAAGTTCCAGATATAGCATAAGTGCTTTTATCTTGATATATACCTTGCATAAATACAAAGCTCATATTCTCTTCAGTAACAGTTGTATTCAAAGTGAATACTGTTGTACTCCCGTCCCCAGTGAAGTTATTTTTATTAAATCCACTTAAAGCCAAAGCCTTAATATGAACTACTTCTACATTAACACCATTTGGTGGTGCTGTAGTAAATGTAACTACATTACCTGTAGTTCCATATGTTAATTTAGATTGATAAACACCACTTACATATACCTGTGTAGCATTTTCATTTATAATAGATAGTGATGTGGCAAAAGCTACTTGAGAACCATCACCTACAAATTCATCTACTTCAATTACACCATCGACTGCAACAAAATGCATTATCTCTATTTCAGTACCGTTTAAAGGTGCTGTTCCGAATGTTAATGTATTACCAGTGGCTGTAAAACCATCTTTATCTTGGTAAACACCATCTAGATATACTTGTAGATTATTTTCAGTTATAACTGTAGCAGAAACTCCATAAGCAACAGTTACCCCGTCAGCAGTATAGTTGTTTCTCTGTACAGTTACAGTACCTCCACCTCCACCCGTAGAAGCTATTGTAAGCGTGTCTGTTGCAGCATCAGTAGTTAAACTGATATTATTACCAGCAGCCACTGTTAAAGTGTCTGTAGGACCATCTGCTACAATACTAGTTTGTCCAGATACTGCAAAAGTTTTAAAAGCTTCAGTAACAGATCCTCCGCCACCTCCACCTATCGCTCCCCAAGCGGGAGTTGCTCCAAAGTATCCTTCGAACTCAGCTGAAGTGGTGTTGTATCTAAACATACCAACTGCAGGCGAGCCTGGGCGCTGGGCATCAGTACCATCTGGTACTTGTATCCAGTTCCCGCTTGATATTGATAGATACCCATCAATTTCTACCGAATTTTTAAACTTCGTAGCCATATATTATATTTCTTGAATAAGTACTCTTATATCATTTGTAGTAGGTGCTGTTGTAAATGAAACAGTTACAATATCTGCAGATGTTCTAACAACATCAGCAATAACAGTATCATAAGAAGATAAATCATACAGCTGTACTATTACATCATATGAATTTAAGTTATGTGTAACAGTATATGAAGTTGCAGATCCATTACCTATCGATGCTTTAAATGATTTAGATACTAATTGAACCCAACCAGCAGCATCTACAGTAAAGTCTGTAGAGTCATAACCAGATATACCTTTAATAGCGGCACCTGATGTGGCCGCTGCGGTAGCTATATCTACGTTACTTTGAACTACAGTCCACTTAGATAATGCGCTACCACCATTCGCGGCCATGTCTTCTTCCGCAATCAAAAAGTCTCCTACTCTTACCTGTTCTGTAAAAAATAACCCATCTGCGGTTACTGTATATGTATCTCCTGTTGTTATTATTATGTTTGTAGCAGAATCTAAGTCTGGTGTGTTTGTAGCAGCATCATAAGCGCCTTTATAGGTTAATCCACCTACAACTGCAGAATCAACATAAGCCTTAGTGGCTGCATCTTGAGCTAATGTAGGATCTGTTACATTGATTATCTTATTACTACCCATATCAACATCAGCAGCTGCTGTTGCTAACGAACTTATAGGTGTACCAATTACAAAGTCGTAAATCTGGTCACCTGTAGCTAAAGCTGTACTGTTATTAGCTACTGTAGCTGTTACCATAGCTAACTGTACTATAGGTCCTGCTCCGTTTGTTACCGTAAGCTGGTTTGCTGTAGTCGTTGTTATCTCTGATATATCACCTGCAAAAGATGTCCACGCTGAGCCATTATAATAATAAACTAGATTATCACTAGAATTATAGTATATCTGGCCGGCGACAGGAGCTGATGGTGCAGTACCTAAAACCTGGATTACAGCATTTTGTAGCTGATTCTTGTTTAAATCAAGATTATTTAAATATTTTATTGCCATTTTTTCTTAGTTTAAGTATGCTTTTCCGCTTGTTGCAGATGTAAATACTACTGTTATTTTGTTTTCGCTATTGTAAGTTATCGCTCCGTTTATTATATTACCAGATGAATCTACTGTTGTTATACTTGGGTATCTTCCTAAGTTATGTTCTATAACCCATGTAGATGCTGCAACACTAAAGTCTTCTACATATTCATATGCTGCACCTCCAAATGGTTGGAATGATATTACATCATTTCCTACTAATCCTGAAGCTCCTTGAGGTTCTAACGCAAATAAGAAAGCATCCCCAGTTTGTAAACTAGTAGAACTTTTAACTCTATATAAACCATAGCTAGATTCTTCGGTAGTACCTATGTCTATGATTCTAATTAATTGATTAACTAAATGAGGAACCATAGGAGCAACATCTTCTCCATTTCTATTATATTTACTTACAACTATTCCAGTTATCTGTGCCCAGTTGTATATTGTTGGTGCACTTGGATTAACTTGGTATCTGTATTCTCCTGTAGCTATAGTTTCGCTGCTGTATGTTCCAGCAAAGTTATATTGAAATAATGCATTACCACTTTGTTCAAAATACTGGGCAAGTTCTTCAACCTGGTAATTTTTAGTAGCATTACCGTTTATATCAGTCCCAACAAGTTTATCACCACCAGTTATAGTGGTATCATTGGGATATAATTTTATTCTTGCCATTTATGTATATTTTAATTCCAACCCCAAGACTGTGATGTGTATGCAGGAGCGGCATTTCTTGTAGTTGCATTTTGTGCATATGTTAATCCTGCTATACCCCAGTTAGTATCAATATCAATAGTATAATTTCCGCTACCATTTGGATTAACTTGTCCAAAAATATACGTAGAACTAGAAGTTACAGTACTTTGTTGAGTAAAATACTGAGGACTTGATATGTTTACTGAACCAGTAAAATCAGTATTAACCCAATATCTTATTCTAGGATCTTCTATACCAGTGTTTGATGGGTAATATAACCTATAGTAACATTGAATACCAGATGTGGGATTAACATTCCAAGGTGGACCTCCAAAACCACCTGTATAGCTTCTAGCAGTTTGTGGACTCTGGCCAACACTTTCCCCAAAGCATGTTCCGGTGCTGGCGGTAGGACCTGTTGAAGGTATAACAACGCTTACATTACATATTTTTTGATAAACACCAGTTCCAGAGTTAACCCAAGAGAACGTAAGAGTTGGACCAGATGTTGTTGCTGTACTTGCACTTCCAGTTTGATATGTAGGGTTTATTATTATTCCAAGAGCCGTATATGACACATTTGTACTACTGGATATTGAACTACTAGAAGTAGTTCCAACAAACCCAGTAAAGTTTATGTTTTGTGTTCTAGATGCACCACCACTATTACCTACAGAACCTGTAGCTGTAATTACAGTATTAACAGTACCCCATCCTGTTTCAGATATAGTAGATGTTAATGATGCTACAGCGATGGATGTATCTGTCATTGGAAAATTACCACTAGTTGTGTTTATAGTCCAAGTACCCACTTGGGATCCAAGACCTCCGGATGCTGAGAAAGTTCCTGTAAATCCAGAAGGCAATCCTGTTAAAGTTGCAGCACTAATTTGAGCAGAAGTCCACCCTTGAGTGCTTACACTAGAAGGTACCACTGTATATATAAGATTATTCATAGATGTACCAGGAGATCCACTCTGTGTAGATGCATTAGTACCGTCTATACTTACAGTAACCTCATTTGGATAAACTCTAGTAATACCATCATAAATAGCTGTTAAAGCAGTCTCGCCAAGTTTTATAGCGGTTAAAGCTGTTTGTGCTAAATTTATAGGCATACTAAGATATTAGATATAAAGTCTGAGAGTCATATTTATCAACTATATAACCTGTTGTTGCTGATGAAGTATATGAAGCTATAGATACTGTTAAAGATGTAGCATCAGGTATTGCCGTAACAGTTGCTACAGTTCTTGTAGTGTTACCAGTGGTACCGGTTACATATACCGTATCACCTATAGTCCATCCCATTCCAGAAGCCGTAGTTAAACTAGTGAAAGCTAGTGAAGTATCTGGGTTTGGAGCTGCTGCTAGTACACCACCTGTTCTTTTTAATACAGCAGAATCATATTGTGCTTGAGTGCCTTTCCAGAAGTCTAAAAGTTTATTTTCAGTATCTGGAATAGCATTAGTTATTGCAGATGCGTATGGTTGACCACCAATTATGTTTGTTAAATTTGCCATGTTTTATTTTTATATGGTATTTTTTTATTTAGCCATTCTTGTCTTTCATCACACCCGCAATTAGGAATAACTGCTTTTACAAGCTTAGCTATTCCAGTTGCTCGTGTTATTTTTTTAATTGAGTCACCAAGACCTCTACTTTTGGTTTCGTATTTCATCAAAAATTGTATTTATAGTTTCAGCACCTATTAATTGAAATCCATTATCAAACTGTACTAATGGTACAGAAGGAGGCATTAAACCATCATAAGAACCGATATCTGTGTAAATTAGAGTTACTTTTAGTTTCTCCAAATTAATGCTCTCACAATGAGGGCAATTTTCATTTAAGAATAATTTCATTTAATTTAATTTAATTTAATTTATACTAAGTTACAACTGTCGCTAGCTTTTACTGACGCAGTGGTTTGACTTCTAACTTCAACTTCCCATGCTCCAGTCGCACTTCCATTAATAGATCTACCAACTAAATAATAATTATTTGCTGCTCCTCCTCCAATTTCACTAGTTGGAGGTGTTCCACAACTAGATCTAACGTTATATCCACCAGTCCAAGTTTGACCAGGGCGTTGAGTTACAACTGTAGTTCCACCACAGGTGGTAAATAAACCACCAGTAGTATGAGTAGCACAATACATAGCACTATTGAATGTAGGATTTGCACCATTTGCATAAGTAGGAATACATACTATACTAGCTGTAGCAGTTTGAGTGGTAGTACCACTAGTAGTGTCACAAGTACTACTTCCACCAGATGAACTAATAGAAACAGAACATGATTGAGAACATTGACCTGCTCCACCTCCTCCAGTTCCAGAAGCATTACTATTCCAGTATTTCCAATCACCAGCAGATTGAGAGTTACTACCAACAGTACATGCGCTTCCTGAGAAAGCATTACAAGATGTAGATCTACCTAATCCACCTGTGAAGGTGTAAGAATAAGTAACAATAGTGGTAGTTGGTAAACTTACCGTTAAACTATTATAATCCACAGAAGTACTAGTGAGTGGAAATACTGATGAAATAAAATTAACGTTAGGACTAGTAGTAGTATTAGAGATAGAACCTTGGCTTCCACCTGCAAAAGCAAAACCAGATGGTACTCCACTTGCGGTTTGTGTCCCATTATATGCTTGTCCTGAAGGAGCAGTTACTGTCCAAGAAACAGATCTTGTTACTGAGATAGTATCTCCAGGTGCTCCTGATATAACATAATCAGTTACTCCTGGAAAGTTTAAGAATGATATAGATACTTCATTCACATAAAAGGAATCAGTAGCTTTATAACCGTCTTGAACCTCAGTTGACCCTTTATATAGGTTTCCACTGGTAACTTCTGTACTTCCTTTGTATATCGGCATTATATTGCGAAATAAAGTGTATTAGCGTCTTTTGATCCTAAAGCAGCATATTCAGCCGCTGTACCTGTCCAAACTAAAGCATTAGGTGTTTGGTTTTGGTCGTCTATAGAATCCCCAACAGTAGCTGTAGTAGCTGTAGTAGCTAGAACAGCATCTGTAGCGTTGTTTATTGGATTTCCCGCCGTAGCTCCTGGATAAAATGTTTTAACGTCTGCCATAGCTTAAGTTATTAACCAACCAAAAGTAACGTTTATATATACAAAACGTATTGCTTGATTGTTTGTTATTGTTAGTGATTGATTAGTTCCCTCTATTAATGCAGCGGCAACTGTTACTGTCTGCGCACCTACTTTCTTTACAAGAATCTCACCTCCATCCGAAGTAACGGTTGTAGGTAAGGTTATCGTAAAATCTGGTGCTTGTTTACAAACATATATTTTATTAATACCTAAAGTGGTATTAGCGGTTATTTCAAATGCTTGCGCACCGGAAATCCCTAGGAGTCCAGCGCTTGGTAGATCTATTGTAAGTCCCATATTGTTAGTTTAATATCCATCCATTAGTTGTGTCTGCATAGTACAACTCAAAAGATTCAGTTGATGCGTCTAAAACTAAACTTGTAGATCTCATTATTTTCTCTGATCCATTCGGATTAATTGTCCATACAAACCCTGAGGCGACATATTCACCAGTACTATTTAGATTTGACATGTTAGTAATTTTAATACTATCACCAGCAATTCCAGCTGGTAGATTAAATGTCTTATCTGCGGTTATAGCATCTAGTATCCAATGATTCCAAGCAGTTGTTGCTGTTGTATCAACTGATACCGCACCACTAAATGAATATCCTTGCTTAAGAGTAACAATACCGTTAGCAGGTGCTGATATAACTAAGTTATCAAAATCTATTGATACTACAGGAACATCTGTATTTCCACCATAGTCATAAGTAGCTCCATTTGCAGAACCTAAAACACTTAATGGATTATGAGACACCGCTTTTGTAGCTGTATCATAATATACAAAGTCTGTTTTTGATCCTGTAGGTATAGTATTAAACTTGACGATTTCAGAATCTATATTTAGAGTACTAGTAGATATATTTAAAGTACCATAGCCTTGTCTTCCGAATACACAAATATAAGTACCTGTATCATAAGCGACTACTAAATACATGTTAACAGAAGCATCTAGTATCTGACCACCAGGTGATGGAAAAGCAGTAACATAGGTGCTATCTACAAAATATAGACTTTGACCTGTAGGTACAGCTGCAAACATAGTTGCAAAATCTGTTCTATTGCCACTAGCAACAGTTATAGATGTTACGTTCTGTGCTATGCTCTCCGCTGAGGGTAAAGATGTTGGTGATGTGGCAGCTTGGAATAAAGCTCCTGCTGCATTTTGAGTTCCGTAGAAAAAACGTCCTGTTGTTATTGCCGACGGAGGACCAGCTAAAGTTTCGCTTAGTCCGGGGAGTGCTTCCGCTACTCCAGATGATAAAGCTGGTAAACTATACCAGTCTTCATTTACTTTTATAGATGTAAGATAACCTTGATTAGTCAAGCTACCAGCAACAACATTACCAGCAACTTGCTGATTTGTCAATGCAACCCCTGAAGTATTCTGAAGTTCTACACCTGTGTTAGAAAGAACACCACGTGTTCCATCTGTATTTATTGCTGTAAAAGTGTTCTGACCCATTATAGTACGGCCATCACTAGAAGTAGTGTTAGTATCTTTTACAATGTCTTCGGTAAATCTAGTTGCATTTGCAACTATATTAGTACCAGTTCCAGTTCCAGATATAGTTAAATCTGCACCATCAGTGGACATGATAACATTATTAGTAACACCTCCAAATTTTATAGAACTTTCTGATGTTGGCAAGTCAACTGAACCATATACTGTTAGTGATTTTGGATCACTACCAGGACTTAAAGTTCCTATAGTTACATTACCACCAATAGTGGCATCTCCATCTAGATCAAAGTTTCTAGTTACCTTTAAAGTACCTATTGCTTGTGTTTCGATCTGAGTTGTACCCGTTAGGAATGTAAATTCTGTAAAAGCAACTTGACCTCCTGTATAAGTAGGTGATGTAGTAACATTAAACATCCAATCTGTGTATATAACACTTCCGTTAACTACATATTGAGTTGAGTTGGCTGCTGGGCTTGCGTTTGAGAAGTCCGGAGCATTGAATGCTGTAACAGTTCCTGTATGTGCCACACCTCCGATAGTACCGGACCATGTAGCTGCATTAGCAGCAAAATCTGCAAGATCATAATCAAGAGCAAAAGCACCGTTGTTATAATCTCTTATTATTAGAAAAACCTGACCACTACCTAATGTATTTAAGTAGATGTCTGCACCTGTGTTTACTGTAGAACTTTTTAAAACAACATTTGTAAGCGTAGAACCAGCAAGGGTTCTTACTAAAGCTCTTTCATAGTTAGTTCCCTCTCTATTTACTGTTAAAGCAAAACCAAGTGGTATTGTATCAGTAATATTAGCAGGTGAACCTGTTTGAATGTAAGTCTTTAAGCTATCAATTGTATAGTTTCTAGTAGCTAACGATGAGGTTGATGCAGAGTCAGTACCTAGTAACTTATCGTCACCTTCTATAATAGAGTCTATTGTATATGTACTGATTTTAGCCATTTCCTAGTATTTTTTAGATTTTCCTGATGTAGCTTCTTGAACTTTGCAAGTGATTGGCTTGCTTACTACTGAATTGTTTTCTGGATTGTCTATAGTGATACCAGGTATACCATTCCATAAGTGTGGAATGTGAGATTTGCCGTATGTTTCTTTTTTAGCCATTTTTTTGTTTTTATGCGCTTGTTATTAATGCTTCTATTACTGCGTTTACAGTTCCAGTGGTTGCTATAAATTTTGGACTCTGAGCAAGTATGCCTTGATTCCATAATATAATGCTAGTACCCGATCCCTGTGTCATCGTTCCAAGGCAATTGCTAGGATAGACATTAGTATCATAAACTAAATTTGCAACAACTATATCATAGTAAGTATAATTTAAAGTAGCTGCCTTATTAGTTCCTGTTAAACCTGTTGAAAAGTTAATCTGCTTTGGAGTTGTACCCGCTGCTGTTCCTATGGTAAAGTCTGTGCCTTCATATAGAGTTATAGTAGCTTGACCAGTTGCAGAATATACAAATGTGGCTGCAGGTCTAACTGCATAGCTAACTATTGGATCTGGAATAGGTGAAGCTCCCAATGTGTATTGAGAAACAGCTCCATCTGGAATATTAGTTATATTTAATGCGTTTGGTAACATACTAGGTCCTTTACACATCTTAGTTCTAATTACTACTCCTGTTACGTTGTCAGTTGTAGCTACTCCAGTAAAAGGGTATGTTATTTTACCAGTTTGACCATCGATTACTACTGTGGGTGTTATTAATGCCATTTTTTATTTTTTTTGTTTATTGAACTCTTTTATAGCTTCGCTGTACACTTTATCTATGTACGTTTCGCGTTTCATTAGTTTATTCCTCCTTGCAGATAACGGTAAATCTTCTTTACCTATCAAAATACGATATATCTTGTTTATTAGTAGTTTTCCTTTCCTACTAACTCTATATTTATTATGATCACCACGTCTTCCACCACCGTGGTGCGCTTTTTCTATCCAACCTTTCTTTTGTAGCCTATAGAATCTATCTTTATCCCAGGTATAAAATAATGTACCTATTTTCCAGTCTTCTATAGTAAAGTATATAATAGGGTCTAAGTAAAATAATAGTTCTAGATCAGCTACGCCTAAATCGTTGTTTTTTGTAGCCCATCTAGAAACTAGTCTGTAATATTTAAGAAAGTCTACTTTTAATTCCCCACGTTCTACGAAATCAGAACGTTCCATTATAGTATTGCTACTACGTCACGAATGTTTATAACTTGATAAACTTCGTCTTTAAACTCTACAGGGTGTGAACCCACACGATCGTAGATGATGTTCTGATCACTTTTAAGAGACTCTGGTCCAGAAGATATGATAATAGCTTTCTTATATCTATTACCCTCTCTATCGCGCTCTATCAATTCGAAACCACCAGTTGTTTTAGTGATCTCTTCTTTTAATTCTCTAACTATGATATGATTTCCTATTGCTTCCATTATTCTCTGACGTTTGAAATTACACAATCTGTTGATAATATGGTAGTTGCTACTGATATTGCATTATTCAATGCACTCTTAGTAACCAATAAGGGATCTATGATACCTTTTTCAATCATTACTTCATTACATCCGCAAGTAACATCAACCCCTTCACCCCACTTCCTTAGTGGATATGTCTTAGGATCTAAACCTGCATTTGTCAATATTTTGGTATATGGTGCAACCAAAGCATTTTTCAATACTTCAACCCCTGCTAGCATTCCCCCGCTAAGTTCCATATCCCAGTCTGTAGACGCAGCATATGCTAATGCTGTTCCTCCTCCTGGTAGTATGCCTTCTTTACGAGCTGCTTTAACAGCGTGAATTGCATCATTTACTCTATCTTGTTTCTCCTTAAGCTCTACATCAGTATCTGCACCTACATAAATTATAGATACACCACCGCATAATAAAGCTAATCGATCATTCAAGTGTCTAGTTAAAACGTGATGATCTTCTTCCTTCTCAAGAGTAGATTTTAAATATTCAATACGTTCCAGTGCTTCTTCAGATTTCTCCTTAATCACTAAAACTGTACCTTCTTTATCCGAGATAGCTTTGTCTGCTTCTCCTAACATGTCCGGGGTTATCGCGTCGATTGAGTCTCCTAGGCTTTCGTCAAAAACTTTGGCCCCGACAAGCAATGCTAGATCCTCAAGTATATCCTTACGCTTAAGTCCAAAGCTAGGGGGATCTATGACATTGACCTTAATATTACCCTTAACCATATTCATCGCTAACGCCGTTAAGGGTTGCGATTCTAGGGGAGCAATAAATAGTATGCTACGATTTGACTTAATAGCATACTCTAAGATGTCTTGAATTTTTCTTACATTTGGAATATCCGATGCGCTTATAAACACAAGGGGCTTATCCAGTTCTGCCACTTCCTTTTCTTTATTTGTAAAGAAGTGTGGCGTTTTAGGTGTTGAGGCAACTCTAGTACCTTCAACAACATTAACATAGGTCTCACTATTAGCTGAGGTTTCCATGGTAACAATACCATTATCTCCAGCTTTTCTAAAAGCTTCCGCTATAAGATCACCTAGTACACTATCGTTGTTTGCTGATATTGTAGAAACATCGTTTAGTTTCTTATCGTCAACTTCAACAGCTTTGTCTTCTATAACTTTTATAATGTGTTTCTTGTATCTGTTGATACCTTCCTTCACATCTCTAAAAGAAAAAGACGATGCATTAGATTTATGATAACAGTCAATGATGGCCTGAGTCAGTACTATAGAGGTGGTGGTACCATCCCCTGCCATATTGGCTGTCTGTTGTGCAGCCTGTTTCATCATAGCAACACCCAAGTTTTCAACTGGGTCTACTAACATAATAGAATTTGCTACAGTAACCCCATCTTTTGTAACATGAGGATTACCGAAGTCGTCTTCTATAACAACAGTCCTACCGCCAGCCCCTAATGTAGAGCTAACTGCATCTGCAATTTTATTTATTCCTGTAATTAGTTTATCTTTAGCCGCTTTATCAAAATGTAATTTCTTGACAAGTTTAGGCCCACCGAATTGTGCCATTTAATTTAATTTAATTTGATTTTATTTATTCTAGCAACTTACTTTATAATCTGTCCTACTTTTGGATTATCTTTCTTTTTACCATCTTTACCCATTATAAACTGAGGCTCGTATTTTGTATCGTCTTTTACTGTAGTATTTGTTTTACGATTAACCTTAACACCTCTTGATTTTTGAGAATTTGTAAGATTTTTAGCATCATTTTTATCAGTGACTTCAATTGACCCATTTGAAGTATCCATTTTGTCACCTACATTAGGTCTTTCACCACCTCTAGACCAACCACTAACATAATCTTCTGATTCTGTTACTTTAGTATAAGTGTCATCAGTTTGTAGTGCAGGAGCAGCTAGTCCAATAGAACCACTTTCTCCTAAAGCACCCGAGCCACTTTTAATAGCGTCTGTATGTGTGTTTGAAAAATTGTAAGGTCCGTCAAGTTCCTTAGAACTAAGTTTCATTTTAAATGCCATAATATTATATATTGTTAAAAGGGTCAGGAGAGATTGACTATCATCGCAGCTTTTTTTGACGATGTACGTTTACATCTATAGCTGCTAAGCCTTGTAATCTAGCCCTGACTTAATTTTTGTTTGATTAATTAAGAGTTGTGTTTCCAATGTTTCGATAGAAACGATTCGTCGCTTTTGATGTCTCCTGCTAATTTAGAGATGTGTTTCTCGTCTGCAGTCTGATTAATGTCTTTATACTTACCACCAGATTTCTGGTCGTCTAGGACATCTCTCTTTAAGTACCCCGCATGCGCCTTATCATCCTTGATAGCCGCAGCTGCATTTCCTTTAGTTATTTTTGTATCCATTTTTATTTCTTTTCTTTTTTACATGTGCACTCCTTCTCACCACATCCGCAGGACACGTCATCAACGTCCCCCAACTTTGTTAATCTTGTGATAATATTTTTCTGTATCTGAATGATCATTGCCTCCAACTGGTCATTCCTGACCTCCATCATTTGCATTCCCGATTGTAGGGATTCATTCTTACTTCTTAAACTTTCTAATTCCTCTGGGTTCTTTCCGATGATTGTGTATATAACTACTGATAGAGATCCTACCATCATACCCACCACAGAGACGAACACATCCTTATTAACAGGAGGTATTTCGTTATATGATAAGAACAATAATAGAAAGACAATCAATAAGAATATACCCGCTGCACCCAAATAGTGCCTTAAATCTTTTGCTGATCTTGGTGTCATACTTATCTTCTCTTTAAATTTTCTAATTGCTTCTGTCATATTAGATTTGATTGCATTGGTACTCTATTTCTTTTTTAACTGCGGATACTTAGCATAAACCTTTCTCTTTATAGACGCAGGATTCGATGCATTATGTGCTAGTCTTAACGCTGACTTAGCCCTTGCTAATGTGTTTATAGGATACGTGCCCTTCGGACCCGCAAAGCTCTTAACCCTAGGGTAAGACCCCGAGTTAGACATACCTGCCTTTATTTTCTTTACCATGTCTTATATTTTAGTAACATGTTTATTTGTGAATGGTAACTTAGATATTGGACTAGGAGTCTCAATAACATAGTCCGCGTTAGGGAACTTATAATCATTACCCGGGTGCATAAGCTGTGTGAACCCGTTACTGTCCGTACCCTGTACAGAGAATGATACTCCCTTCATTGTAATGTCTCCACCCTTAATAACATTAGAGGAGCGGTGCTTGTCTGGACTTGTATCCAAGTAACCCTTTGTAGAGTATTTCATATAAGGAATGTTTTGTAGTATCTCATATAGAGAGTGTTTGTACTTTAATACGTATGTTTCATATAGAGAGTGTTTGTGTAATATATACTAATCTCATAATCAACTAGTTAGAAAACCCAATCTAATAAGTACCCCGGTATTAACAATAAACCATTGATTCTACTGCGTAATCTGCAAGTAATCGATCAATTTGTTGCGTTATTATCGATGTTATGACATAGTGTCATACTACCACATCGCTTCATTGCATTATCGATAGATATTGTATAATATCATTGAGCTATTATAGCTATAACATGTTATATACTAAGACATTAGTAGATGTTATGACATATTGTCTTATACCTCTATTAATTATATTATAATATAATCGAATATAGTATTTAGTTAGTGACAAGTTGTCACATGACATAGTGTCTATTAATATGACAGTGTGTCATATAGAGTAGTGACATAGTGTCATAAGATCGCGTGACATAATGACATAAGACATATTGACATGATGACATAATGTCTTATAACTATATAGTATTATAGTGCAATTTTTCCAAAAAGGGACATTTTTATTGTAACGTATTAATTATTAATATATTATATATAATTTTATACGTTACAAATCTTTATTTAATGTGATAATATATATGAATATAATAATTAATAACAATGAGATTTCCTAACACTTTTACAAAACAAAATAAAATAAACTTTTATAACTCAAGAATCAAAGAAATGAATAAGTTAGTAAACAAAAGTTTAAATAAAATAAAAGCTTTAAAAGAAATTAAAATTTGTGAGAACGAAATATTAAATTTAAATAAATAATAATATAAAAACTATAATAAAATGAAATATAATAAAATCTTTAATTTAATAAAAGACAATTGTGAAGAAATTTATAATGTAAATGAATGTGAAAACTTTTTAAATGAAAATGAATTAGATTTGAAATGGTTTCAAGAAAATGATTTAATAATATTTTCTAATTTATGTAATGATTATAATGAAATCTTAAATGTTTTAAATATTAATAAAATTAAATTTACAGAATATAAAGATTATTTAAATTTAAATTATATAGTTTTATAAATAATAAAATAAAAAGTACGTCACAAACTTTATTAAATTGTGATAATATAAGTGAATATAAAAATTAATATAAAATGCAAAAATTAAAAACCAATCATTATAAATCTTTAATTTATAATACTAAAAAATTAAAACAAAATGATATTACTTATATTGGTTTTAATATAAATAACTTACAAGATTTAAAACTTGAAAATAAATTAAATATTAAAGATGCAGTAGAGTTTAATATAAAAGGTATGTCGTATATTAATAAAATAAATATTAAAAAAAGTACGTTACAATATATATAATAATGTGATAATATATATGAAAGCAAACAATAAAATAAAGTGTGTATTATAAAATTAGTTTTCTACACTATAAATAAAGTTAAATTAATGAAACTAAATAATAAATAATAATAAATAAATAAATAAAATGAATAATATAAAAAAAGTAAAACGCTTTGTTATAAGTGTAAACGGTGTAAAAAATAATACTGTATGTGAATTTATAAATAAAAAGAATGAAGTGTTTGTATACAATCAAAAAGTTGTGTTCGAGCAATTAAAAGACAAATTTGAAAGTATGAATTGTTTTATTAAATATAAAACTTATACAAATAGTAATAATTTACCTACATTCGTTAAAGCTTTAAATAATTTAGTATAATGAATAAATTAGAGAAGAAATTATTAAATACAGTGTTTAATGACTATATATATAATTATTGTTATAAACATAAAAGACTAAATGAGTTCAAAGATGTTAAAGAACATAAAATAGTAGATGACATCTGTAATTTTATGAAGAAGCATAAGATATAAAGAAATGAGTAAAAGGTTTACGTGAGTTCGATTCTCACCTACTCTACTAAAAAATAAATAAAATGATAGTAACAATAAAAAGTAAAGATAATTACAAAGTAGATATAACAAGGTTATATATTCAAGCAATGAATAAATCTATAAGTGTAGAGAATTATAAAAAAGAATTAGAGTTAATAACTAGTACTAATAAAAATATATAAATAAAATGATAATAGTAAATAAATATACAGGTCGAGATGTATCGAGTGAGTTCCTAGCTTTAATGGAAAGAGTGATAACAAATGATGAGTTTGAATTAATAACAATGACACTAAATTAAGAAATGAATATGAAACTATACGAATATAAATGGAATGAGTTAAGAGATTTATACATTGATATGAATCCTCACTTAGATACAAGTGAAATTGATGAAGTAAATGAATATAGCGAAAGCGAATTAAGGTTTTTAATAAATGATTAAATAATATACGATACAAATAAAATAAATTTGTGATAATATATATGATAAGTAACAACGATAGTACGAATAACAACTCTATTACTTGTCTGAAAATAAGGTGTTGAAATGTGTTCTTTCCTTAAACGAACAGATGATTAAGTGAACAGTTAGCAAGGTTAAATTCCTTAGTTAGACGGGAAATAAAGGTTCGATTCCTTTCCACTTAGCTAAATAAATATTATGAATATAACTAAAGAAATGATGGATTTGAAATTGCTAGAAATAGCAAAGTTTGAACAAGAAAATGGTAAAGATCACGGTATTACAAGCGTGAATGCTATGAAGAAATATTGTAGTGATATACGATATAGAGAAAGAGTGCGAGATTTTAATAAAGCGAGTGCTGAAACAATTAAAGAATACAATTATTTAATAAATATAAAATGTTAGAAGATTTAATACCAATAAGAACTACACCAACAGGTATATACTTCCGTATGGCAGATGGTCGAATAGGTTATGCTAATCACCAATATGCTAGAGTGAGTGTCACTCGTGAAGGATATAGAAATGGTAAATATTACAGAGAAGATTGCGAAATCGGTGATAGAATGTACCAAATAAATAGAAAAATTAAAGAATATAATAAAGATAATACCTATTATAATTACGTTAGAGTAAAATATAATGGTTTAGGTGAGTCAATGGAAGCATTGCACACCTTTAATTGCCAGAATTGTGGTGAAGGTGCTATTGAATATAGAAAAAATAAACTTGATAAAATGTTCGCTGAACATAATGAATTAGGTATCAGATCATATCTTACTCGTGATGTTGAAAGAAATGAATCAACAGATAAAGAATATAACAAAGTCGGATGGCAAAATGCTTATAATAAAGGTCATGAAGATGGATATGACCGTTGTGAAGCACATGATAAAGAATATTATGATGATAAAATAGCTGATTCTTTTGAAAGAGGTTTGAAAAAAGGTTTAAAAGATGGTTATAAAGATGGTATCGATAAATTAATGGAAAACTGTGAAGATAGATACAATGAAGGTTTTGACGATGGTGTTCAATCCATCGAGAATAAAATAAATAAATTATTAAAATCATTATAATATGAATGAATACGAAATAACAAAAGGTCTCAGAAGAGATATTCAAGAATTACAGTTCGATATTGATAGTGCTCACGAGCGTTATACTGATAGAATTGGTGAAATTGTGGATTTATTGTGTGAAACACGAGGAATACATATAGATGATGTGAAAGAAAGCATAATGGCATTCGCTTTAGAAGGTGATACATACGAAATAGAATTAGAAATAGAAGAATATGAAAGGAACAGTTAAAGGACAAGAGACAAAAACAAGAGTAACACCACAAGAATTTGGTAATTGGTTAAGATACTCGTTAGATTTAGAAGCAGAAAACTTATTCGGTGAATTTGGTTTTGCAACTTTATCAATTGATGAACAAAATAAATGTTTTGGTGAATTATATGAAAAAGGAATGATAGAATAATATGGAAGAAAAGAAAAGAAGAATCAAATATTTACATACTATAGTGAGATTTGACTTAAATGCAAGAAAAGAATTAGTAAGATTAAACCAAGAAATGAATGGATCAATCCATGAATCTTGGCTAAGAAATTAATACTAGGGGGTGATTTGGTAAGTTTGAGTCAGATACAGTTCAGGAATACGACCTTAAAAGCTCGGTTTAATAGAACTATTATCACAATTCAAAAACGGCGGTTCGACTCCGCCCACCTCCACTAAATAAATAAATATGAATAATAAAGGATATAATGGATGGACTAACTACGCAACGTGGAGAGTTAACTTAGAAATACTAGGTGACATAGAATGGTCTAAAGATGATCAAGCTACTGTTGAGAGTTTAGAAGAAATTGTGGAAGATGTCG
>Ga0307985_10000723_pt1 | contig 19037 bp, 22 predicted proteins | sample EllFjometageno80_FD_203155 | JGI IMG/M metagenome (GOLD analysis project Ga0307985, IMG submission 203155) | Marine microbial communities from Ellis Fjord, Antarctic Ocean - #80 | ecosystem: Environmental > Aquatic > Marine > Unclassified | place: Southern Ocean | collected 2014-10-09 | reverse complement strand
GACAGCGAAGATCTCAAACAACATTTGGGCGCCGGCCTGCGCAGTGTTAGTGGTGCTGTCATACTCCGGGGCGACTTCGACAACATCGCCACCCACCAGATTGCACGACGCTGCCGCACGGATGATCTCGGCGGCCTCTCGTGTTTGTAGCCCGCCGACCTCGGGGGTGCCTGTCCCCGGAGCGAAGACGGGATCAAGCCCGTCGACATCGAACGTGATGTAGGTCGGGCCGTCGCCGACCACGTCGAGCATCGTGTCGATCGTTCGTTGCAGCCCGTCATGGAGTACGTCTTCAGCATGGACGACGGTCATGCCGCTCGCATAGCTGAACTCCCACAGGAACTCGGCAGGTCCACGAATGCCGATCTGGATGCACCGCTCAGGGTCGAGCACACCTTCGAGAACCGCTTGGCGGAACGGCCCGCCGTGCTGGAACTTGGAACCCTCGAGGGGCGGTGCGGTATCACAGTGTGCGTCGATGTGGATCATGCCGAGAGGCTCGTCTCGTCCTAATGCGCCCATGATGGATTGGGTGATCGAATGGTCACCGCCCACCGACAGCGGAAGGGTGCCGCTGTCAACGACACCATCGAAGTACGAGCGAATGTCGCTGTGGCAGGCCTCCAGATCGTAGCGGCTCTGCATGGGCACATCGCCGATATCTGCTGCATTGACGAGGCCTTGGGGAACACAGCCGTGCGTGTGGTGGTATGGGCCGATGCGTTCGATTGCCCGGACGGCGCGGGGCCCGAACCGGGCGCCGGGTCGGTTGGTGACCCCGAGGTCCATGGGCACGCCAATGAGTGCAACGTCGAGTTCGGCGAACGCTGCACTGTCTGGAGCGGCTTCAAGGAGGGGAAGGTCGAGGAATGTTGACACGCCCTCCCACGGCTTCTTCCGGCTTCCACCGGCAAAGAGGACGTCGTAGGCCTCGCGGAACCGTGGCGTCTGGATCTCATCTGGTGTGCCGGCGCCAAAGCGCTTGCGTAAGGCATCAAGCTTCTTTTCGTCCATCTGGGAGCGAGGCTAACCCATGGCACTCCAAGGCGAAGCTTGGTTGGCTGCCGTACTACGTACATCCTCCGGTACAGCACGCACGTTGGTGTCCGGAGCGATGTTCGTCTTGGAGGCGGGCGGTTCGGCGCTCAGCTCGCCAGAAAAGCGGCGACGAGTTCATTGAACCGATCCGGGGCTTCGGCTGGGCTGAGATGACCAATACCATCGAGAACATGGAACTCAGCGTTCGGGAGTCCGTCTGCTAATGCCTTGGCATAGGACACAGGAGTCTCGCGATCGAGTTCACCCACGATGACGCAGCAACGATGGTGGAGCTGGGGGAGTTGGGCTCTGACATCATTGCTCGGCAGACATTGCACCGACGCTCGGAAGCCTTCGTTAGAGATTTGCCGGAACGCGTCGATGGTCTCGTCGCGGACCGGTCCAGTGAGCGGTTGGGCGGTGATTGCGTCGATCACATCCTGGGCTGCATCGGCGACGGATCCGCCCGCGTCGAGCGGGGCAAGGCGCGACGAGACCCACTCTTGGGCGATCGTGCCATCCATGCCAAAGGCCGGGCTCGTGTTGGCCAGCACCATGTAGCGAACGCGGTCGGGATACCGGATTGCTGTATGTAGTGCATGCATGCCCCCAAAGGACAAGCCACAAAGGTCGACCTGCTCAATAGAGAGGTCATCCAAGAAGGAAATTAGCGCGTCAGCAATGGTGACGTACGTCAGGAGTTCGAGAGGTTCAGAATCGCCGTAGCCAGGCATGTCCCAGGCAATGCAGCGACGCGTTCGACTGAGTCCGCGCAACTGAGGCCCCCACGCGCCACGGGTGCCACCGAGGCCGTGCAGGAAGACAATCGGGGGACCGGATCCGGCTTCACGCCATGCGACGGGCCCTCCGACATGGTCAACAGGGCCAGGCTGAGTTCCGTCGATGTTCACGCGAATGACTGTAGGACACCGTCCGATGAACGTGAACGTGTGGTCGCTGTTCGGTGACCGGATATGCCGAGACCCCAATGTGAAGCTGACCACCGCCGGGAAGCTGGGCAGAGGTAGGGCTGATGCCGCGGTGCCCGAGATCGGCCGCCGAGACCGGCCCACGATGTAACAGAGATTCTCGAGCGCTGGCTACGACTTTGGAAGTTCCCGAAGGCAATCATCGCCCAGGTCCAAGGAGCGTGCCTGTCTGGCGCTGGTGAGTTGCTGGGGGTTGCTGACATCGTGGTGGCCGGCGAAGGCGCAAAGTTCGGACATCCGGCTGGGCGCGATCGTGGTATGCCGGTGACGTTGTCGTTCTGGCCAATGCTGATCGGCATGCGTAAGACCAAGGAGCTCCTCTTTACATCGCGGCTGATCAGTGGCGCCGAAGCGGAACGTATCGGTCTGGTCAATCAGGTCGTGCCTGATGCTGATCTTGAGGACGCAGCGCTTGAGATGGCCCGCGACGTAGCCCGTACCGCGGACGTTGGTCTGCGTATGTCTAAGCTCGCCACCAACCGTTGGTTCGAGAATATGGGGCTGATGGCGTCGTGCTACAGCACTGCTGACCTGGACACGTTCTTCCATCAGCGCTCGACCTATGTCGACTTCTTTTCGGCGGTGCGAGCACGTGGCTTGGGATCAGCACTGCAGGAGCGTGCCGAGAAGTTCTCGTAGCATTCCAGCTTTGCGGGCTAGTCCTCGCCGAATGCCTTGGCCTGCTCTGCCTGGTAGTCACCAATTGGCCCAAAGCCAGGCTTGTCTTCGAAGTTGGCTTTGACACTGGCGAGGACCTGTTCAGCGTCCTGTGATGGATCCCAGAACCCAACCTGGGGCTGAGGGACATGCCATGGTGTGTCGCAGAAGATCTCTATGCCGTTGCCCTCGGGGTCCTTGAAGTAGACAGACACAGCATTGCCGTGCGTGACGGGAAAGCCCTTGCCGATTCGGTCATCGTTGTTGATCCACTGGACCATTGTTTGCACATCTTCGACCGAGTCGACCCGAAACGCGTTGTGGTCCAGACTCGACGTGTCGTCGTTCGATCGTCCATCGATCAGACCGAGCTGATGGTGGTCGCTCGAGCTGCCGCTGAGAAATGCGATGTGTTGCTCGGGCCCGAGGTCGCCTTGATCGGCAAGCTTGAAGCCGAGCGCATCGCAGTAGAAGTTGATCATGGCATCGAGATCGCGGACCTTAAGTACGCAATGGGACCAGCGAACATTCATGAGCATCTCCTGTACATCGATCGTCCTGTAGGGGACGACGTTGCCCCATGAATCTATCGGGCACAAGTTGAGCCAGCTCGGCACCCGATTCTGAGGCCAAAGGTAGGGCGATCAAGATACTAGGTTGGGCGATATGGAGATCAAGCCAATCGAACTGGACATCGCACTCGACTACGCCTCGAACGTTCAAGGTGGCACAATCATCACGATCCGACGCGACGGTCGACCTCAGTCGTCGGACGTGCATCATGGTGTGCACGGCGGCACGATCAGCTTCTCGGTGTTGCCAGGCAGAGCCAAGGTTTTCAACGTGGAACGTGACCCGCGTGTGGTGTACCACGTGTCGAATACCGAGGACGGCAGCTATCTGAGCTTCGATGGCATTGCTGCGGTGAGCCCAATTCCGATGTCGACTGACGACCCAACGGTCGACATCCTGATCGATTCATTCCGGGCGGTCGCAAAGAAGGAACACCCAGATTGGGACGAGTTCCGCGAAGCCATGGTTAGACAGAAGCGACGAGCAATAACGGTTACGCCGACATCGGTCGTAGGTCTGATCCGGCCGGTCTGGCGCTAGCTGTCTGGTTTGAACACCAGGCCGCAGGCAGCATTTGCGAAGCCCTGCGCATGCCAACGACCATGATCTGTGCACTTTGTGGGTGCAGGAGTGCGTCGTCAGGTTGGATTGGTGAGTCTCAAGAAGCGAAAGCTGATCGCGAAAAGGGTGGAGACTGCGTATCGGGCGGTGTTCAGCGGTGCTGCAAGGACAAAGCCAAAGCGACACCGACCACAGCGATATCCCCGATAGATGGTGGTTTCTCGACAGTGGCACTCAGGAAACCAACCGCGAAGATGTCCTGCACAACCAGAATGGCAATAGCAATGGCGAGTTTGCCTTACATCGACGTCGCTTGGCGCCGTTCTTCCAAGGCCGTTACGGATCAGCAGGCCGTGCATGCGACGGCCCCGCATGGCTCGGCCATATGAAGCAGAATCACGGGTATGCAGAATGAGCCGAAGCGACCTGTCACCGACAAAGAACGCGACGAGTTCTGGCGAAATGGCGTGGTGTGGCTCCGCGATATGTTCGATGTCGCCTGGATAGAACGTATGCAGACTGCCGTCGATGACGCGATTGCGAATCCAGGCCCGATGCACCTGAAGATGGATCAAGGGCTGGCCGGCAAGTTCCACGGCGACAGCTTTGTCTGGACATGGCAGGACGATTTCCGGGCGTTCATGTTCGAAAGCCCGGCGGGTGCGATCGCTCATCAGGTACTTGGGGCCACCGAAAGGGTCACCCTGTTCTTTGACACGTTGTTGGTCAAGGAGCCTGGTTCACAAGCCGTGACGCCCTGGCACCATGACCTGCCGTATTGGCCCATCGACGGCAATCAGGTGTGTACCATCTGGACGCCGTTTGATCCGGTGACCGTCGAGTCAGGAGCAGTCGAGTACTTGGTTGGTTCCCACCTTTGGGGCAAGCGGTACCAGCCGCAAAGCTTCACCGGCGATGACCGTTATGGAACATCGATGGAGCTATTGCCTGACATCGAGGCGCAACGAGACCAGCACAAGTTCGTGATCTACGAGACCGAACCCGGAGATTGCCTAGTTCACCACGGCCTGACGTTGCACCGTGCCCCCGGCAACGCGAATGCCAGCGTTCGCCGTCGAGCACTCGCAAGTCGTTTCTGCGGCGACGATGCGACGTATCAGCCCGAGGGTAGCTTTCAGCCGCTTATCCGTGACCCTGGCATCGAGTCTGGTGCACCGCTCGAATGTGATCTCTTCCCCCGTGTCTGGTCGCCTGAGCCAATAGCACACGCAACCGAGCGCGGCTAAGGACCAGCGACTAGTGCCTGTCAGATCACTTGCGGGTGACTTGCACCGGCAGCGACGTGTAGCCCTTGACGAACGACGAGAACACCCGCTCTGGTTCGCCCTGGGTCTCGACCCGCTCGAAGCGCTGAAGGATTTCTTCCCAGAGAATCCGTAGCTGGAGCTCGGCCATACGGCTGCCCATACAGAAGTGCACCCCATACCCAAACGAAAGATGACGGTCTGCGTTGGCACGTTCGATATCGATGACATTTGCGTTGGTGAAGACATCTTCGTCGCGATTGGCCGACACGTACCACATCAGCATCTGGTCGTTCTTGCGGATCTGCTTGCCACCGATTTCGGTATCGAAGTTGGCGGTGCGACGCATGTACGACAGCGGGGTCTGCCAACGGATGATCTCTGGGACCATCGAAGCAATGAGCGCGGGATCAGCGATGAGCTTGTCGTACTGGTCGTTGAACTTGTTCATGCCGTAGACGCTTCCCGACATGGTGTTTCGGGTCGTGTCGTTGCCACCAACGATCAGCAACAGCAGGTTGCCAAGGTGAGCAGCTGTTGGCATGTCCTTGGTTGCGTCGCCATGTACGAGCATCGTCACGAGGTCGTCACCAGGATTCTTGCGGCGGTCCTCCCACAACATTTCGAAGTAACGAACGCAGTCCATCATCTCGTCGCGCTTCTGCTCCATCGTCTCGACGAGCCCGCCTGGCTGTGGGATGGCGAAGACCAGATCGGACCAGTATGTGAGCTTGCTGCGATCTTCCCAGGGGAAGTCGAACAGAGTGGCGAGCATCATGGTGGTCAGTTCGACCGACACGGTGTCGACCCAGTCGAACGTCTCGCCTTCGGGCAGTGAATCCAGAATGTTTGCGGTGCGTTCGCGGATGAGCGGCTCGAGATTACGCAAGTTCTTTGGTGCTGCTACCGAACGGACGGTGTTGCGCTGCTCTGTCTGACCGGGCGGATCCATCGAGATGAACGACGTGAGAGCGGGGCCCTCGTCGAGCGTGTCGTCGATCTTTGGACCCAAGGTGATCCCAGGAGCCGACGAAAAAGTCTTCCAGTCGCCGTCGACCGCACGTACATCGTCGTACTTGGTCAATGACCAATAACGGCCAGCAGTTTCGAGCTCGTTGAAGTGCACTGGATCTTCGGCGCGAAGGCGTGCGAAGTGGTCTTGCCAGCGGTTCTCGCGAAACAGATGAGCATTGAGAGGATTGATGTCCTCAATTGCCAGGTCAGCAGCGGCAGGAACATTGCCGCCAGTTTCAGCCATCTCTTGTTCGGGCCCACGGACATTGAAGACCTCAGCTCCGGCCTGTTCTACCGTTGTCTCGCTCATCAATAACGCTCCTTATTGGCTGTCGGCCACGTTACCGCCACCGGCGACAAGAACAGGAACGATGGCGAAACACGCCTGGCGTGAGCTCGTCACCGTAAGCCCGGGGAAGGGATGGGCTTCCCCAGTGCGCTCGCTAGGAGCGCGGCGACGACCAACATCCCCCAAATCGTGGTGTACAACCGTGCGGCGACGGCAGTTACCGATGATGGGGTCGTGCTATGGGGGCGTGATGCAAATCGGGCCCTAGGGGACGACCTGATTCAGTTGAGCATGACCATTACGTCGTCAAGGGTTTTACGTCCGAGGTCGGGAACAAGGGTGCCTGGCAACGGAAATCCGATGGGGAACATCACGAATGGACGCTCGTTCCCGGGGCGCTGCAACAGCTTGGTAAGGAACACCATGGGCGATGGCGTGTGGGGCAGAGTTGCCAGGCCCATGTTGTGCAGCGCAGCGACGAAGAGCCCAGCTGCAATCCCACAGGACTCTTTGACGTAGTAGTTCTTTCGCCGTTCGCCGTCAGGCCGCTGTTCGTAGCGTTGTTCAAACAGCACCACGACCCAGGGTGCAATCTCGAGAAACTCCTTGTGATGATCGGTGCCGAGGGGCGCGAGCGCCTCTTGCCACTCGTCGTTCATCCGGTTGTCGAGATAATTGACTCGTTCTTCTTCTTCGGCTGCGCCACGGATCTGGCGCTTCAGGTCAGGGTTCGAGATAGCGACGAAGGTCCACGGCTGCTTATGTGCACCCGAAGGGGCGGTGGCCGCACTCTGGATGGCCAGCTCGATGAGTGACTGAGGGACGGGGTCCGCAGCGAACATACGAACGCTACGACGGCGCTCGAGGTCAGAACGAAATGTTTGGGCTCGTGCCAACATCTCTTCTTCGGAGAGCCGTTCAGACTGAAGCGGCACGAACGGGTACTCGGCTGCCAACCCATCGGACGGGTACGGAAACTCGTAGTCGCTCATCGGTCTGAGCTTAGGCGAGCGGCCTCTGGGTTACGGCAAGGCCCATCGCCAAGGTGGAACCGTGACAACCTGTCGAGCGAGCTCGTCGCCGGAGGCTGCTGAGTGGCCCTGGCCGGCCGTGTCCATCGCCCTTTGTGTGTATCTCGAACCCAGCGTCCGACAAGGCCTGGTGGCCCCCACCGGTGGATTCATTCGCGTCTATGAGCATCCATCGAGGTGATGGTCACGCGCTCTGAGTGGAAGCCTTCGAAGGCATTTCGTCCGGGATAGGTGCCGTCTACATACGGGGCCAGCAAATCCTTGATCGCATTACAGGCCGTTGCTGTTAGCACTCCAGGCAGAATTGTGTAGCCATGTTCGTTGTAGTGAGCGAACGCTTCGTCGTCCATGTACGCAGTCTGCCCGGCTCTGCTCGTTCGGTCTAATCGACAGCATTCGACGAGGCATGGGCTTTGCTTCGCTGGTTCGGTAGACCAGAATGCGGACATGATCGATCTTTCGGGAAAGAAAGCCCTTGTAACCGGCGCCAGCCGAGGCATTGGGGCCGCCATAGCACGGTCGCTTGATGCGGCTGGCGCACAGGTTCTACTCAATAGCCGCAACGTCGCCGACATCGAGCGGGTCGCTGCGGGTTTGTCGAACGATCCCCAGCTGTTCGCCGCGGACCTGGCGCCTTCAGGAGCTGGGACCGCGCTCGCCGAGCGCGTGATTGCCGAACATGGTGGGGTTGATATCTTGATCAACAACGCTGGCATTGCTATGCGTCGTACACCCGAACAGCTGACCGAAGCCGACGTCGATGACGTTCTCAATGTCAATGTTCGTGGTCTCTTGATGCTCAGCGTAGGCCTTGGCGACGCATTCATCGAAAGAGGCGGAGGTTCCATTGTGAACATCTCGTCAGTCGCTGGCCTGATCGGGCCCCTCGGCCGAGTCGCCTACTCGGCCAGCAAGGGGGCCGTCGATGCCATGACCCGTGCCCTGGCCGCTGATTGGGGCCGTCACGGCATTCGGGTCAACTCCGTGGCACCGGGGATCATCACCACCGACATTTGGGCGGAAAGCCGAGCCAACGTTCCTGGCTTGATCGAAAAGATGGAAGCCGGTGTTTCCTTGCGTCGCTGGGGAGCAAGCGAAGATGTCGCGGACGTCGTGCTCTTTCTTGCGTCTGACTTATCTAGCTACGTCACGGGCGAGACCATTGCCGTCGACGGGGGCATGGCAAAGGTCCGAGGTGGCGGCGAACCCGAGTACCGGTCATAGACAAGATCGGTCAGGATCGCTGGGCCTGTCCAACCGGCACGCTCGTGCGTTCTATGTTCATGAGCTCGTGTCGGGACTCGCCGATGACAGTCACGGCGGTTCGCAGGAACAGAACAGCTATGGCGACACCAACGACCACATCGGGCCATGGATTGTTGGATACCGCCACTACGGCTGCGGCGGCCAGCACTGCAGAGTTTGCGATCAGGTCGTTACGAGAACACAACCACGTCGAGCGCATGTTGATGTCATCGCTTCGGTGGCTCCAGAGCAGGTAAAAGCACCAGCTGTTTCCGGCCAGAGAGACGAAACCCATGACGCCCATGGCCGTCGCGTTTACTTCGAGTCCGCTACTGATCTTCCAGATGGCCTGACCAAGCACCAAGAAGCCAAACACCGCTTGGACGACACCCTTGCTAAGGGAGGCTCGGGCACGCCAAACGGAGCCTCGATGCAATACCCACAAGGTGAACGCGTAGACGAGCGCGTCTCCAAACATGTCGAGAGAGTCGGCGAGCAGCGCCGTTGAGCGTGCAGCCCATCCAACAGTGAACCCAGCGACGAACAGGATTGCGTTGACGGCCAGGACGATCCACAGCACACGAGCCTGGCGGTTGCGTAGCAAGACGAGTTCGTCAGTCTTCGCTTCGCAGCACGAGTCGGCCATTGCCCGAGGATATCCGAGCGGCGCTGCGGGTACATGCCGATTGTGGGACTAGAAGATGCTGAAGCCGCCGTCGATCTTGATCACGTCGCCGGTGTGCCAGCGTGATGCATCGCTCATCAAATAGACCGCGATCGCTCCGAAGTCATCGGGTTGGCCCCACCGGCGCATAGGGATCCGTGGCATGACGTTGTCGACGAACTTTCCGTAGCTAAATGCCGCTTCGGTCATGGCAGTTTCGATCCAACCGGGGATGATTGCGTTGGCCGTGATCTTGTAGCGCGCCATCTCGGCTGAGAGTCCCATCATCATGGCGATCATTGCACCTTTGGACGACGCATAGGCTTGCGACTTGGGTGCGCCTTGAATCGCCGTGCCGCTCGATGTCAGAACGAGCGTTCCGCCTTCGCCTTGAGACACCATTTGGCGAGTCGCGGCGCGCAGCGTGAAGAAGACGCCGTGCAGGTTCACGTCGATCACCTTGAACCAGTCGTCGTTCGTGTGTTCATGAAACGGTTTGGTGTTCAGGCTGCCGATGCCAGCATTTGGGAAGCAGGCATCAATGCGCCCGTACCGTTCGACTACCGCTGCCATGGACTCTTCGACTTGATCTTCTTTCGATACATCACACTGGATAGCGGAGGCCGATGGATTGATGGCTTGCAGCTCCGCTTCGGCGGCAGCGTTCTTGATGGGGTTCGTACCCCAGATACTGACGTCGGCACCAGCCGCGGCGATGGCTCGAGCGAACCCGAGCCCGATGCCTCCGTTGCCACCTGTAATTACGGCGGTCTTCCCGGTCAGATCAAATGCGTCGTAGGTCATCACGCCACAGTAGATCGGAGCGGCAGCCGGACCTAGCAGGGTGCTAGGCGCCGGAGAAAACCAGTTCGTCGCATGAGTCTTGGCGCGCTAGTCAATGCTCTTGGGCATGCTGTTCCGTTGCTCAAGCTGCTCGCGTAGTGAGCGGGCTCGCTCACCGACCGAACGAGCTGACATAACCACACCGGCTCGGCGAGCCAACACGTCGTTAACTTCAGCGCCGATAAGCAGCACGATGCTGAGCAGGTACATCAAGCTGAGCGCCAGCAGTATCGCTCCGACGGTGGACTGCACGTCGTTCGCCTCACCAGCGACTCGAACATAGAGTGTGAGACTCTGCGAAACTGCAATCCAGCCGACCGCAGTGAAGATTGCGCCGGGCAGGTCATAACGCCAGGGTGTTCGGTGATTCGGGCCCAGGTGGAAGACCGTCGCTGCCCATGCCACCAACGCGATAAATACAGCGGGGGCAGTGAAGACTCGCAAAGCGCCATCTACGGGTAACACCGCGAGCACGGTGGCCCCGGCCGCAACATTGACGAGTGTGCCGAGGCCGAGCACGATTGCGGTGAGACGTAGAAGCCACCATGGACGGCTCTCGTCTATCTCGTATGCAACATCGAGCGCTCGGATCAGACCGGCGAATGCACGGGACAATGTGAAGAGAGCAACCATCGTCGCTACCGTTGCAACACCGGCGCTTGACGTACCGAACAGCTCGGTGACGGTCGAATTCAGAGCCTGGGAGTCGGAGAAGGTCGAGGTGATGAAGTCCTCGAGTTCGCGTTCGATGTCTTGTCGTACCGATTGACCCACGATCGCATCGAGCGAGCTCAGCGTGCTCACCAGTGCGAGGGCCGCGGCCGGGATCGACAAGATTGTCCAGAAGGTGATTGCCGCCGCCAGGTCGCCGACCCGGTCTGTGCGGTATTCGGTCGCCACATCCTTGACTAGCTGCCACACCCAGCGGACCAGTGCGGCAGGGGCCCGTGGCGGCACGGCAGAGTGAAGATTGGTATCCGGTGTGATGCGCATGGATCGTACTTGCTGTCTGATCGGTGTGGTCGAGAACTGGAGTATCGCTCTGGCCGGGAACCGAAGAGCTACGCGCCGTGCAGGACCTGGCGAAGCTCGGTGCCGATCACTTCGAAGCCGAGTTTCTCATAGAAGCCTCGATTGCCTTCGGTTGTCGGCACGAGGTACAAGCCCATCTCAACGCAGCCACGACGGCGGGCGTCGTCGATCGTGCGTTGCACCAGAATGCGGCCAAGGTTGAGACCCCGTGCGGCCTCGTCAACAATGAGTTCCTCCAGCTCGCAGTACTCGCCACCATGACGAAGTGCCAGGTTGTATGAAACGGTTGCACAGCCGACAATTTGTTCGTCATTTTCAGCAACGATGACCGCACCCCGCTCAGTCTTGAGATGGGAAGTGAAGACCGCGTCCCAGCTCGGAGATGGCGAGGTCCCCGTCAATGTCTCTACCAGCGAATAGATGCGGGAGCGGTCCGCGACGATTGCGGGCCGGGTTCTGATTCCATTTGGGTGATCTTCGAGCATTTTGTGACCCTAATGGTGAGGGCCGAGGCATCCGAATCGTGATCGTTATGTGTCGTCAGCGAAGCGACTCGATGAGGGCCTCATAAGTATCGAAACCAGTCACAGGTCTGGCAAACTCTCGCCAAAGGCCAGCGATTGTCTCGACGGTCTCCTGGCTTAAGCCGTGAGCGCCAACTTGTCCGACGCGCACCTTGGTGCTGTCGCTGCCGGCTGGAAGGACTGATTTCTCAGATCGTGCCCGCATCAGAGCATCGTCGAAGCGGTCTGTGTGCTTTTGCATGAAGGGAAGCGACGCATGTTCGAGCGTGATGTCGCGCAGCTCCTGATCGAGTTCGATGCCGATGAAGGCTGCGATCTGCTCGATGGTGCCCTCAAGATCTTCTTTCATGTGCTCAAAGACGAGGTAGAGGACGTTCTCGTCGTCGCGATGTTGCCACCAGCCCGTGAGATGTTTCTCGTATCCGCCGTTCGCCGCTCGTTTCGTCACGAACTCATCGGCCGTAATAGTTCCGGGTTCGATGAACCAGCCCTCCATGAACTTGAAGGCCGAGTACGCGGCGTCCACAGGATGACGAATAACGTTGATATAGGTTGCCCCTTTCGGAACCTTGTCGAAGTCCAGATGACTTTTGAATGCCCGAGGAGAGGCTCGCTGGTCGGCGTTGATATCTAGGCCAAGAATACGACTCGTCTCAATCCAGGGGACTACCCGGGAGATGTCGTCGAAGTCCATGTCACCGCGGGTTCGGAGCGTGTGCACGATTTGCTGCGTCCAGGTTGTGCCGCTCTTGCCGAAGGGCGTTATGACAACGTCGGTCGGGCGCGACACGAAGTCGGCGATGCTGGCCTTACCAGCCTCGGGGTCGCTCATCTGAGCGAAGATCGCATCGAGTTCGTCGAGCGACGATGCACGTCGCCTCAATGGTGCTGTCATCGCGTGGGTGCGTTGGAGATAGCCATAGGGCATCTTGGTCGCCCAAGATCCGACAGAGGTAGCCAGCGTGGTTCGTTGCGTCTGTCATCGAGTCTGTGAAGTATTCAGGACTGACGGGAAGCGTGGGCCAGCCGGGCGGGTTCTTGTTTGTATGACTCGTGCAGTGTTCCATGGTGTCGTTATCGCCGAAAGCGACGACGTTCGTGTCGTCGAAGGGATGACGTACTTTCCCCGTACGAGTGTTAAGCCCGACGTCCTCGTCGAGAGTGCGACCTCAAGTCGCTGTTTCTGGAAGGGGAAAGCTCGGTATTGGGATGTGTCGGTCCCGCCGGCTACGGGCATCGACGCAGCGTTCGCCTATGACCAGCCATGGCCGCTGGCACGTCGAATGATCACCGACCGCGTTGCATTTTGGCGCGGCGTAGAGATCGAAGCCAGCTGAGGAACCTGTTGCGATCAGGGAATTAAGCAGAGGTTCCGTGGGCCACTCCCGCCAGCGTGCTTGCCGTTGGTACTGGGAGTTGTCTACCGATCCATCATCCACGGCCAGGCGATGGGTATGGCGACCACGTGCCGGTAGCGAAGTCATGCACCTTGCACCTGCGAACCGAATCGAGGTAGTCACCGAGACGAATTGGCTTCTCGACGACAACGTCGGGGAATGCTGCAGAAATTGCCTGGGCTGCCTCCGGCAGGTGATAGCACGGGATGCTCATATCGACGTGGTGCGGCACGTGGACCATGATCCAGTGGAAGAAGAAGTCCCAGCCCGGTGGCCCGGTGAGCACCGTTGTGCCTTCCATCTGCCCATGAAAGCGGTTCCATTCGTGGCGCGACCACCAACGGATATCCGGTGCGACATGGTGGACGTACACGACCCATCCGATTGTTTGGCAGAACAACAGGAACGGGATCACGATGACCTTCGCCCATAGCCATAGGCCGGCAGCGCCGCTGACGCCGACCAACAACGCCAGGGTTCCAAACAAGAAGACGCTAACCAGAAGCTTGTCTCGTTGCATCGATCGCCGCCACCGGTTCTTCGGGAGGAAGCGCACCATCTTGTTCCACCACACTTCGCGTAGGTAATAGGCGCCTGCGCCGAACGGGCCCCATTCGAAGCGGTGGCGAATGCGCGCCAGGCGAGGCATCTGTTGGTACTGCTCGGCGGTGACAGGGTGCCAGACGAAGTCGAATCCCTGCCGCAGTGTGTGCACATGATGCACGCGATTGTGGCCAAACACCCAGAGTTCTGTTGCGTGCAGCGACGGGAGCATGGCGATTCGAGCCACGACGGCGTTGAGCCTTTTTGAATCAAACAGCGCCTTGTGCGCTGCATCGTGTCCAATGACAAAGAGGCTGGCGACAATCACGCCGGAGAAGGCCCACAGCGGGATGAGTAAGAGCCAGTTGTTGGTTCGCAACAGAGCGGCAACCACCACGCCATACATAACCAGGTCGCGCCCGAACAACATGAGACCCCGAGCCGTAGAACGCTCGTAACAACGCGCAGGAATCACTTGCAACACGGGCTTGAGCCCGGTTGGGCGTTCGGCTGGTTCAGGCACAGTTTCGGGGGTGGGCAAGGGCGCAGACACATGTATTCCAGGGGAAGCGTGAAAGAGGAGGACGCGGCGGGACCACCGTGCACTACCAGTGGCAGCGAGCATGCCACACCATGCGTCCAGTGGTTAGAGGACAAAGTCCCGTATGTCGAAGAAACCAGCCTGTCAGCATCGGCGCGGGCAATGATTGCCCCTTGGCCGGAGCGCTCCCATGGCAGCTGATCTGGAAGCCTCGCCTTCACCGAATCGGGTGCAGCCGTCTGAGTCGTGGCCTGGTCTCGCACTCGGTCTCGCTGCCATGATCGCGTTTGTGGCCCGTACGCCACTCAAGTTGGTCCTGGTTGACCGATGGCGTCACCGATGGCTCCGTCGCACGGTGCTGGCGGCCTGGACGGCGGCAGTGGAGATTGCGCTGCTTGCCGCTCTCCTCACCTACGCGGCGCTGAATGCCGACTTCGGCTTGTGGTTACCGCTAGCTGTTGCTCTGCCGCTCATCGTGCTCGAGCTCTGGTACGACATGCGCAGCAAATCGCGACGGCTTGTCCCTGAGCTAGCTGGTTCGGTCGGCATCGGCGCGGTGGCTGCGGCAATTGCTCTCGCCGGCCGAACGCCTGATCGAGTGGCTGTGCGCGTTGCGGCGCGACGGGCAGTCCTGATCGGTATAGAACAGACATTGCACGGCATTGCTGTGATTGGTACGACTGCGCTTGCCATCCAGTTTGGCTAGCGCCTATCGCTCAATGTGCCAGATGTGACATTGGCGGAGCGATCAAAGAGGTCAGCGAGTTTCCCTCGTCACACACCTAGTGAAAGGGGAAGTTCCAATGACTGCTATCAACGGTCTCATACTTCCAACAGTGGACAAACGTCCAGAAGCAGACTCCTGGCATCGCAAGATCGGGCCTCTACTCGCAGTGATTGGCATGGTTATCGCCACTGCGACAGCGGTGGCGAACTGGTCGACGATTGGTGACATCGGCGTCGACGATGCATCAGTCGCTGAAACTGACATGTGGGCTGGCGGGCTTGGGGTTGCGGGCCTCGGCGTGATCAAGGTCGGTATCGCCGTCGCACTCGTTGGCATCATCCACCGGCTGTGGGGTCGAGCAGACAGCGTAATGACCACTGTTCCGCACCTTCATGCACGCCCCGACGCAGTGCCGCTAAGCCGAACGCCACGCAAGACCAAAGTCAGCGAGGACATTCCGGCACCGTTACCCATTCACAAGCTGGCCACGCGTCTGTGGAAGCCGATGCTTGCCATGGGCGCCATGGGGGTGATAGGTGGCACCATCGTTCGGGTCGCAGCTGCATCGGAGACTGCAGGCACCGAGGCGTTCCGGCAGGCAACCGCCTGGGGTGTCGGTCTCGAGTTCTTCGGTGAGACGTTGTTACTTGGCGGAATCTCGTTCCTGTTGGGAACGATCCTGGCCAGCCTTCGACAAGCCGGTGGTGAGGTGCAACGTGCAGCGGGCGAACCGGTGACGGTCCTTGCTATGTCAGGTTCGGCCAACGCGTTCATCATCCTCATGATGGTCGGCACGATGGTTGGCATAGCCCAATTTGTCGCCTCGATTGTGCTCGCTGGACGAGCCGATTCGCCTACTTCTTATGCGGAACTCGCCACGTTCGTTAACCCCATACGGGAGGTCGCACTTGGTTTACTGCTTGGCGGAATCGTGCTAGCGCTGGCGACCATCGGCACCGTCCTCTCCTTCCAATTCGACCGGGTTCGTGAACTCGTTCGGCGCAACGCCTAGCCGACCGACTGTTACAGAAAGAGAACAACAATGACTGCAATCAACCTCAACTCAACCCAACAACTCGGCTCTCGGACGTTCAAGGTAGATCACGCGACCGGGCCGGCGAGCTTGCTCAAGCCCCACAAGATGGGCAACCTGCTCTGGAAGCCCATGTTCACCATGGGAATGATGGGCGTCGGCGTCTCGGTGATTCTTGCTGCCGTGCGGACCGGATTGGTCGGCGACGCCGACCCGGCGGACGCAGCAACGATCGAGCAGCTCCGGCAGTTCACAACCGGAGCGCTCTTTCTGGGATTCACCGGCATCTTTGCTGCCATCAGCTTTGCGATTGCCCGCATCCTGGGCGTATTCCGGGTTGGGGGTAGTGAGCTCCAAGCCGATGTCGGCACCGACGTGCAGACACTCAAGATGCCCACGACGGCCAAAGCCTTCATCGCGTTGATGATGATGGGCATGATGGCTGTGGCGTTCGGTTCGATCTCGAACATCGTCGCCGGTCTCAGTTTCTCCGAAGCTGCCGACCTGGTGGACTCCCAACAGTGGTACGTGTTCAGCGCAGGGCTCCGCCGAATTGGGGTTGCGCTCTATCTAGGCGGCATCACGCTCGGGTTGGTGACCATCCTGGGAGTGATCCGTTTCCAAGCAATTCGAATTCGTCAACTCGGATAAAACGGCGTGAGATGCCTCGACTGCCTAGTCGAAACGAGGAGGCCCTTCGGGCCTCCTCGTTCGTGCATGCCGGCGCCAACCATCGTCGCATTCACTCGCTGGGGTAGTAGCCAACGACATCGCCATCGGTGGTGACGCCAAGGCCGTTCAGTAACCGATTGGCGTAGTTGAAATAGGCGACGATCTGATTCGCTTCGAGGATTTCTCCGTCATCCAAACCAGCGAGGCGGAGCTCGTGTACATCCGCCGGGACCATGTCGTTCGGCGTCTGGGTCAGCTTACGCGCATAGTTCAGCAGCGCCAGATCTCGGCCAGAGAGCACCGGCGAAAGCACGCCGGAATGGAGCGCTTCCTCAATCGCATCTGCCCGCTGGTCGTCCTGAATGAGATGGCGAGCGTTGGCCCAGTGATTCGCCAATGAATAGGCACAGTCGTTAAGGATCGACACATAGGACGACAGCGTTTCCTGCAACCAAGAGGGCAACGTGTTGGCGCTGTTGTGGAGAACTGAGCGGTACAACGCGACGTGTCCGTGCATTGTCGCTGGTCGCAGCGAGTGAACCCGCATGACATTGTCCACTGTGCCATGTGGGGTGCGTGCCTCATCGAGGCGTTCTCGCAATTGCTCGTCGGCTTCATCGTCGCCGATCATGTGAATCCAGGCTGACACCGGCTTACCTCCTGCGTAGATGTTCGACAGCTAGGTGAATCGACCGTGATGCACCCACGACGAATCAGGCTCCAGCGTTTCGATGACGATAGGAAAAGGCCTTCGCAAACCGCCAGAGTAGATAGTCCCCACAGGTCGTGCTCGCTTCGGCGGACCCATGAGGCGAGTCGGTGCCGTAGACCTCGCGCGAATCAATGACTGTTTCAGGGTCAGGATCAAAGGCAAGGACAAGCGACAGCCGTTCTCGACCCGAACTGTTGATCACTCGGTGCGGCGTTGATCTATACGCACCTGCTGTCCAACGAGACATCAGGTCCCCAATGTTCACCACCAAACAACCCTCAATCGGCGGTGCATGAAGCCAGTCTCCGTTGAGATCCTGCATCTGGAGGCCACCTGTGCTGTCCTGACATAGAACGGTCAGGACGCCAAAGTCTGTGTGCGGCCCAACCCCGAGTCGCTGCTCGTAGAGCTGACCCCACGCCGGCTGCATCGGTTTGCTCTCGAAGCGGGGGTCAAATCGACGATCAGGATTACGGCAGCTAGAAGGCTGTTGGTTTGCGTGTGGACTATCGGAACTCGGTAAAAACCTAGCTCATTGCCGAGCGGCTAGTAACAGTGAGGCCTAGGGGGCATGGAGCGGAGCATTTCCTGGTCGAGTCGAACGAGACACTAGATTCGCCAAGGACCATGTAATGCAGACCGCAGGAGCCAGCAATGTCGATAGTCGAACGAACCGAGCTGGCATACGACCCCATCTCGCCGCGGTTCGGAGCCGAGCTTACCGACGCCGTTCTGCTCGAGATGGACGACCACGAGGTGGACGCACTGCAACAACTCGCGGCCGAACGAGGCGTGGTGGTTGCTCGTAACCAGACGATGACGGTGCAACAGCAGGCCGACTTTGCCCATCGGCTGGGGCCGCTCACTACCTATCCAGTTCAAGATGAGAACTTCCCGTCCGAGCTTCTGGTGATCCATGCCGACGAGAACTCCAAGAATGTCGCAGGCAGCAAATGGCACACCGACATCTCTAGCGAGGAACGGCCTCCGTCACTGTCGATGCTTCGTATGGAGGTCGTGCCGTCATCCGGAGGCGACACGCTTTTCTGTGACATGTACCAGGCGTTCGAGTCGCTATCGCCGGAAATGCAGGGATTCATGATGCGGCTAAGTGCTCGACACGATCCGAAGGGCCACCATCTGTACCTGAACGGAGCGAAGACTCTCAAGGAACTGCCCTCGCAGGTACACCCGGTCGTTCGCACCCACCCGCGGACGGGCCGTAATGCCCTGTATGTGAATTCTGGCTTCACCGCCAGAATCCAAGATGTCACCCGAAGCGAGAGTGATGCGCTTCTCGCGATGTTGTTCGATCACATCATTCAGGGGCTGAGCTTCCAGATCCGCGTTCGGTGGGAACCAGACACGGTCGTGTTCTGGGACAACCGAATTGTCCAGCACCACGCAGCGTGGGACTACTACCCAGAGGTCCGCCATGGCTACCGGGCGACCTCCATCGGCGAGGTTCCATATCTCGCCGATCAAGAGCACGCAGCGACACACCGCTGCAAGGATTCACACCGAAACCTCTAGTCGAGTCGCTCGAAATGACAGCATGGTCCGACATGACTTCGTTGCTACGACCACTCAGTGGATTCATTCCGACAGCCGAATATGCCCCTCGGATCGTGGGGCCGCCGTCGTCGATGCTCTCGCGCGATCAGAAAAAGGCCTCCCGGAACGACGA
>Ga0307985_10000722_pt1 | contig 19043 bp, 17 predicted proteins | sample EllFjometageno80_FD_203155 | JGI IMG/M metagenome (GOLD analysis project Ga0307985, IMG submission 203155) | Marine microbial communities from Ellis Fjord, Antarctic Ocean - #80 | ecosystem: Environmental > Aquatic > Marine > Unclassified | place: Southern Ocean | collected 2014-10-09 | reverse complement strand
GCAGGGTAGAACTCTATGCTATCTGTTTCTTTTCCAATTAAGTTTTTTATAGACTGTCTGTAGGGTTCGTAATTAACCCCTCCATATACAAAAAGGTTAAAATGAGGAAAAACTTCTTTGATTGTTTTTTTTCCAGAAAGCTCTATCACTTTTTCGAAATACATTTGAACCCAAGGGGGGATTCCTCCAATAATAGACATGTCCTCAGGAATTGTTTCATTAGAAATTTCTTCAACTTTTTTTTCCCATTCTTCTATACAGTTTGTTTCCCAACTAGGCATCACATTTTTTTTTAAATAAAAAGGAGTGAAGTGTGCTACTATCCCTGACAATCTTCCTGTATTAATTCCATTAGTTTTTTCTAAAACAGGACTGCCTTGAAGGAAAATAACTTTTTTATTTAAAAAATCTGTTTTCCCTGTTTCGTTAATATAATGTAACATTGCGTCTCTGGATCCATTTACGTGCGTTGGCATGGAGTCTTTGGTAATAGGAATGTATTTAACTCCTGAAGTTGTCCCAGATGTTTTTGCAAAATATAAAGGTTTTCCTGGCCAAACAACATTTTTTTCTCCTTTAACAACCCTGTCAAAGTATGGCTTTAAGCCTTCATAATCCCGGACAGGAACGTTGTTTATAAAGTCCTGGTGAGTGAGAATATTTTTAAAGTTATGATCTTTTCCGAAAGAAGTATTTGAACTTTTTTTAATCAAATTTTTAAAAACAGCTTTTTGTGTTTCTACAGGATTTTTAGACCACTTGCGAGTTTTATAAACAATCACTTTCGCGAAGGTTTTGGCAATATGTTCTTTTAGTGTTTTCAACGTTTACTCAAAACTTATATAATCTTCTGGGTTAATAGGGTTTCCTTCATTCCACAGCTCAAAATGCAAATGAGGCCCTGTTGTAAGCTCGCCTGTGTTACCTGAAAGAGCTAAAACCTGCCCCGCCTTTACAAGCTCCCCTTGAGTTATTAGGCCCGAAGCATTGTGTTTGTATATACTAATAAGATTAAAAGAATGCTCCACTATTATCACATATCCTGTTTCTATTGTCCACTCTGCAAAAACAACAACTCCATCTGAAACAGACTTAACGGGTGTGTTTGTTGGAACGGCAACATCTGTTCCAAAGTGCTTTATTCCAAAATCAAAGCCAGATGTAACCTTTCCTGAAATTGGACTAAACAATACAAATTTTATTTTTGGTGACACAGTCTCTAGTGCATTGAAACGATCTTCTTTTTCTACAATTTTTCTAAGAATCGAGTCATTTATGTTTGTTTTAAAATCTAACTCTGAAATATCAACCCTAGCAACTACCGCTTCATTATTCCGCTGATTTTCTGTTGTTTCACCTAAAATAACAGAACCAATAGAGTTAATAAATTCTTGATTTTTTTCTATAATAAAAGCAAGAGAGTCTAATGTTTCAATGTTTTGAACCGCTGTTGATCTTAAAACAGTGGAATCATATCCGGGAATATATTCTTTAATTGAAGTAAAAGCAATTAGGCATATTGTAGTTATAATTATAAAGAGCGCTATAAAGGCGCTAAGTAAAAAAATATTAAGCTTATTAAGTTTGTATGATATCCGCTCCTCGTAAGTTTCTTCGTTAAGAACAACTAGCCTGTATTTACTTAATAACCTTTCTTTTAAAGGTTTTTTTTCTTTTTCCTCCATTACCAAACAAATATAGTCATCCCTTTATAATAATGATTGCTGTTTTATTTTATTGATTATCTATCTGTATTTGTATATTTCTTTTTACTTTTGTTTAAATACATTAAAATTATGATTTCATCTAGTTTATTTTTAGTAATCGGACCTGGTCAAATAGCTATAATTGTTGTTTGTGTTCTTTTGTTCTTTGGAGGGAAAAAAATCCCAGAATTAATGAAGGGGTTAGGTACTGGAATTAAAGAGTTTAAAAAAGGCGTAAAAGAAGACGAGTCAGAAAAAGAGTCGGAAAAAGAATAATATTTTTATTAGTTTTTTTTGTAAACCTTTAATGACCTAAAAATCGCTTCAAGCTCTACCATGTATTGTCTTTTCTGAACTGAGGGTGAAAAAGCAAATCCGTCCATCACTATAAGTCTGTTATTTTTCTTGTCTTGAACAATGTAGTTTAAGAAAGGTCCCGCCATATAATCGTTTACAACCTCCCACGTTCCCCTTGTTTCTAGTGTTTTTAAACCTTTTATTGTGGTTTTAAAAAAGTAGGGTTTATAGGCCTCTTCTGTTTTCATATAAGAATTTTTATTTCTTCCAGGCACAAATGTTTTTGAAATAGAATCCCTTAGTTTAATTATTTTAAATTCATTAAACTCATCGATTAATTTATTGTTTTCAATAAAATACACCATCACATTAACGCTTCCTTTTTCTGTTTCTCGTTGAAACCAAAGCTTGTTTAGGTCTTCTTTTTTAAACACTTTGTAGGCTGAAGGCAAGGTTAAGTTTATGTGACGACTCTTTAACTCGTTTGTTTCTAATATTGATTTTTTTATTCTTCTTTGTTTCTCTTTAATTTCACCTTGCTTAAATGCTTTTATTGCTTTTAGTGAGTGTAAGTTTATTTGGCTAATAATTTCTTTATTGTTTTTACCCAAAATCTCTACAACAACTTGAGGAGCTGCATATTTGTTTTTGCTTATTCTTAGTGTGTCTCTATTTCTTTTTAAAACTATCAGTACATTCCTGCTGCTTCTTGTAAAGTCTGAAAAAATATCAGGTGAAATCTGTTTTAAGGAAAACAAAGGTTCTTGCTGAGGAAGTCCCAAAAACTCAGAGGCAAAAACTTTTCTAACATGATCTCCTACTTTTGAATTCCAAAGCATATTCTCGATTACAACAGTAACCGTATGGATATTTCCGCTAGAAATAGGCTTGTAGCTGTTTTGACTGTTGTCGCATGCGACAATAGTTATAAAAACCAATATTGACTTGATTAATCTCATTTTTTTAAATTAATCCATTAATGCTTTAATTCCCGGAAGTATTTTCCCTTCTAAGCTTTCTAGCATAGCCCCTCCGCCTGTTGAAACATAACTCACTTTGTCTTCAAAATTAAACTTTTTTACCGCAGAGACAGAGTCTCCCCCTCCAACAAGTGAAAACGCGCCGTTTCTAGTGCTTCTAGCAATAGATTTTCCTATAGCTATTGTGCCTTTTGAAAATTTTTCTAACTCAAAAACTCCAACAGGACCATTCCATAAAATAGTTTTGCTTTGGTTTATTACTTTATCGAAAAGTTTTCTAGACTTTGGACCTACATCCATCCCTTCCCAGCCATTTGGTATGTTATTAATCTCTTTCTCTATTGTGTTGGCTTCGTTTGAAAAGTCATCTCCACAAACCACATCCACAGGAAGATAAATGGACACTTTTTTTTGTTTTGCCTTTTCTAAAATTGAAAGAGCTAGGTCCGTTTTATCGTTTTCACATATGGATTTCCCAATGTTTCCTCCAAGCGCTTTAATGAAGGTAAACGCCATTCCTCCTCCAATAATAAGGTTGTCAACTTTATCTAAAATATTGTCTATGATTGTGATTTTAGAAGATACTTTTGCCCCACCCAAAATCCCTAAAACAGGCTTTTCTCCACTATCCATAATTTTTTGTATTGAGTTTACTTCCTTTAAAAGAAGGTGTCCAGCAAATTTTTTGTTTGGAAAATATTTTGCAATAACTGCTGTTGAAGCATGAGACCTATGGGCGGTCCCAAACGCATCGTTTACATAACAGTCCGCATATGAAGCTAACCTTTTTGCAAAGTTTTCATCTCCTGATGTTTCCTCAGAATGAAATCTTAAATTTTCTAATAATATAATTTCTTTTTTCTGTAGCCCTTTGATTGCTTTTAGAGTTTTTTCGCCTATTACTTGGGGAACAAATGTAATTTCCAGCTCTAGTGTCTTTTCTATTTCTTTGACAAGATGCTTTAATGAAAGGTCCTGATCTTCTCCTTTAGGCCTGCCCAGGTGAGACATTAATATACAACTACCTCCGTCATTAATGATTTTTAAAATAGTTGACTTAGCTGCTTCTATTCTAGAGTTGTCTGTGACGTTTTTTTGATGATCTAATGGAACATTAAAGTCTACTCTTATTATGGCTTTTTCACCTTTAAAACTGTGTTGATCAATCGATTTCATTATTTTATAAATAATTTATTTCAAAGATATGTTTTTGTTGAACTTAAAAGAACATAAAATTTTATCTTTGTAACATGTTATTTAGAGATGTTGTAGGTCAAGAAGAAATTAAAAGCGAACTCGCTAGAAGTTATAAAAAGGGGCGTGTTTCGCATTGTCAATTGTTTTGTGGCCCAAAGGGAAGTGGAAGTTTGCCTTTAGCGATCGCTTATGCAAGAATGGTTCTGTGTGGCGATGAAGCTAACACTGACCAAGCTTGCGGTTTAAAGTTAAGTGAATTAAAACATCCTGATCTTCATTTTATTTACCCCGTTGCAAATAATCTTGACGTAAAGTCAAAAGCAATTTCAGTGAATTTTTTACAAAAATGGCGAGAGTTCTTTCACTCTAAGCCTTACGGCTCTTTATATGACTGGTATCTTTCTATTGGAATAGAAAACAAACAAGGCAAAATAGGGACAGATGAGGTTTCGGATATTGTCAAAAAAATGTCTTTAAAAGCTTACGAGGGAGGGTGGAAAGTGGCAATTGTTTGGATGGCTGAAAAGATGAATCTTAGCGCTACCAACAAGCTATTGAAATTAATCGAGGAGCCTCCTGAAAAAACCTTGTTTTTGTTTGTTTCCGAAGACACCTCTTTTTTAGCAAAAACCCTAACATCTCGTTGTCAAACTATACAGCTCAAAAAATTATCTTCAGAAAAAGTTTCTGCTGCATTGTTTTCTAAGGGTTATTCGTCTGAAGAAGCTCGCTCAGCTTCAATTAAATCTGCAGGAGACTATGGCGAGGCTTTAAAACTTGTTAGCAAAAATGAAAATGAAAAAAAGTTTGAAGAGTGGTTTTTGACTTGGGTTAGATCGGCTTTTAAAGTGCGCAAAAATAAAGAGGCTGTCCTTGAGCTTATTGATTGGAGCAAAACCCTGTCAAAAGAAGGTAGAGAGACCCAAAAAAGTTTTATTGCTTTTGCTTTAGAGTTATTTCGCCAAGCTTTATTAAAAAATTATTTTTTAGAAAACTTGACAGTTTTTTCACCAACAACAGATTTTAATTTTGATGCTTTTTCTGAGTTTATAACGGGCAAGAATATTGAAGAAGTTTCTTTAGAATTAGAAGAGGCTTATTACAACATTCAATCAAACGGAAACTCACAAATGATTTTTATGGATCTTTCCCTAAAACTCACAAGACTCCTTCATAAATCATAAATTTAATTTTTTTGAGACCCGATAGTTGTTTTCTATTCTTTTTGTTTTTGTGATAGCTTTTAACTATTAAATAGCTCTTGTTTTAAGTCTATTGATTTAAACACCTAGCCTTTCGCGGCGCTAATTTGTTTTAAGAATCTAAAAGCTCATTAAAAGCCATTTAAATCGTTTTTTTAAAGACATATATGTGTGAAGAATAATTCTTGTAGGCAAAACCTTTAATATTAGAGCACAGGCCAATAAAGAATCCTTTGAAAAACCAAAATTTATTTTTTAAATTTTGCTCTGAAAGCATTGAAATGTAAAACGCATCTAAAAGAAGAGGCCATTGGTTAACTTGCTTCATGCCTAATGGGTCTAATATTTTTTCTAACGAATCTGGAGCAAAATGACGAAGATGTCTTGGCGTGTCAAATGCAGCCCAGCTTGATCCGTAATATTTCGCATCCCAAGACTTATAGTTTGGGCATGCAATCATTATGATTCCGTTTTTTTCAAGGGCGTCAATCGATTTTTGCAAAGTATCTTCCATTAAATAAACGTGTTCTAAAGAGTGCCAAAAGGTTATCAAACTATAACTTAACGGCTCTAAGTTCTCTAGACTAGAAACGTGGCTGATGTTCTTTTTGTTTGCAAGCGCTCTGGCTTTTTTGCTTGGCTCATAGCCTTTAACTTTCCATTGTTTTTTTTCTAAATGTTTGACAAAACTTCCAGAGCCTGAGCCTATGTCTAAAGCTGATTTAGGTTGATTGAAGTATTTTGAAATTAGCAAGTTTTTAGGCCACATTGCCAAGGCTCTTGCTGTATAATATAATTTAGAAAAAATGCCGCTACTTGATTCTTGATGTGAAATATACTTTGAAGAGGCGTAATATTTTGAAAGGTTCTTTTTAGAGGGTTTTGGCGTAGTGTTTAACATGTTGTTAGATGAGTCTTTAACCAGCTCGAATTCTTCGTTGGTTAAAAAAAAATCTTTTACAATTAGTCTTTTGTTTTCTTTCATTCTTTTTCTTGGTTCCACGTGGAACACTTTATCTGCCAATATAAACCATCAAAACACTGATGTCGTTTGGAGACACACCACTCACTCTGGCCGCTTGGGCAAGGGTTGATGGCTTTATATTGTCTAGCTTTTGTGTTGCCTCAGCAGACAAGGATTTCACTTTAGAATAAACAAAGCTTGTGGGTATTTTAATGTTTTCTAAATTGTTTAACTTTTCAGCGTTTAGTTTTTCTTTTTCAATATAACCCGAATACTTAACCTGGACTTCTGTTTGTTCACAGACCCCTTTGTTTAGATTCTTTGACTGGCAATAATGATTAACAGATTCAATTTTTAATAAATCTTTAAGCGAAATGTTTGGCCTTGAAAATATTTTGTAAAGCTTTGTTGATTGTTTGATTGGTGAAGATTTCTTTTCTAAAAGCACAGGGTTAACCTCTTCAGGTTTAACGCTGGTTTTTTTAAAAAAAGAAACAAAAGATTCTGTTTCAATTTTTTTGTTTTCTGCCTTTATAAGCCTTGCTTTTGAAGCAAGCCCCAGTTTGTGCGACAAAGGAGTTAACCTTAAGTCGGCATTATCTTGCCTTAGTAAAGTGCGGTATTCTGCTCTAGATGTAAACATTCTATAAGGCTCGTCTGTGCCTTTTGTAATAAGATCGTCAATTAAAACTCCTATATAAGCTTCATCTCTTTTTAAAACTAAGGCAGGTTTATCTGCAATTTTTAAATGTGCATTTATTCCTGCCATTAGACCTTGTGCTGCCGCTTCTTCATAACCAGTTGTCCCGTTAATTTGGCCTGCAAAAAATAATCCTGAAATCGGTTTTGTTTCTAAACTGTTTTTGAGTTGTGTTGGTGGAAAATAATCATACTCAATAGCGTAACCAGGTCTAAAAAACTTAACCTTTTCAAAACCTGAAACAGAGGATAGTGCTTTGAACTGAATATCTTCAGGTAAAGAGGTTGAAAACCCGTTAACATAAACCTCGACGGTACTCCAGCCTTCTGGCTCAACAAAAATTTGATGGCGATCTTTTTCAGAAAACCTGTTTATTTTATCTTCAATTGACGGGCAATATCTTGGGCCGGTGCTGTTGATTGTTCCGTTAAACATTGGGGATCTTTCAAACCCTTCTCTTAACAAATCATGAACTTTAGGGTTAGTATAGGTCATATGACAATCTAACTGTTTAGACAAAGGGGAGGTAGAATCTAAAAAAGAAAACTTACTGGGATTAATATCTCCAGGCTGAACACTCATTTTAGTATAATCCAAAGACCTTCCGTCAACCCTAGGCGGAGTACCTGTTTTCATTCTGCCAGACATAAAACCATAATCAACTAAAGCCTCGGTAATTCCGAAAGAAGCTTTTTCTCCAGCTCTTCCCCCTCCAAACTGCTTCTCTCCAATATGAATTAGCCCGTTAAGGAAAGTTCCGTTGGTTAAAATAACCGACTTAGATTTAATTTCAAGGCCTAATGAGGTTTTTATTCCAACTACTTTGTCCTTTTCAATCAAAAGACCCGTAACCATTTCTTGATAAAAATCTAAATTATTTGTTTGCTCCAACATCCCTCTCCAAACTTCTGCAAACCGCATTCTGTCTGACTGAGCTCTAGGACTCCACATTGCAGGCCCTTTAGAGGTGTTTAGCATCTTAAATTGTAGTGCAGAATTGTCTGTAACGATTCCGCTATAACCTCCCAAAGCATCAATTTCTCTTACAATCTGACCTTTGGCAATACCGCCCATAGCTGGATTGCAAGACATTTGGGCAATATTTTGGAGGTTCATTGTGACCAAAAGAGTTTTACTCCCCATGTTGGCGGCGGCGGCGGCAGCTTCAGAGCCAGCATGCCCAGCGCCAACAACAATAACATCGTATTCTGAATTAAACATATTTTTATTGTTTCACGTGGAACATTTGTGTTTTTAAGTTTTCTGTCTGTGTCATTATAAGCTTATCTGTTTTTGTTTTGTCATTAAAGCCTGCGAAATGCAAAAGCCCATGGACCATAACTCTTCGAAGCTCATCATCAAAAGAAACGTCAAACAACTTTGCGTTTTCTACAACGCGATCAACCGAAATGGCAATGTTTCCACCAATTATTTGATTCCTTGTGTCATTAAAGGAAATTACATCCGTATAAAAATCGTGATTTAGAAACTTAATGTTTATTTCTTTTAAATCTTCATCATTAAAAAAAGCATAGGTCAAATCTCCTAAAACATAATTCTCTGAAACAACAACCTGATTTAGCCAAAAAGACACTTTAGTCTCGTTTGCAAGCTTAAACTTTGTGTTGTACACGTACTCAATAGGCATCGACATTTTTTTGCAAATATAGCTTGTTGGCAGTTATTATGAAACAAGCTAATCTTTTTTTATATTTAATTAACATGAAAGATTTAAAGTACTTAGCTGCATACACCATTCCTCTTGCTACGGCGCTTTCAATTGGATCAAGAGGTTGGCTAACTTTTTCCGCGGTACTCTTTGCTTTTATTGTTATTCCGGTAATTGAAGTAATTGTAGGGAAAGACTCTATAAATCTGTCTAAGAATGAGGTCCAGAAAAAAAAAGGCAATAGAATTTTTGATATAATGCTTTATTTAAATCTTCCTATTGTTTTTAGTCTTCTATATTGGTCGTTCACAAACATTTCCAATATAGACTATTCTTTGTTTGAGTTAATTGGCCTTTCTTATTCGGTTGGAATTCTTTTGGCCACTAACGCAATAAATGTGGCACACGAGCTTGGTCACAGAACTACACTTTTTGAAAAGACCTTGAGTAAAACTCTTTATATGCCGTGTTTATACATGCACTTCTACATAGAACACAACTATGGGCACCATTTAAAGGTCGCAACGCCAGAGGATGGGGCAACAGCAAAGTACAATCAAACTGTTTATTCTTTTTGGGTTTCCTCAGTGACAAAACAATATTTTGATGCATGGAAGAAACAAAAAGAACTCTTATCTAACTCTGGGTCAAGCTTTTACTCTTTTAAAAACGACATGATCTGGTACCTAATAATACAGTCAGCATATCTTGCGGGTGTCTATGCTGTTTTTTCATATAAAGCATTGGTTTTTGCAGTATTTATAGGTGTAATTTCATTTTTATTTCTAGAGACAATAAACTATATAGAGCATTACGGCTTAAGAAGGTTTAAAGCCAGCTCTGGGAGATATGAACGCGTTCAGGAAATTCATTCTTGGAACTCCAATCATAGCATAGGGAGAATAGTTCTTTACGAATTAACCAGACACAGTGATCATCATTACAAAGCTTCAAAAAAATATCAAATATTGGACTGTTTTGAAAAAAGCCCCGAGCTCCCGTTCGGATATCCTTCCTCAATTATATTAAGCCTTTTCCCTCCATTATGGTTTAGAGCTATCAACCCGCTAGTTCCAGAGAAAATGAAAAGCAAACAAAAACTATAAAAAGTCTTATCAAGAACGTATTTTAGCAAAAAAAAAATTATGTCTAACAAGATAAGAGTCCGATTTGCTCCAAGCCCAACAGGCCCTCTTCATATTGGAGGTTTAAGAACCGCTTTATTTAACTATCTCTACGCTAAAAGTTTGGGTGGGGATTTTATCTTAAGAATAGAGGATACGGACAAAAAACGATATGTCAACAAAAGCGAACAGCACATTATTGACTCTCTAAAGTGGTGTGGGCTAACAATAGACGAAGGTCCTGAGAACAAAGGAAATTACGGGCCCTATAGGCAAAGTGAAAGAAAAGAATTGTATGATTTAAAAATCCAAGAGCTTTTAAAAGGCGGTCACGCATATTATGCTTTTGACTCAAAAGAAGAATTAGATTTAAATAGAAAAACCCACGAAGAAAAAGGGAAAACCTTTATATATAATGCCCATAACAGGTTAAAATTAAAAAACTCTCTTTCATTAGAAAAAACAAAAGTTCAGCAAATGCTTGAGCAAAATCAAGATTTTGTTGTTAGATTTAAAACTCCTGAAAAAACCGAAATTGTGTGTGAAGACCTTTTAAGGGGGACTGTACGCGTTTCAAGTGAAACTCTAGACGATAAGGTGTTGTATAAAAGTGACGGTACGCCTACATATCACTTCGCTAATGTAGTGGATGATAATGCTATGAAAATCTCCCACGTTATAAGGGGAGAGGAGTGGCTACCTTCCCTTCCTTTACACTGCCTGCTTTACGAAGCTTTTGGCTGGAAAAAAAGACCTAAGTTTATTCACCTTCCATTAATATTAAAACCCACAGGCAAGGGTAAATTGTCAAAAAGGGATGGCGAACTTATTGGGTTTCCTGTTTTTCCTATAAAATGGGATTCAGAGAAGGGTGAGGTTTTGGGATACAAAGAATCGGGCTATTTACCAGCTGCTACTATTAATTTTTTGTCGTTACTGGGTTGGAATCCTGGAAATGAAAAAGAAATTTTTTCTCTTTCAGAACTAACCTCTTTGTTTTCAATAAAAGGCTTAAACAATTCAGGGTCAAGGTTTGATCCAGAAAAAAACGTTTGGTTTAACCACCAACACCTACAGCTAACTAGCGACAATTCTCTAGCTTTGTGTTTAGAAAAAGAGCTGATTGAAAAAGGGATTGATTCTAAAGGAAAAGATTTAAATAAAATAATACCCTTAATTAAACCAAGAATAAACTTTTTGTCTGACCTTGTAAGTGCTTCAAAGTTTTTTTTTAAAGATCCTGAGGTTTATAACGAAAAGTCTTTAAAAAAGTTTAATTCTGAAGAAAACCAGAAATTGTTAGAGGCTTTATCTGTTTTTTTTAAAACCATTGATCCTTTTGATTCTCAAGAAATAAAAAACTCGTTAGAGCTGTGCATTTCTCAAAACAAATGGTCTTTTGGAAAAGCCCTTGGATTATTGCGACTGGCAATGGTTGGTGAGCTCTCTGGTCCAGATTTATTTTCTATACTAGAGTTGTTGGGGAGAAAAACTTGCGAGACAAGAGTAGCCTGTTTGCTAAAGGTTTTAAAGTCCAAAAACACTCTTTAGAAAGGTAGTTTTATTATTTTTCACTATCTTTAATACACACCAATAAAACACTAAAAGCATGATTTTTTATATTCCTTTACTTGTCTTACTTTTCTTTCTGCTTGTTGTAGGAACATTTTTTGTAGTCAAACAACAAAGCGCAGCGCTTGTGGAGCGGTTTGGAAAGTTTTCAGGAACAAGACAATCTGGTTTACAGTTAAAAATTCCACTTATAGATAAGGTTGCGGGCAGGTTAAGTTTGAAAATTCAGCAATTAGATGTTGTAATTGAAACTAAAACAAAAGATGATGTTTTTGTAAAGCTAAAAGTGTCTGTTCAATACAAAGTTATTAAAGAAAAGGTTTATGAGGCTTTTTATAAGTTAGATTATCCACATGATCAAATCACGTCTTATGTGTTTGATGTGGTTAGGGCCGAGGTCCCTAAAATGAAGCTAGATGATGTTTTTGAAAGAAAAAATGACATAGCAAACGCCGTAAAGCTTGAGCTTAACGAAGCAATGCTTAATTACGGTTACGACATAATAAAGACCCTAGTAACCGATATAGACCCAGATCAGCAGGTTAAAGAGGCTATGAACAGGATTAACGCTTCAGAAAGAGAAAAGGTTGCTGCACAGTTTGAGGGAGATGCGCAAAGAATTTTAATAGTAGAAAGAGCCAAGGCTGAGGCAGAGAGCAAAAGGCTACAAGGAATGGGTATTGCGGATCAAAGAAGGGAAATTGCAAGAGGACTAGAAGAGTCTGTTGAGGTTTTAAACAAGGTTGGTATCAACTCTCAGGAAGCTTCTGCTTTAATCGTTGTAACGCAACATTATGACACCCTGCAGTCTATTGGAAGTGAAACAAACAGCAACTTAATCTTGCTTCCAAACTCACCTCAAGCAGGATCAGAAATGCTAAATAATATGGTGGCTTCTTTTACGGCAAGTAATCAAATTGGAGAGGCTATGAAAAAAGCTGCAAACAAAAAAATTGAATAGATTAATTATTTTGCTTTTTAGACCAGTTATCTCTTAGGCCCACGGTTTTGTTAAAAATCAATTTATTAACTGTGCTTTCTTTGTCTGTAACAAAATACCCTTTTCTTTGAAACTGATACTTGTTTCCAAAAACAGCTGTTTTTAAGAACGGCTCCGCATATCCTTTTAATATGCGCATGGAGTCTTTATTAAGCATCCCTATAAGCTCTTCGTTTGTCTTTGCTGAGCCTGGAGAAGGCTCAACGAAAAGCCTGTCGTATTCTCTTATTTCAACCTCAAAAGCATCTTTTTTAGAGACCCAGTGAAGTGTTCCTTTAACCTTTCTTTGACTTTCTTCTGATCCACTTCCGCTTTTACTTTTAGGGTCATAAGTACATTGAACTTCTTTTATCGTTTGGTTGTCATTATAAACAACTTTGTTGGCTGAAATAATATAAGCCCCCTTAAGTCGCACCTCTTTCCCAATGGTAAGTCTAAAAAATTTATTGCCGGCTTCTTCTTTAAAGTCTTCTTTTTCAATAAAAACCTCCTTGCCAAACGGCATTTCTCTGCTTCCAAAGCTAGGGTCTTCTGGGTTGTTTTCAGCATTTAAAAGCTCTGTTGTGTTTTCAGGATAATTAGTGATCACTAACTTAATTGGATCTGAGACAACCATCACTCTTTGGGTCGTTTTGTTTAACTCTTCCCTTGCACAGTATTCTAAAAGAGAGGCTTCTATAATGTTTTCGCGCTTTGCAACTCCTGCGGCCTCTACAAATGCCACTAGCGCTTTAGGGGGATATCCTCTACGTCTTAGTCCTGAGATTGTTGGCATTCGTGGGTCGTCCCAACCAGAAACATGTCCACCCTCCACCAAAAGCATTAATTTTCTTTTTGAAGTAATTGTGTGACTTAAGTTTAGCCTAGCAAACTCTCTTTGTTTTGGTTTTGTTTTTTTTGGATCTGCTATTTGTTTTAAAAACCAATTGTATAGCTCTCGGTGAGGCTTAAACTCTAGTGTACACAAAGAGTGTGATATTTGTTCTATATAATCAGATTCTCCATGAGCCCAATCATACATGGGGTAAACAACCCAGCTAGATTTAGTTCTTGGATGTTCTTTTTTTAACACCCTGTAAAGAACGGGGTCTCTTAAAAGCATGTTGTTTGCGTTCATGCTTATTTTTGCCCTTAAAACATGCGTGCCTTCGCTGTGAACGCCTTGTTTCATTTCTTTAAAAAGCTTAAGGTTTTCTTCAATAGTGCGATCTCTAAAAGGACTATTTAAACCTGGGCTTGTAGGTGTTCCTTTTTGCACGGCTATTTCAGACGAGTTTTGAGAATCCACATAGGCTTTGTTGTTAGCTATTAAAAACTCCGCCCACAAGTATAGTTGTTCAAAATAATCTGAGGTGAACCTTTCTTCGGTCCAAGAAAATCCAAGCCAACTAATATCCTCTTTAATAGCGTCAATAAAAATTTGCTCTTCTTTTTCTGGATTTGTGTCATCAAACCTAAGTATTATGGGGGCATTAAACTGATTGGCTAAATTAAAATTAATACATATTGCTTTAACATGTCCTATGTGAAGGAAACCATTGGGTTCGGGTGGAAACCTAAGTTTTATTTTAGATACAGGAAAGCCATTCGAAACATCTTCATCAATTATCTGTTCTATAAAGTGTTTGTTTTCGCTCAAAATAAAATGTTTGATTTAAAAAGTAAAGTTAAATAAATCCTGCCTGATATTCTTTGTTTCTTATATCTTTGTTTTTATATTATGGTAGAAATTAAATTAAAAAACGTCCGTTTTTATTCATATCATGGGTGTTTAAAAGAGGAGGCTTTAATAGGAAGCGAATATCTGGTTAACCTAAGTGTAAAAACAGAACTCGGAAAAAGTCACATAACAGATAATTTAGAAGATGCAGTTGATTATGTGTTTTTAAATAACGTTTTAAAAGAAGAAATGGGTGTTCCTAGAAAGCTTTTAGAGGGGGTTGTGAAAAAAATCTGCATACGTGTGTTGAATGAAAAAAAAAGAGTTTCTGAAGTAACGGTAAGTGTTAGCAAACTCTGTCCGCCTATTAATGGTGACGCCGAAAGTGTTTCTGTAAAAATAACAGAAAAAAGAGGAGAAAAAATTTAAAAAAATGTATTTTTGGGCTCGAAAAGGCACTGTGGCCGAGTGGCTAGGCAGAGCTCTGCAAAAGCTTCTACAGCGGTTCGAATCCGCTCGGTGCCTCTTTTTTTTATACGATCCCTTTTACAATTAAAAACACACCACAGATTAATATAAAAAAATTGACTCCCAGCTTAATCTTTTTTATAACTTCTTTAGTCAGTCTAGACTTTAACTGCTGTGCTAAATAAATTTTACACAAGTCAACTAATAGGTAGGTTAAAAGAATCAATGAAAAAAATACAATAATTTTGTACTGTGACATTTCAAACTTAGGTCCAAAAACAATAATTACACCAACCCAAAAAAACAAAACAGAAAAGTTTATTATATTAAGTAAAAAACCTTTTATTGCTAGCGCGAAAAAATTTAAGTTTTCTTGTTTATCTGACTGAAACTTTGCTGTAGTGTCTTTTTCTGTCTTAATGTTTATTAAACTTATCCCAGCATAAAAAGATAATAAAACGCCTCCAAGCAAATACCAAGCAGGATTTTCCTGAATAGAAGACAAAAGACTGTTGGTGCTTAAGTAGGCTATTGTAAAAAAAACGATATCCGAAATAGCTACCCCTAAGTCTACGAAAATAGCGGCCTTAATTCCTTTGGAAACACTTGTTTCTAAAACAGTAAAAAAAACAGGCCCAATAGTGAAGGATAGTAAAATTCCTATTGGAATTGCAGGAAAAAAATCACTCATTAATTTGTTTTTCTATTATATCTCCTCCAAAAGAAGAAGATTGAGTTAATGAGCTTGGTGAGCCATAAACATTAACAACTCCGCCAAAAGAAGCTGTTGCCTCAAAAACCTCTGTTCCAAAAGCGCTACAAACGCCCCCAAAGGATGTGTTTGCTTTAGTTTGGATACTTATTACTTTTGAAGCTTTTATTATACCCCCTGAAGATGCTTTTGCTTCGTGTGAGTTTGTTCTTCCCGTCAATTGTATAATCCCCCCTGAACTTGATGTGCTTCTAACTTTTTTTACCTTAATATGTGCGTTTATTTGACCTCCAGTGGATGTTTTAAAATAAACTGTGGAGCTATCTATCGTGTCTTTTACAATTACTTTAGAGCCTTGCAGGCTTTCAATCAAAAAAACAGGGTCCTTGTGTTCTATATTAACAATCGTGTTTTCTCCTTTAAATTTTTTTAAAAACTCCATTTTTAACTTAACTGTTCCCGACCTGTTTAAAACAACGACGTTTTGTGCGTTTTCTCCCGATACTTTTAAAAAATTTCTATTCGATTTTTTTAAAACTAGATTTATACCGTCGTAAACCTTAACCTCGTTAAACTCCCCTAAAACTCTTTTTTCCTTTGTCTGGCTAAAAGAAAGCTGAAACACCAACATTAAGAAAAAAATCCTTTTCATTTGTTTTTTTTATATAAAACTACAGTTTTTCTATTAGAGAAAAATCTATTTGTTTTTTGTCTTCGTTAGTTCCTATCACCTTAATTAACACCTCATCTCCAAGCCTGTACTCTTCTTTAGTTTTTCTTCCTAACAGTAAAAACTCTTTTTCGTTAAAAACAAAATAATCGTTTGGTATATCTTTAATTCTTATAAAACCCTCGCATTTACTTTTTTTGGTTTCTACAAAAATCCCTCGCTCCATTATGCCGGAAATAACCCCCACAAACTTTTTATTAATTTGTTTAGACATGTATTTTACTTGCATGTATTTTATAGATGTTCTTTCTGCTTTTGTAGCCACCTCTTCCCTTTTAGAGCAGTGCAGGCAATCTTCTTCAAGATTTGTGTGTTCTACTGTTTTATTTAATAAAATGTTTTCTAACATCCTGTGCACTATAACGTCGGGATACCTTCTTATAGGAGAAGTAAAGTGAGTGTATTTTTTAAAAGCCAACCCAAAGTGGCCTATATTATTAGACGAATATTTTGCTTTGCTCATACTCCTAATAACCAGGGTGTCTATTAAATTTTGTTCTGGCGTGTTGTTTACTTTCTTTAATAGTTCATTAATTTGATTATGTATATTGTTCGTGTGTTTTAATTGTGGGTTATATCCTAGGTTTTTAACAACCCTTTCAAGTGTTGCTATTTTTTGATCGTCTGGATAATCGTGAACTCTATAAATTCCTTTTGCTTTTTTGTTTTTCTCAAAAACTTCAGCAACTTTTTTGTTTGCTAAAAGCATAAACTCTTCTACTAGTTTGTTTGCGTCTAGTGACTCTTTTAAGACTGTGTTTATCGGCTCTTTCTCTTTGTTTAAAACAAACTTCACTTCTTTTTTGTTAAAAGTTATAGAACCTTCTTTGCTTCTTTTCTTTCTTAAGTCATTCGCTATTTTGTTTAATATTTCTATAGAATCCTTTATGTTGTTTTCTAGTGTTTCTTCTTTTTTAGATAAAGAAATTTCTTTAGGAATAATGTTTGTTTTGTTTTCTATAATAAACTGTGCTTCTTCATAGGTTAACCTTTTATTTGAATTAATAACGGTTTTTCCAAACCACTCTTTTGTAATATTATAATTATTGTCAAAAGTGAAAATTGCTGAAAAAGTAAATTTTTCTTCATTTGGTCTTAATGAACAAAGCTTGTTTGAAAGCGATTCTGGTAACATGGGAACAACCCTGTCTACTAAATAAACTGACGTTGCTCTTTTAAAAGCTTCTTTGTCTAATAGGGTGTTTTTTCTTAAAAAAAAAGAAACGTCTGCTATGTGAATTCCTATTTCAAACGATTTATTGTTGTTAATTTTTACAGAAATGGCATCATCAAAATCTTTAGCATCTTCTGGATCTATAGTAAGGGTTGTAATATTCCTTAAATCTGTTCTGTTTTTTGTTTCTTGTTTATTTTGTAGAGATTCTAATTTATGCGCCTCGTTGTTAAGTTCTTCTGTAAACTCATATGGTAATTCGTATTCTTCTAAAATGGCGTGAATTTCATTGTCTACTAATCCTTTTTCTCCAATAATTTTAATTATTTTGCCTTCGGGAAATTCTTTTTCCCACTTAATAAACTCAATTACTACTAAGTCATTTTCTTGCGCTTTTTCTATATTATTTATAAAAAAAATTATTTTTTCTCTTTGAGTGGAAACATTTACATAAGTTCTGTTTTCTTTTAAAACGATCGTGCCTACAAAGTTTGTTTTTCTTCTTTCTAATATCTTTGTTATTTTGACTTCTCTGTTTGAAATTAATTCACACTCTATTAAATCTCCATCAAAAGCTTTATTTATATTTTTCTCAGAGATAAAAAAATCTTTTTCTACATTTTCTTGAACTAAGTATCCTGATCCTTTTTTTGTTTTATCTAAAACACCTTTTACGGTTTTTTTGTTTTTTAATAATATATAACTCCCTGGGTTTATTTGAACTATTTTTTTTTCTCTTTCTAAAAAAATTAAACTTTTTTTAAGATCGTTTGTGTTTACGTTTCTTTTTAGTTTAAATAATATTTGTTTATAATTAAACTTCCTTTTATAATTGTTTTTAAAAACAGAAAGAATTTCATTATTTAATAAATTCTCTTCTTTTTTGTACATTCTTTTTTTTTACTAAGTTACTTTTATTTGAAATAAAGAAAGATTTAAAAACAATTAACAATCATTATATAATAAATAAAAATTTAATTAAATATTTTAACATTATAATAGTGTGTTAATATCATATATAAAAATAATTTTTTCAAATAACAAAAAGAGTAGTTAACATATAACAAACAAAGACAACAACATAAAAAGCTTAAAAACAGCTAATAAAAAAGTTATAAACACTATGTTTATTAATTAAATGTTAATTATTTAAAAAAAAAAACTGTTAATAATTAAAAATAATTTGTTGAGAATGTAATAACAAATAATAATAAAAGAACTTTATTTTTAAAAAAAGGAATAAATCAACAAGTTATCATTTACAACTAACAACTTTTCAACCATAAATTAACACAATGAAAATAGCAATAGGCAACGACCACGCGGGAACAGAATATAAAAATGCAATAGAAAATTATTTAATTAAAAAAAAAATTAAAGTAATTAATAACGGAACCAATGGAGAAAAAAGCGTAGACTATGCTGATTACATTCATCCTGTAGCAAAACAAGTAGAGTCTAATGAAGCTGATTTAGGTATTATTATTTGTGGAAGTGGAAACGGAGCAAACATGACGGCAAACAAACATCAAAAAATCAGGTCTGCTCTTTGTTGGAGCAAAGAAATAGCAGAACTGGCACGATCTCACAATGATGCAAATATTTTAAGTATTCCCTCAAGGTTTGTGTCTTTAAAAGAATCTTTAGAAATGGTAGAGGTTTTTTTAAACACAAGATTTGAAGGAGGAAGACACGCTAAGAGAATAGACAAAATCCCAAAGACTTAACCCTTTAAATCAATTATTTTAAATGGAAAACGTTAGTTGGAAACACAGAAAATGGGATGATCTAGAAAAAAATGATCTTCACGAAATACTTATGCTTCGCTCGAAAGTTTTTGTTGTAGAGCAAAATTGTGTTTATCAAGACATTGATAACAAAGACCCTG
>Ga0307985_10000721_pt1 | contig 19046 bp, 15 predicted proteins | sample EllFjometageno80_FD_203155 | JGI IMG/M metagenome (GOLD analysis project Ga0307985, IMG submission 203155) | Marine microbial communities from Ellis Fjord, Antarctic Ocean - #80 | ecosystem: Environmental > Aquatic > Marine > Unclassified | place: Southern Ocean | collected 2014-10-09 | reverse complement strand
GGCATAAATAACGAGGGCCAATAGCGCGCTCGCTATGATGCTGCCGCGATTGCTAGGCAGTGTGGAGGTCAAAATGGCTGGGCCAGTAGCTGTTGTGTTCAAGGCAGATCCTTATGGCTAAGAGGGCTGGACGATAGAGCTGTTATTATTGATATTGTCTAAGCTGTGAATACGCAGCTTGCGAGAAATAGTCTACAGCTTTTTATCTGACTTTCTACATAAATAGGCGACAAAATTCAAGCGAGCAAAGTATCTTTTTAGCAGCCCTTCGGGCAGATTATAGGGGAAGCCTAGTCTGCGATGTGTTACAAATTGTAGGTGTCTCGCGGCTTGTGCCTTCTGCTCTCAATGGCTGCAGGAGGCTGAGCTACCCGTCCTGCAAATTCGGAGAAATTAGGATGACGATAAGAATCATTGCCTCACTGTTTGTGCTTATGAACTCGCTTGTATTAGCGCAGACCCTGCCTCCTGCTACACCTCAGGTTGCAACGGATATAACCGGTGTTGAAATTCAGGCTTTCATCGATGGATTGCCTAGGGACCGTGTCAGCGATGCGCCCATTCGCGTCGTGGAAACAACAGGTGATATGCGCTTAGGCATATTTGGTGTCTACAGACCGGACGGAATCACTGGTGACGTCAATGTCCATTTAGTTGATACCACTGAAATCTACTACATGCTGAAAGGGGCGGCCACGTTAGTAACTGGTGGCATGTTGGTAGAGCCCTACAAGGGCAATGAAAGTTGGCTGAGAGCGAAATCTATTGAGGGAGGGGTAAGCCGGCGGGTAGTGCCTGGCGATGTCATTGTAATTCCAGGCCACACTGCACATTGGTGGAGTGAGCTGGAAGGGGAGATCGAGTATCTGATTTTTAGGCCAGATCCAGATAATCGGCTAGATCTTCAATAACGGCATCTGCTCGAGTTTTGCGCGCGCTAAATCTGGCACGCCCATGGCATCAAAGTAACGCTTTAGCATCCGCACAACATCCTCAGCAGGATAGGGTTCAGCTATGTTTGAGAAACCACGAAGATTAAACACAGATTGGTAATACTTTTGTTAATACGTCAGGCTCAGGAAATACAGCATAGAGGAGAATGGCAGAAAGATTTTTTAGCACTTCAGCGTGGCTTTCGTCTGTAGGGCTTAACAGGCCACTAGCTCTTGGGGCTTCAGGATTTACTGGGCCACTTCAGTGGCATTTTTTGATTCGCGGACATTGCCTTCTGCCGGTTCTCCCAGTCGCATCTTGATCAATTGCGTGCAGAAAGAGTGCTGCTGATACTGAGTGTGTATTTATAGGCTATTGCCCCCTCTTTCGCTAAGGCTTGTATTTTCTGCTAGCTGTTAGCGAAAGGGGAGCGGCGCGATGCTACTACTAGGGCACGTAGGCTTTACCTAATATAAGATCTGGGTCGGCATCGGTGCGTGGCGTCAACTTCTGCGGACGCCCAGCTTGATTGTCAGTGCCATACAGATTGCCATCGGAATCGACAGATAGCGAGTGCATCTCTATCCAGCGGTGTGGTCCCTCTACTGGTAAATTCCACGTATATTTACGCGTGCCGTCCAAATTGAATTGTACAATTTTCGGAGGATTGAGGTCGGTAACCCAGGCGCTATCCTCGCTAACCAATATATCTAGCGGCATGCCTAGGTCGGCCCAAGTAGCCTCATGCTCGTAAGTAGGATAGTTGCTTGAGCCGAGTGTTGCTGTCTGTTTAAAATTCTGGATTCTAAGTAGATCCCGGTCCAAGACAAACAAGTTGCCCTGCGGGCCCATGGCTAGCGCGTGGACGCTGGCAAATTGCCCTGGCCCTTCACCTGTCTCTCCAAATTCAGACAAGTACTTGCCCGCAGAATCGCGTACCACTATTCGGTTGTTTCCACCGAGGCCATCTGCGATTAGAATCTTTCCATCTGGAAGGAATGCAACGTCCTGGGGTTGATTGAAGTGATACTCGTCCTTGCCGGCAACGTTCTTTTCGCCCAGTGTCATCAGCAACTGCGAGCCGTCATTGGAAAATACATAGATGATGTGGCCAGTTTCGTCGACTAACCAGAGGCGTTTCTCGGGGTCGTAAGGATTCATGCGAAGCCGGTGTGGCCCCGGGCCGTCTGTACCCGCAAACAAATGATCCCATTGATTCCAGACTTCAAGTAAATTGCCTTCACTATCAATAACATAGATACAGTTCTGCCATACTCGCCCACGACCACGAAGCACGTTCCATCCCATCGATCCGGCAAAGCTGGTGTATTCTGGGGGAATTGGGTCAGGTAGTTGTGTCTCACCGCGTTGAAGGACAAAAATTCTGTCTTTGGACTCAACAACTACACCCGAAGTGCCGCCCCAAGATAGACCATCTGCGGCGAAAGGTTGCATCCAAGTCTCAGTATTAAAGTCATAGGGGCTAGGGCCAACGGGCCCTGCGTCCTGCGCCAATATTGGCGTTGCTAATAGATTGGCCAAAACTAGGCTTAATAAGATTTTCCGGTAATGCATAGTCGTCGAGACTCCCCTGATGGGTCATTATGGGTGTTGGTGAATGTGTAACGAAATCTATCACCTGCAATCACGCAATTGAAGGACTTATTTGACTCAAAGCCATTTGCCGTTAGCGGCTTGTCGCAGAGGTGAATGTTAGAAACTATAGGACATTCAGAGGCGTAACAAGACAAGTGGGGGTGGCACTCCAGCTACTGCATAGTGGCGCTCTTGTTATTGCAGGTTCCACTTCTGCTTTCGCTGCGCGTTCGACCTTGGTCAATGGCTACCTTTGGCTGCCGCGAATAGATATAGATGGATTCGGCGCCGTGCGAAATCTATTCTCCTAGGCAATGATTACTTTTAGTCCGAGTAAATGTCATGACCTTCCATGATTTGCATAATTTCGGCCGGACTCATATAGGCCCCATTTCCATTTTCGGCAGTAAATGCGGATGCACTGGTCGGCGCAATTCGACTCCTAACAAATGTAGCATGGTCGAAGCGTTGCCAGCCGAGGCCGTAGTCAATCAGGCGTCTGTCGGTGGCGCGTTCGAATTTGATTCGGCAATCAGTTAATTGACACAAAGCATCCCCGGCTATCCCGAAGAAGGAGCGACTCAGATAGTAGATAGTATGCGCGAGTTCATGCCCGATAATGCCAACCTGGGCATTAAATGGTTGATTCTTTAGCAGCAAAGCTTTTCTTGCTCCTTCTAGTTCGTTGTCTATGATTATTTGGTAGGTTCTATTCTTCGCTGAACGAAGCATGCTGCTCCAATGGGGGCGTGAGGAAAGCGGTATCGATACATCACCAACGATGAAGTTGATTTTGGTATTACGTAATTCTGGGTAATGTCTTAGGGCGAGCAATGTCTGTAGTTCGAAACCTTTGGGCAGCTTCTTGTTGTTGCCAAATTCTACTAGCAAGGCGTCGTAGTTGATCCGCTGCTCGTGTTCGAGATATTCTCTAATAGCACCTTGAGAAACGAGGTTGCTTTGGGCAGCGAGATTATTGACAGGTCCTAATAGCACTGGTAAGAAAAAATACAGAAGAATTTTTCTTGCCTTGGCATTGAAATGGTTAGCGGCTATTTCGTAACGGGACATGTCGTTTCTCTTGGGCTGAGTTAGTGCTGCAAGCTGTAAAACTGCGTTTGCTGCGGTCGTGACTTCGAAAAGTTTTCGCCAGGTCTAAATCTGGTCAACAAATGCTAGGATTACCGAGTGACTGGAGTAATGTTGTAACGCTGTTTAATTCAGTCGATAAGCAATGTTATGAGCAATGAGCAATGAAACTATCCTCGACTCGACTCGCGTGGTGAGGCGATTATTCGCTTAGCTGACATTGTGTGAAACGGTATTTTGATGAACCTAAGTCCAGCAGGCATCCAAATCGAGAGTCGTCACCAGCTGATTAAGCAGCTAACAAAATTCAGCTTAGAGGCAGGGTTTTTCCCAGACTTCTAATTAGAATTTAATCTAACAGCATCATGCAGCTGACCTCGAAAAATCAAATCTACTTGTACTGTTTCTTGTTGCCGCCGTCAACGTCAGGGGGTTATCACCTCGACCCTAATTTTCGAGCATGTGCTGCGCAGGTTGAGAAGCAACTCAGCGAATTCCCTAGCGATCAAGTCGCTGCCTGATCATGAGCATACAGATCAGCGGACTTCGCCCATTGCAGATTTCCATTCGTGGCAATATCCATTATCATACAGGCATGAAAATAGCAGCTGCATTCCTACTGTTCCTCCTGCTAAGTTCCTCAGCATTGTCTCAAGAACATTCGTTTGGCGATTGGGTTGCCCAGTTACGCGTCGAAGCTGCTTCGCTTGGCATTAGCGCGGCAACTCTAGAGGCGCTTGATGATCTTGAAGAGCCACTGCCCCGAGTCCTTGAGTTAGATAGCAGCCAGCCTGAGTTCGTGCAGACATTTACCCGTTACCTAGGCCTGAGGGTCACTGATAGGCAGGTGGAACGTGGCCAGCAATTATTAAGACAGCATAGAGCATTGTTAGAGGAGGTGCGCCAACGACATGGCGTACAGCCGCAGTACCTCGTGGCGTTCTGGGCGATTGAGACTAATTTTGGCAGCAATACAGGCGGCTTTTCCGTTTTACAGGCACTGGCTACTCTGGCTTATGATCCGCGCAGAGCTGAATTTTTCCGTTCCCAGATGCTTACAGCTTTACAGATCATTGATGATGGTCATATTTCGGCACAGAACATGAGCGGATCTTGGGCGGGAGCCATGGGTCAGTTGCAATTCATGCCTTCGGTGTTCTCTTTGCACGCCGTGGATGGCGATGGCGATGGCAAAATCGACATCTGGAATAGTTTGCCTGATGTGTTTAATTCAGCAGCAAACTTTCTCTCCAAGTCCGGTTGGAAGGGTGACGAGCGTTGGGGTAGGGAAATATTGCTTCCCTCTGACTTTAATTTTGCACTCGCTGGCACCAATTCGCGTAAATCGTTACAACAGTGGCGTGATATCGGGCTGTTGCAGACATCGGGTGCTCCGATACCGGTAGCAGACATGCAGGCATCGGTAGTTATTCCCGCAGGTGCACAGGGTCCAGCCTTCCTTGCCTACGACAATTTTAGAGTTACGCGCGTCTACAACCCGCCTATTTTCTATGCGCTGACGGTAGGACATCTAGCAGATAGGTTTGCCGGTGGCCCGCCAATACAGCATATGCCGGAAAACGAGCAGGCGATGAGCATCGCTCAGGTTAAGGAATTACAGGAATTGCTAAACGCTCTCGACTTCGATTCAGGAGAGCCGGACGGTCGCGTAGGAAGTCGAACCAGAAGCGCCATTCGAGCGTATCAAGAGCAACAGGATTTGCCTATGGACAGTTACGCATCAATATCTCTGCTAGAAGCCCTGCGCCGTTAAAACTATCAACAATGATTTTAGTAGAATTGGCCTTGCCCAGGCCGAGCTCATTCAGAGGATTCCTCAGGTTTTATGAATATGCAAACAGACAACCCCGCACTTAAACGCTATCGCCGCATGGCTTGGATAACCCTAGGCGCGGTCTATTTCTTAATACTGGTTGGCGCTTCAGTGCGCGCATCAGGTGCTGGTATGGGCTGCCCAGATTGGCCCACATGTTTTGGTAGTTGGGTCCCGCCGACGAGCGAAGCGCAGTTGCCAGCAAACTATCAGGAAATATACGCACAGCTAGGTTACTCCGATACGCGCTTCAATGTGGTTAAGACCTGGACGGAATATGCTAATAGGCTGCTAGGTGTAAGTATTGGTTTCTTAATATTCCTAACAGCTATCTACTCTTGGTCTTGCCGAGCGCATGATACACGGATATTCAAAGCATCAGTTACAGCTTTCCTGATGGTGGGGTTCCAGGGGTGGCTTGGTTCCAAGGTGGTGGGTTCGAATTTGCAGCCGGGTATGATCACCGTGCATATGTTGATGGCCTTGGCGATCGTAGGCACGCTGCTGTATGCCCTTGCGCAAGCGCGACGCGGGATCATGGCATCACAGCCGGCTGGGAACATAGACCCGCGCTTTGAAAAATGGCTCTATATAGTACTGGGGCTCACGATCTTGCAGGTGGCTATGGGTACGCAGGTTCGAGAGATGACAGACTTCATACGTGAATCTCAAGGCGAAGAACTGCGGTCAAGTTGGGTAGATGCAATGCCCTGGTTTTTCTATGTGCACAGAAGTTTCTCCGCTGTCGTTCTCTTCGCTAATTTGTGGCTTGCCCGGCTACTAGTTATGTCGCTAGGGTGGCAACACACACTAAGTAAACTGACACTAATTATGCTCTGTGTAATAGGGGCTGCAGTTCTTTCAGGGGCGACCTTGGGCCATTTGGGCATGCCAGCGCTTGTCCAGCCTACGCATTTATTAGCGGCGTCCTTACTTTTCGGATTACAGTTTTTAATTTGGATGAGCTATCGGCATTCACGTGATGGTAATGTCAGCAATTCGTCTTCAAACAGTGATTCCCAATTGTCGGTAGGCAGCGAAGTTACAGTCTAAAATTCAGGAGCTGAGGAAATGATTAACAAAGAATTTGATATTGTGGTTTTCGGTGCGACTAGCTTCGTCGGCAAAATTCTCTGTAACTATCTCGCTAATGAATACACCGAGCCGAATTTAACGTGGGCCATGGCTGCCCGCTCAGAGAAAAAATTAAATAAACTGAAAGTTTCCTTGGGTGAAAATGCAGCAGCGATTCCTCTCATTATTGCAGATTCCTCAGATGAGCAGGCACTGCAATCTATGTGTGAGAAGACCGAACTCATCATCTCCACGGTTGGTCCCTATGCCCTTTACGGTGAGTTGCTGGTAAAGATTTGTTGCCAACTAGGAACTGACTACTGTGATCTGACTGGGGAACCACAATGGATTCGCCGAATGATTAGTCAGTACGAGGATGATGCGAAACGTAGTGGTGCCAGGATCGTGAACTGCTGTGGCTTCGATTCCATTCCTTCGGATTTGGGTGTTAAGTTTCTGCAAGATCATGCGCAGCGACACTTTGGAAGCTATTGTGATGTGGTCAAACTGCGCGTGAAGGTTTTAAAGGGTGGCGCATCGGGTGGAACTATAGCCAGCGGTTTAAACCTCTATAAGGAAGCATCCGCCGATCCGGAAATCCGTAAGGAAATGCGTGATCCCTATTCGCTGTGCCCAACGGGCCATGCTTTTGCGGCGCACCAGCACAATGTGTCTGTGGAGTTCGATGAGGATTTCGACTCCTGGGCAGGCCCGTTCATAATGGCGTCTATCAATACTCGGGTTGTGCTGCGCAGCAATGCCCTACTCGACGGGCACTATGATGAAAATTTTAAGTACGATGAAGCAATGCTTACCAGCGCGACAAACAAGGGTGAAAAAGCGGCGAAGCGAATATCCACCGGCACAAAAGTGTCGATGTTCGTGATGGCTTTCGCTGCGATGCGCTGGTTGGCGGCTCGTTTTTTCCTGCCTAGTCCAGGCGAGGGTCCGACTCCCGAAGAACAGTTGAAGGGTTGCTATGATTTGCGGTTGCTCGGAAGGACGCCGCAGGGGGGGAGGGTACGCGTTAAGGTGACTGGTGATCGTGATCCTGGATATGGGTCCACGGCAAAAATGTTGGCGCAGGCTGGATTAAGTCTGCGCCGTGATGTCGATGAGGGTGAAGTTGGTGGTGGTTTCTGGACGCCAGCAACAGTATTTAATGACAAGCTGATTACACGCCTAATTGACTATGCCGGAATGGATTTCGAATTAGAGTCTCTATCGCAGGCGGCGACCGTAATCGAGGAAGTTGTAGTTGACGAGACTGTTTCTTCTACTTAGTTAATAGGGCCTCGCCGATCTTCGAAGTAGCAGTTTTATACACAATTACACCCCTACTTTTTAGAAGTTCTATTCGGCTAGCCTAACTTCTACTATGTCCTGCTTGAAACATTCTCGCGACACCTTTAGTTGGCACAAATAGCCATTCGTTGGTTGTTTTTCTTACTGCTGAATCCCGTATTTTTAAAAGTTGTAATTAGACGCAATGATGGTGAGTGTTCGTACAAAAAAATGAGTGCTATATCGGTAGTCAATACTGGGCATGGGGAAGGCGTAACAACGATTCAGCGGCGTAACAACACTGTGCTTGGACGCGTCTAAGGTCGGAGTGGATGACATCGGTTAATCAAGCTAACCCGAAGGCTACCAGAGAAATAGATGGGTAATGGTACTAAGCAGGGGATAAGTTCGCAGGGTAGATTTAGGCGTTAAGCCCTCGAGAATATCGCCTGGGTAAACCTGTATTTTGCCCTAATTGAGAAGTGAGTCCTTTGAGTTTTGTCAATTGATCGGTTATTGTCTTATGCGCCAGCCTAAGATATTCAGGAATTCCTTTTGCCAAATCCGCTCTTCCTTTTTACCGCGCAGATTATTGCCATGATTGCCGTCCTTCTCTTAGCGACGGGTTACGTTAAGGCTGAGCCGCGTGCGGGAAGTGCTAGGGTATTTGCTCTAATGGCGGTATTCATAATTTTCTACCTGCTAAATGGAATGACGCGCCAGCATATCGACCCGCAGTTTCGGCTAGACCTAAGTCAATGGCAATTGATCATACAGATAGGCGTGAATACTGTTCCGGGGCTGTTCATGATCTATTGTTTCCTGATCTTTCAAGAACAACAGAAATTCCCAACCTTGTTGGCTCTCGCATTTACTACTCAAGTAGTTCTCGACTCTCTTCTTTTAGGCGCGTCTCTTTACTCTATCAGTGGCATCGGTTCGAGTTTACTCGCCTTTCTAACCGCCTGCATGGATGTCATGACGTTGGCTTTCGTTGCTTCTGCGATGTATTGGACTCTCAAAGGTTGGAGGGCAGATTTGGTAGATGATCGCAGAATCCTGCGTTGGTTCATCATCGGTGTGCAGGGTGCTATGATCTTCAGTGTCGTGTTCGTTGAAAGCTTCCTGCTTGTTAGTGGTTCAGCCAGCTATGCTACTGCCCAGATAATCATTGTCAACTCGATAGCGTTTTTAGCTATGGGTATGTTACTGGTGGCGATGCGTTTTGATTACGTTTCGCTGAGCAATGTGATTCGCAAGGTCGCAAAACTGACAGAGGAAGCGGGGCCAGAAAGTAGGGCGCCATTTGATAAAGACAGTTTCAATGAAGTCTTTAAAGGAGGAAAACTGTACCGGGAAGCTGGGCTGACAATCGCGATGCTAGCAAAGAAATTAAATCTACCCGAGTACAGACTGCGCGCCTTTATTCACAAGCAATTAGGGTATAGAAACTTCAATGCTATGCTGCATAAATACCGCATCGAAGACGCTGGCGAAGCGCTAGCAAACAAGGATAAGCCGAGCGTGCCAGTGCTGACGATAGCCCTTTCTGTGGGTTATCAATCGATAACACCATTCAACAATGCATTTCGCCAGATTAAGGGTGTGACTCCTTCCGAATACCGAAAACGCGAAATCCTAGCGCAAACTTAAGCTATGTAATTCGACATCATTGATGTATTCGACATCATTGCGGTGGACTATGGGCGTAAGGGTGTTTATCCTTCCAATAAAATTATATTCAGGATACTAATTCTGAGAAGCAAGGGGGTCCATCGACGTGATAAATGAGTTATTACTGCAATTTGCTCAATACTTAGAAGCGCAGGAATATAGCCAAATGTTGGTTTCAGGTTACTACAGTTGGAACTGGCTAGAAGCAACTCACGTTCTCACATTAATGATTAGTATAGGCTCACTTTTTATCATTGATTTTCGTATGCTTGGCTGGGTGTTACCTGGTGTGTCAGCAACAGCTATTGCCGATAGATTGCATAAACCAATGATAATTGGCTTTGTCATCATGTTTATCACAGGATTATTGCTGGTGTATGCGAAGCCCGTTGAGAACGTTCAGAGTCTTTGGTTTCGCATTAAAATGATATTGTTAGTATTGGCTTTTATAAATGCTTGGGTTTTTAATTCGAGGATGCGAGCGGCAGACGGTACCTGGGACTCTGCTCGAGTCGCCCCGAAGGGGCTGCGAACAGGAGCGATTATATCTCTTAGTCTCTGGTGCGGTGTTGTCGCTATGGGACGTTTTATTCCTTATGACTGGGTAGATTGTCCCAAAGTGAGTAACACTGCACTTCTTTGGGCCTCAGGCTGCGTGGAGCAACTGAACGCGCTATAGAGTCCTCGTAGAAACTAATTCGGAGTTTTAGATGTTGAGTAACTTTCTGAGTAATTATAGGAGCGTGGCGGGCCTGATATTTGTTGTGCTGGCCGTTGCGTTGGTAGAACTTTTCGAAGTCAGGGCTTCAGTTTATCCGAGTTTACTGCCATTTTTTGAATGGTTGAAATACTCCTCTTGGATTGGCTATTTGGGGATAACCTTCGGATCGGTATACGCAACTGTTCAAGCGGTGCACTTAATTTCCATGGCGATAATCGGCGGAACGGTACTGGTTACTGATCTGCGATTGTTGGGAGTACTCCTTAAAGATATCCCTTCTGAGACCATCACCAAGGGTACTCATCAGTGTTTCAAGTATAGCTTGAGCGTTGCAATTGCTACGGGCATCTTCTGTGCAGCCGGCGTAGCTGATAAAGTGTATTACATGCCAGTGTTTTGGATTAAAATGCTCGCCTTACTCGTAGGTTCCTGCTTTATGTTCTTCATCAAGCAACCCCTGTTGAATAGTCGTTCACACAGTGAGATAGATCCGTGGATTCTGCGCATACTGGCAGTGGCATCTATTACTATTTGGTTTACAGTCGCCGCTACTGGTCGCTGGATTGGATTTAGTTAAGAGAAAATTGGACTCAATTGTGAGGAGAGCGCATGAACAATAGTAAGTGGGATGACAAAACAATCGCAGCGGCGAGTTCCTCTGTGATTATATTGGGTGCCTTGCTTTACTATTGGGTAGGCGAGGTGCAGTCTACAGTAGAATTATTGGAATTGGCCTACGGCTCATTCAAGTTTTTTAACAATCCGATGATTTTTTAAAGTACTTCCAACTTTGTTGACAGGCTTGTACGTATTATGGGAATCACATAATAAGAAAAAAGGGAGGGCTAAGATTAGCTGTCCCTTTTTTTTGCCATTATTGCAGAGGAGAGTAGTCAGTCGCCGACATGTAGCGTCGTTCAACCCCTGCCAATATTGGGCCATTCGCATTAGATGCATCAGAGACCGATTTCCACTCTGGATCCTGTCCAAATGCTTGCCACGAAGCGTTTGCTGCTTCTTGACTGGCGTGTTCTAGAACGTATATAAGTGTGTCATCGGCGTCCTCCTCACTCAATGGTGACCAGAATCCGACTATTTTCATGCCATGATTTTCAAATATACGGATCGTGTGCTCGCGAAAACGGGCATGAAGATTGCTCAAGTTTCCTGGCGTCGCCGTGTAGATTCTAAGCTCATATACCTTGCCGTCTTGCGCTGCTGACGAACTGGTGAAAATTGCAGCGCTTAGACTTATTATCAGTGATAGTAGGGAAAAGCCTAGGGTTTTGCTGATTTTGCTCACATTATTCTCCTAAATTCAGTCAATTTAATTAATCTCAATGAGTATAATCAAGCGACTAGTAAATAGCGACTCATAGGGTTTTCCGAGAGCGTGGGCTTTACGGCGTGACGTTGGTCGCTATTCAGCCGGATATGCAGTTTACATTTTAAAGAGTTAAGCAGAGAACTACTATGAAGAAGCGACTTGCCGCAGCCTTGCTTATTTTTCTGGCCAGCCCTGTAGGACCTGTTTACGGACAATCTGAGCCAGCCCTAGATTCTCTTGATGAATTAGCGCTTTCGCGTGCTTTGTTAGATGGCCAGCAAGATCGTTTTGGGCTCATGGATTCGCGCCTAGTCGAGCCGCTCGAGCAACTGGCTGATCAGCTAATGCTATTGGGTCGATTTGATGAGGCTCACGTGCTACTCGACCGAGCCATGCAAATCGCCCGTGTCGAAGATGGTCTGTATACAGAAACCCAACGCCCCTTACTTCGAAAGAAAATCGAAAACTTTGCCAATCGCGGAAGCTGGGACAGCGCTAAAGAGGGTATGGAGCATTTGCTTTGGCTCTATACTAATAAGAGCCTGCGAATCGATCAGCTATTGATCGAGGACCTGCTGGAATTGTCACGGTTGCACCTGCGTGCTTTTGCGGAAGATAACAGCTTCTGGCAAGGTTACCATTTCGAACAATCCTCTCGTATTCGATGGCTTGCGATTGGCGTGGCTCGCTCTGTTTGGGGAAAGACAGACGAGCGGCTCGTGCCACTAATTTACGAACAGCTGCGCCAGTTTCATCTTCAGAGCGTTGCATTGTGGCGCGGCGGCACGACCAGCTATTCGTTGAGACGGATCGCGCCAGGCTTGGATATCATGCGTAATCGCTCGGACGTAAATGAAAGTTTTTACCTGAGCGGACTGAGCTTGCTCGACAATTTGTTTTCGATCTATGCCGAGAGTGAGTCGCCGAACCCGGAAGCCATAGCGATGACGCATGTGTACCTCGCCGATTGGCATATTCTTTATAGCAAACCTCAGGTCGCGATAGAAGCTTATAGACAGGCGTATCAAGAGTTACTAGCGGCCGGTGTGGATGCTACGCTGGCGAATGAATTCTTTAATCAACCGATGGTGATACCAGAGACAGAATTTTATGCGAGTCTGGAGGTGGCTGTCGCGGCGCAACGGAATAGGATGGTGACAGTAGGCGACGGAAATTCCGATGCCTATTTGTCCTTCAGTGAATGGTCCGCTGCACTGCCGAATGTGCGTAGCCCAATCCCTGGTAACAGAACTGATAGTGCGGCCGCAAATTCAAACTTCGCTCTGTTTTCCTTTCAACTTGCGGGAGTAAATAAGGCGTCTAGCTGGTATAGCCATCGTTTCAGCAGCACGGTAAGCATGATTCAGCAGGAAGAACTTCTCGGGCATTATTTGGAAACTCCTCCAGGGGAGGGCCAGTTGCTTGAGAAATTGAAAAGTTTGACCTTTCGGCCGAGGTTAGTGGACGGAGAGCCGCGACAGGCGACGGGGCGATTAAAATACTATCTCGCTAAAGGAACCCTGAGCTCCTCTTTGGGAGGGCGGCCTTAGTCAGCCTAATATTGTTTGTATCAAGTCGCACTACAGCGTCGCTGTATGCCATCGAATGGAAGTTAGTCGAAGAAATTCTGATTCATGGTTTCAGATGGCATCTCTGCGCAAGGCTTTCCAGTAGCCTTGGCGGGGATTCCGACAACGGTAGTGTGTGGCTCAACATTATTTAGAACGACACTGCCAGCACCGACCTTTGCCCCGATACCAATTTCAATGTTACCAAGCACCTTGGCTCCCGCTGAAATCAATACACCTGATCGAATCTTAGGGTGTCGATCCCCTTTCTCATTACCAGTGCCGCCCAGAGTGACCTGCTGCAGAATCGAAACATTATCCTCTATGACAGTAGTTTCGCCAATTACGATGCCGGTCGCGTGGTCGAACATGACGCCGCGGCCAATTTTGCAGGCAGGATGAATATCGACCCCGAATACTTCGGAATTCTGACTCTGCATAAATAAAGCGAGCTCCTTCCGGTCGTTCAGCCACAGGAAATGCGCTAGCCGATGAACCTGTATAGATTGAAAGCCTTTCATATAGAGAATGACTGCTAGGTGTGTGCTCACGGCTGCATCGCGCTCAAACACCGCTTTAATATCGCAAGAGGCATCCTCAATAATGTTTGGCGACTCGCTGAATGCTTTGCCAAACAGTTCTTGAACAATCGCCGCCGGCATTACATTGTCTGATAGCTTACTTGCAAGAATGAAGCTGAGAGCGGATTTCAGGTTGTTGTGATTTAGAACGCAGGCGGTAACATAACTCGCTAAAAGAGGTTCTTGCTGTATGACCTGCTGGGCCTCTGATTTAAGTTGCTGCCAGAGTTCTTGGGACATAGTCTAGTTTCCAGATCAATTTAAGAAGGGTGATTATAAGGTTTGAGGGCTTCGATACAACTAATTGGGCGTAGCTGGCGATAGCGCGTAAAGCAAAGTTTGTGGAGAAATCTCGGGGATCGAGTCCAGCGATAAGTTTAGAAGAAGCGGGGAGTTCGTAGCTTGTCTTGCTATACGGATTGCATGTCCTCAAGCGCAAGTTTAATGTGTTTGTCGGTCAATGCATAGTCACTTTTGCCAAAGGCTACCATTAGAGCTTTGTGGGCGATTATATTGATGAGTCTTGGAATGCCATTCGAACCACGGAAAATAAGATCAACTGCTTGATGAGTAAACAGGTTCGAGCCATTGTATCCGGCCTTGATGAGGCGATGATCTAGGTAGGCTTCAACGTCATCTCTATCTAGGCTGGCTAGCTCATAGGATACGGGGCTCAATTCGTGTAAGGCCAGCCGTTGTAACAAATCATCTAATTCTGGTTGGCCAAAGAGAATTATCTGCAGTGGCATGGGGTGGCCCGCACCTTTTTCTATTGCAGTTAATAAGTGAATTGCTTCTAGAGATTCTTCTGTCATCGCTTGAGCTTCATCTATGAGCAATACCGTAGTCCACCCCAGTACCGATAGGCGGATCAGTTCTTCACTGACCACCTTTAAAAGCGCATAGTAGCTCTCACAGGGGTCGAAGCTGAGTTTTAATTCTTCAGCGATTGCGTACATAATGCTGACCTCGTCTAATACCGGGTTGGGAATAAGCGCTGTCACGTATCTGTTTTCAAGAGCGTCGAGTGCTTTCAATACTTTTCGGCACAGAATGGTCTTGCCGATTCCTACCTCTCCAGTGATTTTCGTGAAGCAGCTTTCATCCTGAAGCGCCTCAACGATAAAATCAAAAGCGCGTTGCTGGCTCGGCAACTTTAAGAAGTATTGCGTATCCGGAGTTAGCGAAAATGGATATTGGGCTAGGCCAAAATGTTGTATATACATAGTGATCGCAGAATTTGAGTCTGGTTTATTAGTCTAAAGAGTGAATTGGTATCCAGCTAAAAAATTTTAAGAAGCAGCCAATAAAGTGTGACTAAATTCCTACAAATTGTTCTCCGAGCATGGATAACCAGTCTGCATTGTTTAGGGCATGCTGAAGACTATCCTCAACGGCGAACGGGTGGTATTAACTAATCGCTGCTTTTTTCAAAATTGACTTGGTTTTCTCTAATTCAGATTCTAGAGACTTCCGCGTTACGGGCTCGATCGCTGGGTTGGATAGAACGAAGTAAGCAGTTCTTACAACTTCCCGCCAGCGCGGAATTTTCGGCAGCTGTTCAATTCTAAGGTAGCGATCGAAGGTTCGCGTCCTCAATCTTCCATCGTCAATACTTACAGCCCAAATATTACTTTCTTCTGCGAGTTCAATCTTTGTTTTCTGGGTCGTCACTTCCCAGGTATGTAGGGCTGAGCGCATGAGAGTGACCAGCTGCTGACGATATTCTCCTTCGCTGGAAACGTTAGGAAGTTTTTCATCGATAAAGTTAATCAGCTCTTCGATGCCCGTTAACTTGTCTAGCAAAGCCGGGTGTCCGCTTATCTCCGAGGGTGTGAGTACACTCAAGCGAGTACCGATGCGGCGTATATTCTGCTGCGCCTGTCCTAGAAAACTGAGCAATTCAACGGTGTCGGTTACAATTTTGCTGCTCGCAAGTGACTGCAAGGGCTCAATGTCTTCTAGAAAAAGTATGCCGGTACCTTCATCGTTGCCAAATAAATTTAGTTTGCTATTGAATTGAACTGGTTTGGCGGAAGACTTGCTTGAGCTACTGTAGGGATAGCTCACTTCTACATTAATGCTTAGACTAGTCGCATGATTCTGCAAAGTCTGTTGCTGAGCGTCATCACCTTCGCCTGCTTCCCAGCTTTGAAGTGCAGACAGTATTTCATTATTCGTTGGTGACTCAGAAAATAGTGAGTGTATGTTCCTGCCTAGAACGACGTCACGATCAGTGCCAAGCAACTCAGCTGCTCGCTGATTGAGACTGAATATTTTTCCTGGTAATTCGAAAGCAATAAAGCCGGCGTTGATTGATTCCAATACTTGCTGCAGTCTAAAACGTGAGCTGCGCAATTCGGAGTCGGCCTTCGCATAGGACTCAATTTGCGAGTGCATGCGCAGGTTGTCTTCGCTGACTCGATGCAGCAAACTGAGCCGTAGTTGATTTTCTACTCTGGAGCGCAGTTCTTCATTGTGAAATGGCTTTGCTAGGTAGTCGTTGGCGCCTGTCTTGAAGCCTTGAGTGAGGTCTTCTAGATGGTTCTTCGCGGTAACTAAAATTATCGGCAATTCGATCTGACTATATTGCTGTCTTAATTTCTGACAGACCTCATACCCATTCAGGCCTGGCATCATCAAATCGAGCAATATCAAATCCGGTTTTTCTCCTTCCACCACGGTCAGTGCATCGAGTCCGTTCGAGCATTTGATGACATTGTACTCATCTAGCTGCTGGCCCATAACCACGCGATTAATCTCATCATCGTCTACTACCAATATGGTGATGTCTTGTTCGCTACGCAGCTTCGGCGCTTTCGGCTTTTTGTTGGCCTGCTGGAGGTAGTCCGACCGTCGAATCATCTGCTTGTGGATGCTCGGTGATTTGACAGCTGTGGCCTGATCCATTGACACCCGTAAATCAAAACTAAAAGTTGAACCCAAATCCAATTCGCTTTCTACTTTCAATTCACTACGATGCAACTCAACTATACTCTTCGCCAGCGGTAGGCCCAAGCCGATGCCAGAAGCGTTTAAATGCTGTGACGGTAGTTTTTCGAATGTCTTGAAGATATTGTCGTGGTCGGTTTTATGTATGCCTATACCGGTATCGCGGACTTTTACGGTTACGTTGTAGTCGGACGTAAGCTGGGCGGAGATCACGACCTCGCCAGAGTAGGTGAATTTGAGTGCGTTAGAGGTGAGGTTGAGCAGAACTTGTTGCAGCCTGTCCTCGTCGCCAGCCACTAGCGGTAAGTCAGGTTCTATTTCGACTCGTAGGTCGAGGTTCTTTTCTTTGATTATTGGTTTGCATATAGCGACTACCAAAGTGGAGATACTATTCAGGTCAACTGGCCGAAATTTAATATAAGCTGCCTTTTCTTTCGCGTTGGAGAAGTCGAGCAGGTCGTTAACTAATTTAGTGAGTCGGTCGCCGCTGGTCTGAATTAGTTCCAGGTTCTGAGTAATAAGTTCGGCATTATTATTTTTCGATCTGAATTCTGTTAACGCTATTTCGGCTAAGCCGTTGATGCCGTAGAGCGGTGTTCGAAGTTCGTGTGAGACATTGGCAAGTAGGTCATCTTTAATTTTTTCAGACTTAACTAAGTTATCGATAGCTTGTTTTTGAGCATCTTCTTTCTCTTGTTTGATTTGATTGTATTGCGCGCTCAGGCTAAGAGAGAGAAGCAGTGACTGCATGATTAAGCCTATATTATAGGCATTGTTGGTAAAAGCATTGCTAGGAAAGCCAGGCCAAAGTTGCAGCAGAATCAACACGATGACTCCAGCTAGGAAAACACCCGTCGCAGCCAAGTGCACTACCGCAGTCAGGCTTCCTCTGCGAATAGCGTCGATGTTGCTATAGAAAGCAAGAGGTATCGCAACGATTAACAGGGTAATAAATAGATATTGGAATACCTTTTCGTTGGGAACGAAAGCCAGCAGTATGACTAGACCGAAGGCGCCGAGTATAACTTTGATGACCTTATCCAGTCTTGGATTGTATTCATATATTCGTAGCAAAGAGCGTTGTGCCAAGAGTGCTGTTATAACTACCAGCGGATAGATTATCCGTTCGGACATATTCACCCACCAACTGCTTAGGTAAAAATCGTCGAGTAGATAACGTAAATGTTTGGAGTCTAAGAAAAGAAAGATGGCTTGGCTAGTAATAGTAATTACATAGAAAAGGTAGCTGCTCTCGCGAATCGTGAAGTATAGGAATAAATTGTAAAAAACCATGGCGAGCAGAATGCCGTACAGCAGTCCAAGGCCTACATCGGAACGTATAGATTGCTCTATAAACGCTTCCTCGCTCCAAAGTGATATTGGCAATCGTAGTGGGCGCGAACTCGTTATCCTGAGATAGAAATGCTCGCCAAACATTTTATTTATCTTTAATGCGAACCCTCGATTGAGTGTTTTTAGTTCGTTCGGGCTTTGTTGCGTGCCCAATATATATTGTGAAACAAGTTCTCCATCATCGCCCACGATGAATACTTCTATGCCACCCCTATTAACACCGGCAACATGTTTCGGCGGCCCCAATTCGAGTATTTTACTTTCTTGGTGCTCGAGGGCAGACCAATCGAGATCGAACCGAACCCAATAAACTGAACTGCTGATGCCGAAGTTGAGGATATCTTCATCGTGGGCGATGAAATTTACGCCAAAGTTAGGTGCAACCACATCATCTATGGTCAGTGATTCGGAGCTGTCCTCATAGTAGTCGACAGCATCGGCAATGTGCAGAAACGCTGACTCTCTATCCACAAGCACAGTGCTAGCATGGCTTAGGCTTATGCAAAGCAAAGCGGTAATTGCCAGCAGGGCTTCTTGGATGCCTAAGTATCGTGTTTTTCTTTGCACAATTGGATTTCGGTGACGGTTGCCTGGCTGAATAATCTCGACGCTAGTGGTACTGCGTGTTGCTGTATTGTGACAGAGGTCAAGTCTAGCGGTTCATCACTAGTAGAACAATCAATAGTACTAATGCGGCCCTTTTTAGAGAGTGATTTTGACACTAAATCTATTCGCTATTCTCTAGATCTGACGCAGCTTACAGCTGCCTCGAGGGCAATTTAGGCTAGTTAAGGTCTAAGAATAAGACTATTATCGACCCATGTTCATAATCGAAGAAAAAACGGCAGTAGTCGGGTGCGCAGGCTGGAATAATTGGCTATTACTGCTGCTGATTGGTTTTCAATTCATAACGGCGCAGGCGCAGGCGCAGGCGCAGGAGCGGGAACCGGCAGAGGTGTCTGAACAAACTCAAGAGGTGAGTCAATATCAGCACTGGTTAGATCTGATGGCTGCTGATCAGGGCTTTGCCGATAGATCAGCAGAGATTGGCAGAACCGGT
>Ga0307985_10000716_pt1 | contig 19166 bp, 21 predicted proteins | sample EllFjometageno80_FD_203155 | JGI IMG/M metagenome (GOLD analysis project Ga0307985, IMG submission 203155) | Marine microbial communities from Ellis Fjord, Antarctic Ocean - #80 | ecosystem: Environmental > Aquatic > Marine > Unclassified | place: Southern Ocean | collected 2014-10-09 | reverse complement strand
GTAGTGGCGTCGCATTTTCGGGCGTCGTTCGTGTGAGCGCACGGCGAGAACAATGTCTCCTTCGACAATCTTTGTTTGCGAATGAATAAATATTCTTGGGAATTGTTGTCCCGAATAAAGCCTGGAGCGAGCCGCCGTATAAGAACGAACGATGCACAGCTAAGGGGGTCTTCTGGAGTGCGATTGCAGCTTACAATCGTTTCAAGCACGATGGTTCTTCGTGAGCTGCGTTCGAAGAAAGCATTGCATGCGAGGTCAGAGAGATTGATAGCTGCAGAGTTTGAGACGCGCCGCTTGGATTTATAGCAGGGTTAGCATTCGAGTGCAGCATGAGCAGTATGAACCGCTCTGAACCGCCCCTCAAGAAGGTGAAGGTGGAGCATGAGCCTGATGGACCTTTTGGTTGCCCTTTCTGTTTCGAGAGTTGCAGGGGAAGAGGGAAGGGGATTGATGGGCTCGTTTGCAAGGGATGCCAGACGACTTTGGACAGTGCGTGTGTGAAAGGGTGGGATGGCACTTGTCCGAAGTGTCGGACGGATGAGAGGCTTGAGGTGTTTGAGATGCCAAAGGTGCCAATGGGACAGGTTGTTATCAAGGTAGAGGGGGAGTGGCAGGGAAGAGGAGGAGGGGGAGGAGGAGCAGGAGGGGGTTGCGGAGAAGGCGAGCGGAGGAAGGACGTGGAGGACGTGCGGGGTTGGTGGGTGTTTGTTCGGGACGAAGACGACCGACACTCTGAAGAAGCACAGATTCACAACATCGACATTGTGTGGCATTACTGCCCTGAGCTTGGTTGCTAGTACAAGGCGAAGCAAAAGGGCAGCATCAAGCAGCACAGAGTTTATGTGCACGACATTGGCGTCACTTGGCGTGTTTGCCCGGAGCACAACTGCTCGGACAAGACGAAGAAGGAGAGCAACATCAAGACCCACAGAGCCGAAGTGCATGGCATCGGCGTCACTTGGCATGCTTGCACTGAGCTTGATTGCGAGTTCAAGGCGAAGGAGGAGAGCACCCTCAAGCAGCACAGAGCCGGCGTGCACGGTATTGATGTGCTCTGGTGGTTCTGTGACTACTAGGGCTGCGAATACAGAGCCAAGACGAACGGCAACATCACGGAGCACAAGGCCATGAAGCACAACTTCGGCGTAAAGTGGAATCAGTGCCCCCACTGCGACTACAAAGCGAAGTTAAACAGCGCACTCACGCAGCACAAGGCCAACGCGCACAACATCGGCGTTAAGTGGAAGCAGTGCCCCCATTGCGAGCACAAGGCGAAGCAAACCAGCACTCTTAACAGTCACATCAAGTGCCACCACACGTGAGCAGTCTCACGAAGCCGCTGTGGGTTCGCGGACGCTGCTCGCGACTGCTAAGGAGCGGACTGCAAAAGCAGGAGACCACACGACGGGGCGTGCGAGCCTAAACTGGCACACAGCATAGTAGTAAAGGGTGAGTAGTAAAAAGGTGGCTTCCCAACGTTAATCGAAAAGACTGGGCATGGGCGGCATCTCAATGTGGCTCGTCTTGGTCTTGATAACTTCATCGACGATCCCGTACTCCACCGCCTCATACGGTGTCATAAAGAAGTCCCTATCCGTATCCTCAATAATCTTGCTCAACGGTTGATCGCACGCTTCCGCCATGTAAGTGCTCAGCAACTCCTTCAGGTACAAAATCTCCTTCGCCTGAATCTCAATGTCAGCAGCCTGCCCCTGCGCTCCCCCCAGCGGCTGGTGGATCATAATCCTCGCGTTCGGTAAACTCCTCCTCTCGCCCTTCGCGCCTGCGCTCAACAAGAACGCTCCCATGCTAGCCGCCATGCCGAAGCACACAGTGTGCACTGGGGGCTTGACGAAGTTCATGGCGTCGAAGATGGCCAAGCCAGCGCTGACTGAGCCGCCGGGAGAGTTGATGTAGAGGGTGATGGGGGTCGTGTCGTCCACCGTGGCGAGGTAGAGCAGCTGAGCGACGAGCACGTTGGCAACTTCGTCATTCACGTCAGTCCCGAGAAGCAGAATTCGGTCTTTGAGTAGGCGGGACATGACGTCGAGCTGTTTCCCGTCGGCGCCGCCAACGGTGGGCAGGGGGACAGTGGGGCGAGGCGCGCGGGGAGGGTTGGGGGCGGGGGACGGGTCGTCCATGTAGGCGGGGAGGGCGGTTGGTTGGGAGGGGTTGGGGAAGAAGCTATGAGTTCTGCGGGGAAGCAGAGAGGGCGCTAGGAAGGAGGTGGCTGCGGGGAGGAGGAGGAGGAGGAAGAAGAAGGAGGATATTCTGGTCATTGTTGCTACTGGGGACTGGGGTGAGGGGGTTAGAGAGAGGACAAGCAGAGGTTCCCTGTGCAAGTGCCCCTTTATCACGCTACTTGATATTCTGGGTGCACGTTGTCAGCCAATAAGGGCGGAGTGTGGGTCGCTTCGCGTCATTGTTCACCAGCCATGCCTTCCTCTTCGTCTTCGTGATGAGTCGGGGAAGATTATGCTAGATTGTCTTGGGCCAGTTGCGGTTAAACGCAGTGACACTGTACCTCGCGGTAAATGACTTTACTGTCTAACCGGCGGCGATTCAGTTAGGCGGTAGGTTCAAGCCAGAGCCACGAGCAGGCGTACATCAGGACGATTTACCTATGATCTCGAACTGCAGAATCAAACGCGAACGAGCAAGGCAGCGTGCTTCGCTGAAAAGAAAGCGTGTTTGCCTGCAACGTGTTTACCTGCAGCGTGTTTACCTGCCAAATGCTCTTCTTTCATTTTACTCAAACATGTCTCCAATCTTACCCTCGAGGAACGCAATCCTCTTGTGCTGCACGACCATCATGCTTTCCAGCATGCTGCACCGCTAAGAGGGGTTGGGTTGGGTTAGTGGGGCCAAGCATAACGCGTGAACAAGGGCACACAACGGGTGAACAAGGGCGCACACTGGGTGAACAAGGGCGGGCGGGTTGGCCCCTTTCTCGATCCTGCCAGTCGCATTATAGTACATGCGCAGAAGTGTTGTATATATCATCACTGAACCATCCTTCTACCCCCTCTCTCCCGCTCAGTCTCACTCACCTGCTCAGCCGAGAACGCCGGCTGCGCCGCCGGCTGCGCGGCCGGCTGCGCTCCCTGCTGCTGCATCGGCTCCTCCCTGGGCTTCTCCTGCGCCGCCCTCTGCTCCTTCCTCTCCTGCTCAGCCCGCTGCTTCTTCCTCTGAGATAACCCCGCCTCCTGCTCACCGTAACGAGTGCACAAAGCCCCCAACGGCTTGTCAAAGTGCCCCTCGGCCACCTCCATATACTCCCCCAACCTCGTCGCAAAGACCTTATCCAGATCAAACCCGAACAAGTTATAAATCTCCTCCTCCTCATCCACACAGATCGTCCCCAACACCGTCAAACACGCCCTACACTGCGTGAACTTCCCCCCCTCCCCGCTCTCGCACCTCTCCAACGGCATGACATTGCTCGCAGCCAGCGCGTACACAGCGTCCCCCGTCGTGCTATGCAGCTGACTCGAGTTCGCGACGAGGCGTCGGCAGCCGTTGCACTGGTAGATGGTGGGGAGGGGGGTGGTGGGGCTACCGCAGGAGACGCAGTTCGCGCACGTTTTAGAGTTGGTGTAGCCGCAGTTTAAGCAGTTGGTGGTGGTGGCGGCGGCGGTGGTGGGGCTCTGCAGAGCGTTGGGGATGGGAGAGTTGGAGATGGTCGGGAGGCAGCCGGGGGAGGACAAGGAGGGGTGAGGGGAGGCGACACCGGGGGATGACAGTAGGCTCTGTCTGATGCTCTCAGTGGGGAGCTCAGTGGGGCTCTCAATGGCGCTCTTAATGGGGCTCTCAATGGCGCTCTCGTTGGGGCTCTTCATGGGACCCTCCATGGGGCTCTTCATGGGACCCTCCATGGGGCTCTCCATGGGACTCTCCATGGGACTCTCCACCGTCCTCTCCTTCTCTCTGCTCTCCAACTCCAAGACAGGGGACTGCCTGTGTCTCTTGATGGTGGGGGAGCGGGACGTGTTGAGAGGGGAGAGGGGGGACAGATCATTGTGGTCATCGCGGTCGGTGTACGCGGTGTTCTCCTTGTTGATGTGTTCAGTGGTGTGAGAATTGTCGCGCTTGGTTAACGAGAAGGGAGGGCTGGTTTTGGGGGGACTGTTGGAACCAATGAGCGCGCCGAGGGAGCCGCCGCCGCCGCTGCTGGAGGCGTTGGAATCGCGCGATAAGTGGTTGTACGAGTAGCTGCGCTTCTTCTTGAGGAGGGTCGGCATCGGAGGGCTAGAACGTTGAGGGAATGTTGTTCTGTGTTTTCTTCCCGCGCTGGTCAAGGGTTTGCGTACGATTTGCGATCGAGGAACTGTGGCTGGAGTGCGCGCCGAATTGCGTGCGCTGCTTGCGTGCGCTGTTGGGTTCGTCGAGCGGTATACGGAAGAAGGACGAGTATCGCGAGGTACGACTGTGGGCATCGAATGGTCTCGTGCGCGATCCGCGAAGTGAGTAACAAGCGACGAGAGGAACAAGCGGGGGATGTGTATATCGTCAAGAAAGCTATATATGTAATTCGTGTAGACCAAAAATTAACAGCAGCTGTGTCGCCTCTCTCATAGCCCTCAAAAAACCTCGCAAAAAACACCGCGCGTACCACGCGTCGAAAACAACTGACCCTAAGACAAGGTTGGCCGACAAGGTTGCTCATTGCTCATAGTCGTCAGATAACAACCAGAACAACAATACACAAAGCCCCCCTGACTTCCTAACCCAGTCACTCGCACTTCCGCGCCTCCCCCCCCCCCATCACCATGGACTCCACCAGCCCCATCCTCCCTTACCTCGGTGTCGTCCTAGCAATCTCATGTTGGGGCAGCTTCACAGTCCCCCTCAAGCACCCCGCTGTCATCGCCGCCAATCTACACCCCCTCTGGTTCCAATGCTACGTCGGCGTCGGCGTAGCCCTCTCCTCAATCATCTTCGTCCCCATAGCAACCGACTCGATATCGGATTTTACTCCTTGGGGAACTGTGTCGGCATTAATGTGGGTCCTCTGCAACTCATCAGCCATGGCAGCCGTGAATCTACTGGGCATAGGTGGGCTTCCAAGCAAGCGAATCGCGAGCGAAGGGAGGGAGGAAAGGTGTGCCCGTGTGAACGAAGCCGACCGACTTTGTCCGTGGATTCACACATGCATGGCCTTTGTTCACACACACGTGAATGGCCTCTGTTCACACATGCGTGTATGGCCTTTGTTCACACTCGCCTGTATGGCCTCTGTCCACACACGCGAGCATGGCCTTTGTTCGCCACGCGCATGGCCTTTGTTCACACATTTGTTTTGTGTGGCTCTAAAACTCGCTCGCTCTAACACTCGCTTGCTTCGATAGCGACCGCCCAAAGCACGTGGGGCGCCCTCATCGCCATAATCGCGTTCGTCACCGGCTTGCTGTGGGGCGACAAACCCGACAGCTTACCTCTGGCTGTACTGGGGGTGGTGCTGCTCATCGCCGGCATCGTTGTGCTCGCGTACGTTGCGTCACAAGGCAACGACGAGAGCAAGGCTCTGGACAAGTCCACCGACCTCGACACGCTCCTCGCCGACGAGCCTTCCATTCACACTCAAAAAAACTCCAACAAAACCCTCGGCTTCTGCTGTGTGATGCTCACTGGCTGCGTCGCCGGAACGATCTTCATCCCCCTCCGCCTCGCCCCCGAGCGCTACCACGACGGTCTCGAGACCGTCAAGTTCTCCTTCGCCCAAGGCGTCTCCACCCTTCCCGCGACTGTCGTGTGGATGCCGATACTGTTCTTTGGTGTATTCCTGTTCGAGAATGCAAAAGAACCAAGAAATAACAGGCTCACTTTCAGAGAGTGGCTGCCCCCGTCACACTTCCGCTCCTGCTTCTTCCCCGGCTTCCTCTCCGGCTGCCTCTGGAATTTCGGTGAGTGCACGCGATATTCGCCGCCGCGCGTCTTCCACGCGAAATGCAGCTTAATCAATCCCGCTCACACATGCGGTCCCAGGTAATCTAGGCGCGACGCTCGCTTCTCTGGAGCCGCTGCAGGCGGTCGGCTACACGCTCACCCAGTCGGCGCTTCTGGTGGGGTGCGCGTGGGGGCTGTTTGTGTTCAAAGAGGTCACGGGGGCGAGGAATGTGAAATTGTTCTGGACTGGTGCTTTCATTACTACGGCGGGACTGGTTGTTACTGGATGGTTTGGCAGGGCTTGCGAAGACTAACCTAAGTACCGCGCTATTGCATCATTTTACAATCACGTACAGTTAGCATGATGTTCTGTTGAATAACGCTTCACTGACGACGACGTCGCCGACCACACTTACCTCGACGCCCTCGGCGCCTCTCCCCCCTCCTTCGAATAATCCCTCAGGCGCTAGTTCCAAGCCCGCGAGATGAAGGCGGCCTTCAAAGCCGATTTCTGTTCGTGGCGCCGCTCGCGCCTCCTCGTCGTGGGCCAGGGGCGTGCGGGCAAGACGTCCTTCGTCCGATCCCTGCGTGGTGAGAAGCACGACGCGGCGTCAGTGTCGACGGCGGACATCGACGTGTCCAACGCTGACGTGAACGCTGATGTGGGCGACCTCGGCTTGGACATCCAGACGAACTTGGCCGTGGACGACTCGTGGACGAAGCGTGAAAGAGAGACGGCGGACGCGGCTAGCTCGATGCCCAAGGGCAAGATCAATTAGACTGCGAAGGACCCAGCCGAGGCGTTCAAGAAGTTGCAGGAGAAGTACGGTCTTGGCTGCGACGACGCGGATCTCGAGGAGGAGGAGAAAGAAGTACCGGAAGAAGAAGAACAAGACGGCGCTGTCGACGTTCTTGAAGGACAACGCGGCTTTGAGCGACGCTGACGCGCGGAATTATGAAGCGAGCCTGCTAGTTATTGACGAGAGCACGGACGTCGACTCCCTCAAAGCATTTCTACGATGGCTCCGGCGAAGACAAGGTGGAGAAGTACCTGCAGGAGTGCGGGATCACCAAGGTCGTGCATAAGGGGCGAATTCTCGGCGCCACCAAGCACGCTCCCGAGCCGGAGCCCGCGTCGCAGTACTTGCTGGGATTCTTCGGGGCGAACAGCTTGACTTCGTAGAGAAGGAGAAGGGCAGGATCGATCGGGACTTGGTCCGTGCCAAGTTGAAACCGACATGACGATGCCAATGGGCACGGTCTTGGATTTGCAGAAGAAGGTCAGCGACGACAACGACAGCAAGGTGCTTCATCTGGCGATGCATGGGCAGAAGAAGACGAGGGCGGGCAGGTTCACTCTAGACTTCAATGAGGCGAACGAAGGAGAGTCGGTCGAGCCTGAGCGGCTGGCTGAGGCGGATGTGAGCGGGAGGACGGTGCTTCCAGAGTGCGTCGTGATCAACGCTTGTCACGGGAAGGAGATTGCGGAGATGCTGAAGTGGGAGAAGCACTTGGTGCCGTGGGTCGTTTCGTGGGAGACGGCGGTGCATGATCAGGCGGCCATGACTTTCTCGGAGGCGTTCTAAGCCACGCTAGGAGGGAAGGGGGGCAAGGGGAACTTCCAGAACGCTTACGAGTGCGCCGTGAGCGAACTGACTCTGCGCGACTGGGTGATCGACGAGGACGGCGGCGATCCCGAGAGCGACGAGGGAAGGAGGAATCTGAAGGCGCGGCAGAAGAGGGAGCAGAACGTCAACTTGAAGGCGGCGGGGGTTCCCAAGCTGTATCCGCCGTGCGCGGCGTGGTTAGAGAAGAAGGAGGAAGAAGAGAAGCGGGAAGCAAACTCAATCATGCATATGAAGAGTGAGCTCATCACGTCAAGAAGGTCGTGAAGGAGGTAGCGGCGGCGCAGATCATCAAGATGACCGAGAGTCACGCGAAGATGCTGGGGCAGTCCACAAGCGTGATCTGCAAGGCGGAGTTCGAGATGGACGATGTGAAGACGCCGAGCTGCTTCATGGTGCTGCCGTATGAGCTGCCGGAGCCCGACAAGGAGGTCACGGAGGAGGAGGAGCAGTCGCGCCTGGACAGCGTTGAGAGCTGGATCGGGGACGTTACGGGGCTCGTGGAGGAGGGCGCGGGGATTGTCAAGAACCCGCTGGGATACGCGAAGAGCTTTTTGGCGTCCGCGTTCAAGGGCAAGGTGAGCGAGGTCAAGAGCAAGTTGAAGGAGAAGACGCTGTACTTGTATTTGGTTGACGAGTTCACGGGGAAGGCCGCGTTTGATCCAGACGGCGTGTATCCGGTCAAGATTTCGGAGAACAGCGAGTTCGTGGACAAGTACATGCCCATGATGCAGATGGGGCTGCAAGCAGTGAGCATGGCTAACGGAGCAGCTGGACTGGTGAACATGTTCTTCCCTATGGCGCCGGGGGCGGTGGTGCTGAAGGGGCTGATGGCCAAGGCGCAGGGGTTCGTGGACGGGCTGAACAAGGAGGCGGACTACGGGGAGGACGACGGGGAGGAGGACGGGGGGGCGAAGAGCGGAGGGGCGAAGCGAGTCGCCGCTGAGATCAACCCGGAGATCAACTCAGTGAAAGCATTGCTGGCCATGCTCAAGCTTGATGCTTACTTTGATACACTCGCCGAAGGTGGGCACGAAGAACTCGGTGATCTGGAGGATTTGTCGCAAGAGGAGCTGGAGAATGACTGCGGGATGAAGCGACCGAACGCAAAACGGATTGTGAAACACTTTGCTGGGAAGTGAAGTGTGGGGGAGAAGAAGGAGGGTTGTAAGAGATAGTGGCGGCTTGCGAGGTACGGTTGGGCAGAGGAGAAGGGGGCAAGTTAAAATAGATAGATTAGATTAGGCAAGAAATGTGCGAACGCTCCTGCTCTTCGTCGGCGTCACGATTGTGTGCACTGGGAAGCTGTCCATGAGGTCGTTCGAAGAGTTTCGTGTCTCAACATGGACATCCACAGACTCGCGCGGGCCATCGATAGCACACCCGAAGAGGCCTTACAGAAAAGCATCGCGGGTGCCCTCAATGCTCGCTTCTCGGATGCTCCGTTCCCCCTCCCTCCGCCTTTGTCGCTTCCGTTGCTTCTCTGTTTCCTCTCCAGATTTCTCAACAGAGCCCAAGCCCCCTCGAAAGCAGACCGACGCAAGCCGCCTGCTATCTCTCGCGCGCCCGCAGAGCAAACTCCTGGGTGGCGCGTTCGCGACGCTCTCGCTTACGTCGTCCGTCACGTTAATGTTTCCATTCTTGACCGGCCAAATCATAGACACAGCTTTAACAGCGCCCAGCACTGTGGACCCTCAAGTCGCTGCAGTCTCACTCTTCTCCATGATTTGCGCAGCTGGCGCCGGCGTGGTTGCGAGGCAGATTTTGCTGACGAAAGCTGGCGAGTCCATCGTTGCTGATTTAAGAGGGGATTTGTTCAAGAGCATCCTCAAGCAGGAGAACAGGTAAGGCCAATTTTCGTGGGAAAGAGCGAGGTGCAAGCGAGGCATGCGGTATTGGCCCGCGATTTGTCGGAATGAGCGGCTCAGAACGCGCTAACAGTACTCCTTCAGTTGCGTCGCTGACGCTCGCTCCGCCAACTCCCGAAACGACCGGCAAACACGCGGCTCTCCCAGCGCCTTTTGTTCACATCGATGCCCCCTTTGTTCACACATGTGTGTGTCCGCAGCTTCTTTGACCAGACTTCGACGGGCGATCTCATCACTCGCCTCACTTCTGACGTGCAGCTGCTTCAGTCCGCGCTCACCACGGACATTTTGAACGCCGCCCGGTCCACCATCATGGCAACCGGCGGCGTCGGCTTCATGGTCTACACGAGTCCGTTCCTCACAGCAGTGTCTCTGATGTCCCTCCCTCCTATTTTCGTGAGCGCGAGGTTCTTCGGGAAACAGATTAAGAAGCTGCAGGGTGACGTTCAGAAGGAGCTGGGGTTCACTACGACCAAGGCTGAGGAGGTAATTTCGAACATCAAGACGGTGCGGAGTTTCGCAGCAGAGAGTATCGAGGTCACGGACTATTCTCAGCGCGTTGCTCGGGTAAAGGATCGGGCGATTAGCGCGGGGTTGAAGGGTGCGTTTCTGGACGGGAGCGTGCACGTAGCCGCGAACGCCGGGCTTTTGTGCATTTTGGCCGTGGGCGGCAACATGATGGGCGTCGGGGGGGGCGAAGCTCAGATGACTGTGGGCGGGTTGAGCAGTTTTCTCATGTACAGCCTGTTCGTGGCGGGGAACGTTACCGGGCTGAGCACGGTTTACGGGAACTTGCAGAAGAGCAGCGGGGCGGCGGCGAGGATTTTTGAAATCATTGATCGCGAGCCGAGTATTGTCGAGCCGAGCGTAGTATCGCAGTTAGACAGCTCCTCGGCGCTCGAGGTGCAGGTGAGGCGAGCGAGCGCGAAAACGTGCCAGGATGACGGCAAATGCGATAGAAGTGGCGAAGCGAACTGGGCGCTCAGAACGCGCAGCCTCCTGAACCCTGTCGGGGGATTTAAGAGAGTCGCCTTTAAGCGAGTCGCCTTGAGCAGGTCGCTTTGGACAGGTCGTTCTGAGCCGGTCGGCTCAAAACGTACGAAGAGCGGCTCAAAATCACGCAAAGAGGAGCCAAAAACGCGCTACTAGTTGCTCAAAACGCGCCGCCTTCCCCCCTTGTTCACACATGTCCATGGCCCCCTAACTCTCGCTTCGCGCGTGCAGTTTGAGGGAGTCGACTTTTTGTACCCCGCCCGCCCCAAGTTCCCGGTGCTGAAAGGAATGGACGTGACCTTCCCTGCCGGATCGCACACTGCGATTGTCGGCCCTAGCGGGTCGGGGAAGTCCACCATTGCTCAGCTGCTGCTGCGGTTGTACGACGTTGACGCAGGTGTAGTGAGAATTGGCGGAATTGACATCAGAGAGCTGGGGCTCGACGGCCTGAGGAGCAAGGTGAGCGTGGTGCAGCAGGAACCGGTGCTGTTCAGCAGCAGCATCGTCGAAAACATCAGATACGGGCGCGAGGAAGCTACCGACGAGGAAGTCATAGCGGCCGCTCGAGCCGCGAAGGTATGGGAGTTCGCGACGAGCTTCCCGGACGGGATGGACACTCTGGTGGGCGAGAAGGGCGTGCAGCTGAGCGGCGGGCAGAAGCAGAGGGTGGCAGTCGCGAGGGTCCTGCTGAGGAACTCGCCGATCGTCATCTTCGACGAGGCTACGAGCGCGCTGGACGCCGAAAGCGAACACGCGGTGACCATGGCAATCGAAAAAATGGTAGAGGGCAGGACCGTCATCAGCATCGCGCACAGGCTCAGCACCATTCAGAAGGCAGACAGAGTCGCTGTGCTCGAGAGCGGTGTCATCGTCGAGACTGGGGGGATCGAGAACTTGATGGCGGACGAGGAGAGCAAGTTCAGTGGCTTAATCAGAAGACAGCGTGCGAGTTTTTAGCGAACAAACGCGCTGTTTCATGTTAAAGACTCGCGCGCTCCCCCGAAATCTCCTCCCGTCAGGTTTTATGATAGTCGCACGGTGCGTCGGTGTGTTACCTGAGCTTGAAATAAAGCCTCGCCACGGGGTTATCCGGCATGACGTTAATGTGTCCCGGTCCGAACTCCACGCTCCTCATACTCTCTTTGCCCTGAAGGACGAGCGGGGGAGGGGTGTTAGAGTCAGCGTGTTTTGACACCTCTGGCCCAGAACGTTTAAGTCGGTGTGAACAAGGGGCCGGCGCGTCTGATCGGGGCGTTGATCGGCGCATTGTACTCGCCCGTGCTCGCTCCCACTTTCTCACCTTCAGGAATCGTTGCAGGCCAGACAAACGAAACGCCGTTAGGTCCAGTGCCGACGATGACCATCGGTCGAGACACACGATATCGAGCCCGCCCATGTCGTTGCTCTCGAACGACGGCTTCGCGGACATGAGCTTGAACCTCTCCTTCTCTGGCGCTATCGCCAGCACCCATTCGGCGTCGAGGACCTTCCGCTTCCATTTGCTCTCCGGGTGAACTAGCATGTCGGAAGTGAACAGCAGTTCGTCGTACAGCCTTTCGAGCCCGGCGCAGTCGAGGAGCAGGACGTCGACGCCATCGTCCCACGGAAGCATGGACGAGAAACAAGTTTGTCCGAGTGCCGTTCAGCCGATCCCGACCCATCTGAGGCAGGAAAGTGGAAAGGGGAGGGAGAGGAGTGAGTGAGTGGAGAGGGAGAGAGAGAAGTTCACAACAGCGCTCGTTCTTGCGCGACAACATGTGCCATCCCGCCCAGGCGGTTGTGACCGCCTTCCTCCGGTCCTTTACGATGGTGCCTGGTGGCAATAATAACGACATCCGCTCGATGTCTCTGCTCAAAAGACGGTCGTTCGGTCTTTACGACCAGGAAGCACGCACGGTGCTGGCTGAGATGAACGGCAGGCTCGAGGGCGACGCGGATGTGCACACGGATTTGAGTGCAGATGCGATTGAAGCGATGCACGCGTTTGTCTAGTGTAGGTTGTGGTGAAGGTTGAGTAGCGTGTACTGGTTGCGGTGTACAGGATTTCTCCTTGGTGCACTGAAGAATCTCGATGGAGGGTTTGATGCGAGGTCAAAGGAAATTGCAATATTGAGAACCGCGCTGTTTTGTCGGTGGCCCATACCCATGCACAGGCTCTTTTGGGGCAACTTAACATACTCGCTTAAGACTTCTCAGCTCATAAACCTCGTCATGATATCCGCTAACTCCATGGGCCGTTCCTCCATGATCTGGTGGCTGCAGCCCTGCACCTCCACGAACTCCGAGCTCGGCAGCGCCGCCGCGAGCGTCCGCCCTTGCTCGATCGGCAGTATCTGGTCTGCGCTCCCGTGCACCACCAGCGCCTTGCACGTGACGCCTTTGCACTCCTGCATTGTCGCCCACTTGCTCTGCACGTAGAAGTACTTGCAGACGTTCATGGGGTTGCAGCTCGAGCGCTCGAGCGACTTGTCGAGGATTGCAGAGTCGGTGCCGGCCGCGTACGCCTTCTCCCTGAACGCGTTGCTGAGTATCGGCTGCAGCCAGTTCAGCAAGAAGCAGGGCAGCATCATGATGGGATGTCCGCCGTCCCGCCCAGGCATCGACCCGGAGAGCAGTATGATGCCAGACACGGAGCTTCGCTCGGCGTCACTCATTTCATTCACGAGTTTGACTACCTGACTGGTGCCATCTGCGCACGCACGTGTGAGCCACACGCATGTGCGAGCCACGCACATGTGTGAACAATGGACCCGCCACACACATGTGTGAGGCGGTAAGCCGCTCTAGAAAGCGCAGTTCGCGAGCATGTTGCGCTCAACGAGTAGTCGAGAACGCGCTTTTGGGCTCGAAAAGCGCTATTCGCGAGCGACGAGGGACTCAAAGCGCGATATATTTCGCTCGTCGCGGTAACTCGCGCCTCAAACCTCCCAGCTCAAAACACGCGATCTGGACACTTACAAGAATGCCCCACGATGTAGTTATTGCTAGGATGCTTGCACTTGTCAAAGCTGGTGGGCGTGTTAGCGAAACGCACGTGTGGGTGAGTCGGCGAGAGCGAGCGTGAGAGAAGCGCCGTGAGGAGAGTACGCTGAGTGCCTCGCGTCGGGCCGGTCGCGTCGGGCCGGTCGCGTCGGGCCGGTCGCGTCGGGCCGGTCGCGTCGGGCCGGTCTCGTCATGCAGATTGTTAGAGTGTAGTTTGAGCCGGCCGGTCGTTCGGGGCGGCCGTTCTGGGCTGGTCGTTCGGGCCGGTCACTCTGAGCCCGTCGCTTTGAGCCGGTCGTTCTGAGCCGCCCACTTGAGCAGGTTATTCTTTGCTGGCCTTCTTTCGCCCCGCTGCTCGCTCCGCTTGTCTCGCTCCTCGCTCGCGCTCCTTACACCGTCTTAAGGTCACTCTGCAAGGCTCTCTCCCCATAAGCGTCGTAAACGGCCGGTTTGCTGGACTGTCCACATCCAATCGCATCGAAGGACTCGCACACGTAGCTGTTCTTGACGAGCCACGGCTCCAGGGAGAGCATGAGGTCGTCGTACTGCTCCTTGCAGGCCATCGAGCCGTGGACAAGGAGGAGGGTGCCTTTGAGGGGCTTGAAAAGAGTGGAGAGGGAAGCTCTTCTTGAGGATTTTGTTGCGTTGGGTTCTGAGGCACAGGCCGAGAAGGAGTTCACCTGCTTCAGGTGGATTGTGAGATCGCCGGCGCTGGAGTCGTCGGAGGGACGGATGGGGAGAGAGATGACGTTGACTTTGGAGCTGAAGGAGGGCGCCGCAAAGACAGCTGCGGCGGCGGCGAATGAGGCCATCTGGGGTACACAAACAGGGTGAGTGGGGGGGGATTTAAGGGTACACTGTGAGCAGGGGGGGGGCGAACACAGGGTGGCTCACGAAGAGCGGGAGTGGGGTGGGGAGGGGGGGGGCGTGGCGCTCCTACAAGTAAAAGTACGGGGGGGGGGAGTCTGAGACCTGGGGAATATCATAGGCCGCCCGATCCCAGCTCAAGAGTTCATTTTTCAACCTTCACTTCCTCGTTGGTGCACTGCTCTCCGCCATGCTTCCTCTCCCCGTCCTTCTCCTCCTCCTGCTCCCTCACTTAACCTCCTCGCTCTTCCAATCCTTCACTGGCACGAGCAAGCAACAAGGCTGATCGACACACTCTGTTCCACTCAAAACTGCCCTTTCTCCGCCGTCTACGCTCTGGATTACATCGGCCAAGGACATTCTTGGCCTTCCGATATCCCCGCCTCGCAAACGAACGGCGACTCCCTCAACGATCGCATGACGAGTTACTCCGTGGACTTCTGGGCCCACCAAGTGTCCTCCTTCATTGACACAATAATCCAATCGCCCACGCACCTCACCGGCAATTCCCTCGGTGGGTACATCGCCGCCATCCTCGCCGCAACCAATCCCCACCAAGTCCTCACTTTAACCCTCCTCAACGCGACGCCCGTCTGGCGCGGCCTCCACAACTTCCCGCTGCTCCCTTGGAATTCCCAACTCCCCGCCCCTCCTCTTCCTTTCAAACTCAGCTCCTACTTCTTTAACTCTGTCCGCTCCATCCCCACCATCTCTAACCTCCTCTCGCAATGCTACCACTCCCCCGCCGCGTACCTCTCCGACTCCCTCCCCCACAAGATCCGCGCAGTCACCACCAATAAAGCCGGCTGAAACGCCGCGTTCTCGTCCATCATGTTCGCCCCGCCTTACGCTACTGACTTCTACGAGTTACTCGACGCCGTGCAATGCCCCTTCTTGGAGTCTACGGGAGCGAAGATGACTGGATTGATGAGCGGTTTGTAAGTGCCACAAACGCGTATGAGCAAAGGAGGGTTGGCGGTACTGACACTGTGGCGCTACTTAGTGACGATTGGGAGGTGTTTAAGGAGCAGTGGAGGGGCAGTGTGAGGGCTAGGGTTACGGTTAACCCTAACAGAGGACTTCGAGCTATCATTCTCAGAAGACTTGCTGGTAAACCTTGTACAGAGAGTTGCCGGTTAATTACGTTTTCTGGCAGAGGATGAGGCACGTGAGCGCGATTGAGAAGGCGCAACCCACGTTGGTGGAGACGGAGAGGGAGGGTGTTTCGAGGCGCAGCTTTCCTCGTCTGGAACGAACGGGGACAGGCCGCCACACAAGAGTGAACAAAGGGGGCGACGGTGTGAACAAAGGGCGGCGTCGTGGCCTTGTTCATTGCTGCCTCAACGCCGGCGCCGATGCTCCCGCCGATGCGTCGTCTTCGTACACAACTCATTTACTCCCTTCAACCGAGTAAACACGTCGATCAAAACTTCGCGGATAGCGGGGTGTCGTGCGGCGTTCTTCTCTAATTAGCGGCTGTGCCTTCAGTCTATCCTCTCGAACACAGCGCAGCTCTCCACGTGCCTCGTCTGCGGGAATAGATCGAAGGGCACGACCTCCCTCAACTCGTACTTGCCGCTCGCCAGCAAGAACTTGGTGTCGCGCGCCTGCGTATCGGGACCGCAGGACATGTAGACCAATCGCCGAGGCGCGAACTCAACAAGCTGCGCAAGGAACTCCTCGCTGCTCCCCTTCCGAGGCGGATCGATGACGACCACGGTGTTGTCGTTAGGATACTCTTCCAGCTCTGCGAAAATCTTCTCGGCGCTGGCGCAGATGAACTTGGCGTTGTCGATCCCGTTCAGTTCAGCGTTCATCTTCGCCTCCTCGATCGCCAGATCGTTGACTTCGATCCCAATAGCCGTCGTAAAGCTGGAACTGCCCGCGAGACAGAACAGCCCGCTCCCGCAGTACGTGTCGACGAGATGCGTCATTTTGTCGCCGTTCGAGGCGGGAGCGCAAGCCGAGGTTATAACGTACTCGACCAAGAGCGGGATGACGTGCGGGTTGTTCTGGGGGGTGGGGGGGGCAGGTGCGGTGTGAACAAAGGAGGCGAACAGGAGGGCGGGGGGCGCGACGATAACGCCGACTTCTATGTTGTAGGCCAGACGTGTGTGTGTGGTCGTGTGTGTGGACCACCATTTGCGAGCCGTGCCAGAAAGCGCTGTCTGCGAGCGAATTTCGCCAAAAATCACCGCGGCGAAAGCGCAACTGGCTCGCAAACAGCGCTCTGAGCGAGCGAACAACGCGTCTTGAGCCGTCGTTCTGCGTGCATCGCTCGCAAACGGCGCGCTTTGAGCCGGTCGTTCAGCGCCAACAGCGCGTTCCGAGCCGCTCTTTGCACGCGCCTTGTTGGCGAAAAGGACGCTCGGAGCCGCTCGTTTTCCTCGGTTCGCGAGCAGCGCGTTTTAGCCGGTCTTTTAAACTGATCGCGTTTTGAGCCGATCGTTTTGACCAAGCCGTTCGTTCATCGCCTGCATTCCCAAGTCCTGGAGCTAATGTTGGGCCGCTTTCGAGCTCGTCCAGCTTTCGTTCGTCCAGCTTTCGCTATCAATGAGATATGATCGCTTCGTTCGCTCGTGTGCGGCTCACCTGGAAGAAGTTGCCGGCCTTGTAGCGGAACTTGAGATCAATGTCGAGCGATTCCACGACCACGTTCTCTGTAACAAACTCGTTGTGGTCCGTAATGACCCCCTCGTTGACATCCCTAAAAAGCAGCGTCGCGCCCTTTCTCTTCTTCTTTCTCGGATTAAGCAGAGTGTTGTTCTTCAAGCGCTCGTCCAACTCGACCCTCACCTGCTGGTACTTGTCATTGATGGCCGTCGTGGCGATGGCGCACGTCGTCACGTCCTGTATTATGCGCGAGCCCTTGGACTGGAAGCCAATGGTGAGACTCGTTGTGTTGACGCGCGGTGCGTCGTAGTGAGGCGTGATCTTGGAGCGGTACTGGTACACTTTGGGGGTTCCTACTGTCGGCCGGACGTAGTCTACAGCGTTGGGGATGCCACCGATTTTGTTGAAGAGCTCCACCACGTGATCCTGCTTGATGAGGCGCTGCTCGGTAGTTGCAATGTGCTGGTACTGGCAGCCGCCACACTTGTGATAAATGGGGCATAATGGCGCGACGCGGTGCGGGGAGGGCGTGACGACGGTAAGGAGATCGGCGTTCGAGAAGGAAGCGTGATTGCGGTAGATGCGACAGGTTACTGTCTCGCCGACGATCACAGAGGGGACGAAGACCACCCACGAACCGCCCGTGGAGCGAGGACTGGAGGAGCGATCGGTGATATCCACTCGGCACACTCCAACGCCCAGATTGGTGAGCGCGTCAACAGTGAAAGTCAGTTCCTGAGAGGGTGTGAGTAAATTTGTGTAACACGAACACCCTGCGGGTGAACAAGGCTCGGACGTACCTCATGGTACTCAAATGGGTACGGAGTGAATTTGGGGGGCACGCGGAGTGGCGAAGGATCGTAAGAGGTAGAGGTTGTGGAGGAGAGGGAGGAAAAAGTCCGGGAGGAGAGTGGTGTTAATGTTCGGGAGGCGAGGGAGCGAGAGAGGGCGAGGGAGGAGAGGATAGGAAGTTTGTACATGATAGAGATAATGATAGAGAGGAGGAGGAGCAGTCGCATAAGAGTGATGCGCGAGTAGATGAGATGATGCGGTGATGAGTAGCGCCGTCGCAAGATTCTGTGCTAGAGGGGCGTGTGTTAGTGCTAGCGACAATAGCTACAGCGAGTGGACAAATGAAATGGTGGCCGTTGAGGGGGACGGAAGAAGCTGCGCGCTGTAGGCGACTAGGGTCGGATAACCGATAGGTCGGGGATGTCAGACTGAAGCGGATAAGCGGATGGGGCAGAGAGTAGCGGCCGTCACCTGTAATCTGGCAAAAATTGCTATCTCGCCGACACCACGACGCTCAACAAGCATCGCAAAGCAACGAGTGAGGCATCTACGCGAGAGCTGACAATCCTCACCAACCACACACTAGTTGACCACCACCACCCACTCCTTAGCTAACAACGCAAACTCAGGAACCCTGCCTCCTGCGCCCCCCATGCTTCTCCTCTCTCTCCTCCTCCTTCTCCTCCTCCTCTCTCTCTCCTCGTTCAGCCCGACGATGAGCGCCCTGTCCGAGCTCGTGGCAAACCAGCAGTGGCAGGTGGCCATCACCCCTATCCAGTCCCTCGCATACCGTGACGCGGCCGATCAACTCTTGTACCAGGACAAGTATGGCATCACTGCCTTCATGTACGCCTGTTACCGCTCAGCACCACTGTTAGGGTTAGAACTAGTTCAGCTGATGATAACGAAGGCCAAGCTCGACTCGAGGAAGAGGTGCCTGCTGGCCATCTCCGCCAATCAGTGGGGTGGCCTTCATTGCGCTGCTGATCCGCCTTTCTCGAGCTCTTGATCCGCGAGCAGCCGCTGGCGTTACAGACAACCGATCGCTACGGCAACGATCCCCTGCAGGACGCCATCGAAAACAACCGCCCCGACGCAATCACCTCCCTCCTCTCCGACTCCACCAACGCCCTCGCCGCCCGAGTTCACACCACCTCAGGCGCCATCAACCTCGCCATCCTCGGCTCCCTCCTCGGCATGTACGCGGGACAGGAGCTGCCAATCCTCTCCAACTACCCCATCAGCTTCATGATTGGGGAGGCGGCGGGTCATTCCGCTCCACCCCCACCTCCTACCTGTTACCTCTATGCTGCCATCTCTTCCTCGTCGACGATCTGTGTACAAGAGGAGCACCTGCGGTGGGCCCTCATCGCCCTCGTTGCCGTCTACTTGGCTGCTCGTCTCCTCCTCGTGGACGACAGTGGCTCGCTCCTCGTTTCAGGCTCAGCGGTCAACGTCCCTGGCTCGCTCCAGCTGCCCGCGCTAACCAAATCCCAACGCACCGCGCCAACCACGTCTCCCCTCTCTTTGAGGCCCTGGA
>Ga0307985_10000715_pt1 | contig 19183 bp, 14 predicted proteins | sample EllFjometageno80_FD_203155 | JGI IMG/M metagenome (GOLD analysis project Ga0307985, IMG submission 203155) | Marine microbial communities from Ellis Fjord, Antarctic Ocean - #80 | ecosystem: Environmental > Aquatic > Marine > Unclassified | place: Southern Ocean | collected 2014-10-09 | reverse complement strand
GAGGCGATTTGTTGCTCTAAACAAAGAATTATACGATACTGGGTTAATAAGCCAATTTAAAAACTTAGGATTTTCATCAGAAGAAGCATCAGAGTTTGTGCTTACAAATATGGATTCAATGCGTAGATCTGCAAGATTGCAAGGTCTAACCGATGCTGAACAAGTTGCAGTGGCTGCAGACTTAGCTAAAAATCTATCTGTAGTTGCAAAACTAACTGGTAAAGATGCTAAAGGCCTGCAAGACGAAATGGTAGCAAGACAGCGTGATGGCGCTACTATAGGTGCTATACGATTAAAAGAAATGAATGGCGCGGCAAATGCCGCAGAGAATTACGATGCAATATTAGCGGCTACTTCGGGATTGCCTAAAGTTGCACAAGATCTTATTAAAGATCAAATCCAATTACAAGCACCATTATCAGAAGCTACACAAGGCTTTGCTGCTATTAACAGTAGAGCAAATGACATAGCCGCACAACTTAATAATGCATTAGATAGAGGAGCAAGTAAAGAAGAAGTTACACGATTAGCTGATGAATATGCTGCGGCTGTTACAGGGTTTGCCGCTACAGCTGAGGGTGCTCGTATTTCAACACTTGCCCAAGTAAGTGGCGTTGGTGAAACACAGGCCGGTGTGCTAGGAGAGTTAAAACCTCAAGTTGATGCACTAGATGAAATTATAAGTGGTAATGTAACCGCTATGACTACTGCTAAACAAGTAGCTGATGCATATTTAGAAAATGTAAGAAAATTACGTGATGGTGTAGACCAACAAGCTAACTTAGACAAAAAAAGAGGTCCAGGTCAAGTTGCACTAAATTTTGTAAATGAAGGTCAGGTAGCATTAGCAGAAGCCGCAGGAACTATTAACGAAGACATTGGTAAACAAGTACAAAGTAATACTGCATTAGTTAGTGCTTTAAATTCTGGTTCTAAACTATTTCAACAAATACCTGAAAAGCTTCAAACACTTTACGATGGCATATCAGCTGTAGTACCAGGTATGGATCAATCAGAGATAATTGCAAATCTCGAAGCTAATTTAGGTAAGACAATAGACGGCGTAGAAATTACCCAACAACTGATCGATGATGCCAAAAAGATGAATGAATCAAATAGGACTGGCAATGACATACAATCACTTGTACCAAATGCACTTTTTGATGATGCCGGCAATCTGAAAGTAAATGTAGTAAAAGCATTAGGAAGCAGCGGCAGAGACTCTGAAGAAACGGAGTCAGTTGAAAGTACAGCGGAAGAAGCGAAAGGTTTCTTTTCAAAGATGTTTGGTTTTGACTCAGGCACACTAGGCAAAACTGGTAACTTATTCAAAGACTTTGGAGCAGGAATGCCTGCTATGTTACATGGATTAGAAGCTGTAATTCCTAAGGATAGTCCACAAGGTGCATTATTAGGTGCATTTCCAAGCGGACTAGACAGTGTTAGTAGCATGATGCAAAACGTTGCAACTAAGTTTGATCCTGGTGCAATGACTGACCAAATGAAAAATATGATGCAAACAGGTGGTATTCCCCTGTCCGAGAAAGACAAAATGATGGCGGCATTTAATCCCCAACAAAATACTAGTTCAACAGGAACTACGTCAGAAGATGGGATCGAAAGTCTGAATATGACAATGAAACAGCTAGTTCAAATAAATAGTAGACAGTTACAAGAACTGCAAAAACAATTAAAAGCTGTTAAAGGTATGGATGGCAACGTACTAACCAACGTAGGAATATAAATGAGCTGGAAAAAATACTTTACTCCTGTTAACACAGGTAATGATACAACAGGAAATTATTCTCCTATAAACGGACAAAATGCTGTAAACCAGCCAGGCCCTGCTCGCAGTAATTATTCAAGTTATTTGCCTGATGTGTATACAGGAACTCCTAATAGAATTGATCGATACGGTCAGTACAATACAATGGATAGCGACAGTGAAGTTAATGCCGCTCTTGATATTCTTGCAGAATTCTGTACACAAAAACATGCACAAAACGGTACACACTTTACATTTAACTATCACAAATCAGCAACAAATGCCGAAGTGCAAATACTTGGACAATATTTAAAACAATGGTATAAACTTAATAACTTTGAAAAGAGAATGTTTCGTCTTGTACGTAATGTTTTTAAATATGGCGATGGATTTTTCTTAAGAGATCCAGAAACTAAAAAACTTTATCATGTTGATCCTGCAAAAGTTCACAGAATTATTGTAAACGAAAGCGAAGGAAAAACACCAGAGCAGTATATTGTAAAAGATATACAGTTTAACTTTAGAGATTTAGTTGCAACTAAGCCACACGTTACTAATGGAAACATTACAGGCGGTGGTGCTGGATACCAAACAGGCGGTGCCAGAGGAATGGTTGGCAATGTTGCAAGTCAACACGGAAATAGATTTACAGTTGAAGATGGTGAAGTTGCTGTAGCAGGCGAACACATGTTTCATTTAAGTTTAAGTGAAGGATTAGACAATAACTATCCTTTTGGTAATAGCTTACTTGAAAGTATTTTTAAAGTATACAAGCAAAAAGAATTACTTGAAGATGCTATTATTATCTATCGTGTGCAACGTGCTCCAGAACGTAGAGTATTTTATGTTGACGTAGGTAACATGCCAAGTCACTTAGCAATGCAATTTGTTGAACGTGTTAAAACAGAAATACACCAAAGACGAATTCCAAGTAAAACAGGCGGGGGCACTAACGTAATCGACAGTGCATATAATCCGTTATCAACAAATGAAGATTACTTCTTCCCACAAACTGCTGAAGGTAGAGGTTCTAAAGTTGAAACACTGCCAGGCGGAACTAACCTTGGAGAAATTGATGACCTTAGATATTTTACTAATAAGCTCGTACGCGGTTTACGAATCCCTAGCAGCTATCTACCTACCGGCGCTGATGATTCAGCAGCGAGTTATAACGACGGCAGAGTAGGCACAGCATTTATTCAAGAGTTAAGATTTAATACTTACTGTGAACGTTTACAAAATTTAATAGCAGATGAATTTGATCAAGAATTTAAAAGATATCTATTAGAAAAAGGTGTTAACATTGACACTGGAATGTTTGATCTTAAATTCCAACCTCCACAGAACTTTGCTGCTTATAGACAAACAGAGTTAGATAACCAAAGAATTGGTACATGGTCGCAAATACAAGCTATACCTTATATTAGTAATAGATTTGCTCTTGAAAGATTCTTAGGCCTAAGCACAGAAGACATTGCAAAGAACGAACGCTTGTGGAGAGAAGAAAACGAAGAAACGTTAGCACCTACAGATGAAGATGCAAGCGGCGAAATGCGCGGAGTGGGTATTAGTAGTGCTGGTATTAGTGCAGACATTGATGGTGCAGAAACATCAGCAGAGATTGAAGGTGGCGAAGATGGTGGCGAAGGCGCACCACCAGAAACTGCAACTGGTGAAGAATTAGGCGGCGGCCAACCCGCCGGTGGCGAAGACACAATATAAAGTATAAATAACATTATGATACTGAGAGAATTATTTCATTACGATAAAGAAACTGCTGAACCTGTTGAAGATAACAGGTATGAACCTCAGTATGATCAATCTATTATTGATCTTGACGATACCCGTAAAACACGACTGACTCTAAGTCAGATAAATCGTGCCCGCAAAGCAAGCGAGCTACATACACAAGAGAAGGCTAAAGAAGTAGACTTCGTTAGACAAATGTATGGTATGGCAGCGAACGCTGAGGCGGTCGGGGTATGATAATTGGCAAAACTAGATAAAAGAAACTACACAAAAGAACAATGGCAACTAATAAAGATTGAGCGTAAAGCACAAAAACAAATACGACGATCTGAAAAAGCAGCCAAACGTTTAGTACAAGAACCTCCACAATATATAGAAAAAGCACAAATACGCCAAAGGCACGGAACTGCTTTTGTACTTGGTAACGGCACTAGTAGAAGTCCTATTAATGCCGAAGATCTTACTCCTATTGGAAACACTTACGGATGTAATGCTTTATATAGATCATTTGCACCGGATTATCTTATTGCAGTTGATGTAAAGATGATTTTAGAAATATCAAAAGCAGGTTACCAGCGCAAACAAACTGTTTGGACAAATCCAAACAAAGCATATCAAAGAATTCCAGATTTAAATTTATTTAATCCAAGTAAAGGATGGAGTAGTGGACCAACAGCACTTTGGCTTGCATCACAGCACGGATATGATAGAATATACATACTCGGCTTTGATTACAGGGGCCTCGGAACACAATTTAATAATGTGTTTGCTGATACTCCTAATTATAAAAAAAGTCAAGACGGCGCAACTTTTTTTGGAAACTGGTTGCGTCAAACAGTGTCTGTAGTGCGTGAACATAAAAATATTCAGTATGTACGGGTAATAGCATCTGATAACTATTGCCCTGAGGAACTAAATAAATTGAGTAACTACACTACAATCACAGTTGAAGATTTTGTCAAATTACATCAACTTTCCTGACGTTTAGCCAAAACACCCCGTTTTTGGCCTATTTCTACGTACATTTTGCCTACCCCACTAAATACACATGACAGCCTTACCATAGGTAAACATTTATTAGGAGAAAATAATGGCAGATTTAAACAAATTTGAAGAGATGCTAGAGCATCTTGTAAATAACGACCGCGCAAAGGCGGAAGACATTTTCCACGAGATTGTAGTGGCAAAATCAAGAGATATCTACGAAAATCTTTTAACAGACGATGTTGAAGATGATGAAGTAGACGAAGCTACTGATGAAGAAGTAGATGAGTCAGATTCAGATGAAGATCTAGATGAAACAACTGATGAAGAAGTTGATGAGTCAGATGACGAAGATGAAGATGATGACGAAAAAACTAACGAAAATTTTAACCTTGACGAGTTTGAAGTAGAAGGTGAACCAGAAATGGATATGGGCATGGGCGGTGGTGATACTGTTGATGACATGGAAATGGATATGGGCGCACCAGACGGTGAAATGGATATGGACGCCGACGGCGAAGATGACGATACACCAGCTACAATGGGCGACATTAAAGATTTAGAAGCTGAGCTAGAAGATCTAAAAGCAGAGTTTGAAAACATGCTTGGTGATGACGAAGGTGAAGAAGGCGACGACATGGATGATGACGCTGAAGGTGACGACGAGATGGACATGGGCGACGATGAAGAAGGTGAAGATGAATCACTTAACTTCGAAGCTAGTGACGACGAAGTAGAAGAAGCTGATGATAAGTCAGAAAAATCTGCAGGTGAGCAAATGCGTGAGTATGTTGAAAAAGTAACTGCTACAATGGGTGACAATGGTGCAAACGCCAAGTCAGTCGTAGCAGGTAAAAACGACATGGGCGGCACTGCTTCAAACTTGGTAAAAGGCGGAGAAGCTGATACTAAAGGTACAACAGGTGGACTAGCGGCAAATACTACTAAAGATATGTCAACAGGAAACGTCAATGTACCGGGCGGTAAAGCAGCAAAATCAATGTCAAAAAATCCAAAAGGCCATGGCGCTGAGAAAAAAGGCGCAGGCGAAAATGCTGCTGACAAGAAGTCGATGATAGGCAGCTAATTGGGGACTAACAGATGAGAAACAATCTAAGAGAACATTTGACATTTGACCAAGCACAAATGGTCGTTGAGTCTGCTAACGAAGGAAAAGACTTGTACATGAAAGGTATTATGATACAAGGCGGAGTACGCAACGCTAATCAGCGTGTGTATCCTGTGAATGAAATTGGCAGGGCTGTCAAAACGCTCGGCGAGCAAATTGCTGGTGGATATAGTGTTCTTGGCGAAGTTGATCATCCGGAAGGACTTAATATTAACTTGGACCGTGTAAGTCATATGATCGAGCAATGCTGGATGGATGGCCCAAACGGATATGGTAAACTAAAGATACTACCAACGCCGATGGGACAACTAGTTAGCACCATGATAAAAAGTGGTGTGAAGCTAGGGGTTTCGTCACGTGGCTCTGGTAATGTTAGTGAAAGCGGAGATGGCCAAGTCTCTGATTTTGAAATTATCACTGTGGACGTTGTGGCTCAGCCCAGCGCCCCCGGTGCTTACCCGACACCAATCTACGAGCATTTAATGAATGCACGTGGAGGTATGCAGGCTTACGAACTGGCACAGGCAACTAAAGAAGACCCTAAGGCACAAAAGTACTTAAAAGAATCGCTGATTAATATAATCAGTCGACTCCAATAAAAGGAGAATAATATGTTGGATGCACTAAAAACACTTTTTGAAAATGATGTAGTTTCCGAAGACGTGCGCCACGAAATCGAAGAAGCATGGGACAGTAAGATTAAAGAAAATCGTCAATCTGTTACAGCTGAACTTCGTGAAGAGTTTGCTCAAAAGTATGAGCATGACAAATCCACTATGGTAGAAGCTATTGATTCTATGATTAGTGAACGTCTTGCTACAGAAATTGAAGAGTTTGCAGACGATCGTAAACAATTAGCCGAGGCAAAGGCAAAGTATGCAGTAGCAATGCGTGAAAACGCAGGACTAATGAAACGCTTTGTAACTGAGTCACTGGCTAAAGAAGTAAACGAACTTCATGAAGATCAAAAAGCAATGGCTGGTAAGTTCAGTATGCTTGAAGATTTCGTAGTAGAGTCACTTGCGAAAGAAATATCAGAATTTAATGAAGACAAGAAAGACTTAGCAGAAACGAAGGTAAGATTAATTCGTGAAGCTAAAGGACACTTCAGCAAATTGAAAACACAGTTTGTTGAAAGAAGTGCAGCTAAAGTAGCTTCTATAACTGACAAAATTTTAACTAATGAAATTGGTCAATTAAAAGAAGATATTGAAGCAGCACGTAAAAATGATTTTGGGCGTAAACTGTTTGAAGCATTTGCCAGCGAGTATGGTAATAGCTACCTTAATGAAAACTCAGAAACTGCAAAGTTACTGAAAGTTATTAAGATCAAAGACAAGCAGCTAACAGAAGCAAAGAAGACGGTTGTTGAAAAGCAAACTTTAGCAGAAGCTAAACAAGCTGAGATCAAGCGTATGACTAATGTAGCTCAAAGACAAAATGTCATAAGTGAATTAACGGCTCCTCTAAACAGGAACCAAAAAGACATTATGATGGATTTACTGGAAAGTGTTCAAACTGGTAAGCTACGCTCACAGTTTGACAAATACCTACCGGCAGTTATAGACGGTAATGCTCCAGAAAAGAAGGCGAAATTAACAGAAGGCAAAGAACACACAGGCAATAGAGAAGAAACCAAAAGTCATGACAATGTAAGCGATGATAGCAACTATAATGTAGTTGATATTAGACGTCTTGCAGGATTAAATTAAGGAGATATCGATATGTCAGAACTATTAGAAAGTCGCTGGCAGGACACCAAAACTGCACTTCTTGAAGGCCTTTCAGGCACAAAGAAAAGCGTAATGGCAAGTACACTGGAAAATACACGTAAGTATTTGTCAGAAACAGCCACAGCTGGCGCAACATCCGCAGGTAACGTAGCAACTCTTAACAGAGTGATTCTACCCGTTATCCGTCGTGTTATGCCTACAGTTATTGCTAACGAAATTGTTGGTGTTCAGCCTATGACAGGACCAGTGGGTCAAATCCACACACTACGTGTACGTTATTCGGACACGGCAGGCACAGGCGCTTCAGGCGCTATTGCAGGTGAAGAAGCACTTTCACCATTCAAGATTGCTGAAGCATATTCAGGTAACGCTACATCTGCAAAAGCAGATGCTACAGCTGCACTTGAAGGAGCGGTTGGTAACAGACTAAGCATCCAAATCTTGAAGCAGACAGTAGAAGCAAAAACCAGAAAGCTATCAGCTCGCTGGACTTTTGAATCTGCACAAGACGCACAGTCAATGCACGGTATCGACGTAGAAGCAGAAATCATGGCAGCACTTGCTCAAGAGATTACTGCTGAAATCGACCAAGAGATCCTAGGATCACTTGCTACACTAGCAGGAACTGGTACAGATACATTTGACCAGGCTGCTGTTAGCGGTACTGCTACTTTTGTTGGTGACGAACATGCTGCTTTAGCTGTTCTAGTTAACAGAGCAGCAAATAGAATTGCACAGAGAACACGTAGAGGCGCAGGTAACTGGGCTGTTGTTTCTCCAGCAATCTTAACTGTACTACAGAGTGCAACTACTTCAGCGTTCGCAAGAACAACTGAAGGTGCTTTTGAAGCTCCAACAAACACTAAGTTTGTAGGCACATTAAATAACGCAATGAAAATTTACGTTAACACATATGCTGCAGACGACGATGTACTAGTTGGATACAAAGGCTCAAGCGAATCAGATGCAGCGGCATTTTATTGCCCATACATCCCGCTAATGAGCTCAGGCGTAGTGCTTGATCCAACATCATTCGAACCAGTCGTATCATTTATGACACGTTACGGATATGTTGAATTATCAAACACAGCATCGTCTTTAGGCAACGCAGCTGACTACTTAGAAAAAGTAGAAGTAACAGCGGCAAACCTAAGCTTCAGCTAAGTTTAACTTACTGTGAACTTCAAAATAGGCGCTACGGCGCCTATTTTTTTGACTTTTTTTAAAGTAGACCTTTTCTCTTATTAGATAAATACTTGTGTCAAATAGTGTGCCGCAAGGCGGACTTATGCTGTTACCCGCAGCGTACCGGATAGAACCCGGATAGGACTACTTTAATAGGAGAAAAAAAATGGGAAGACCAATTAATAAAAAGAACATCGGCCAAGGATCTAGCCGTATATCTGTAACAACTGTAAAGTTTGCTGCAGGTGGTGAGGTTCTTAATGCATGGATTGTTTCACAGAGATCAACTAACAAGTTTATTGTTAGTGATGGAACTAAAACAGAAACTTGTACGCTTGTAAACAAGAATACTGGAGCATTAGCTGCTGGTGAATTTAACATTTACGCAGTGCTAGACGATTCTACTGTAGTACAAGTTACAAAACTTCGTAACAGAACTATTCAGTATGAAGGCGGCACAGCTCAAGTACAGAACATTAAATATGTTCGAGGCCCTGGTGATGAAAACGCTGGTGTAACTGGCGCAGCATCTATAGCTGTACAAGACTAAGTGAAAAATTGGGGGGAGAAATCCCCCTAATATATACATAGGATTTATAAATGTCAAAAGTACTAAGCGTTAATAACGGAAATTACACAGTTAAAGTCGAAGGTGGTGGTCAAATACTCTTTGATACTTCAAGAGGCACTCTTGTCAGTGGAAAGCCTGCTGGAACTGTAGTAATACGAGGCAGTTTGGAAGTAGAAGGTACTACTACAACTGTTGAAAGTAATGATACTTTAATTAACGATAACATACTGACATTAAACAACGGTCAAACTGGTGCAGGAATTAGTGCATCAAAGAATTATCAAGCAGGAATTGAAATTGATCGAGGATCCGAAGCAACAGCTAAATTTGTTTTTGATGATAGTGTTGCTTGGGATATAGGTGGAGACTCTGGTACTGGAGGATTTAAACTCTTTACAGGATCAGGTGCCAAAACTACACTTGTATTAGATGGAATTAAATCTAATGCTGCACTATATATAGACACTGGTAATAATGGCATTAGTGTAACAAATGCAACCGACTATGAAACAAACGTATTTCCATATACAGGAAGTGCAGTTACTGGCGGAGCCATTGATGATGACATGATTCCTAATGCAAAAGCAGTTGTAGATTATGTTGCGTTTGCTAATGCATCATTATTACAAAATAGAATTGAAGAAGGTACCACAACTAAAACATTTGTACAATCAAGAGACTTTGAAGTTACTGGAAGTCCGAGTGAAGTTAGTATCGGTATTAATAACGAAACAAGGGCATCATTCTTTTTAGACACTATCCAATTAGGCGATATTGTATTACAAGGAAGCCAAATAAGTACAATAAACACTAACGAAGATTTAAGATTAGAAGCAGCAGGAACTGGTAGCGTTCAAATAAACGATAAATTGCATCTTACATCAACAGCACATGCTAGTGATGCTGCAATTGATCCGTTAAAACCTACAACTGGATCTATATTGTATACAAAAACCGAAGATGCAGGTGGCACTGGGTTGTTCTTTGTAAATAGTAGCAACACACAGAACGAAATAATAAGCAACAATAGATCATTGCTGTATAGTATGATTTTTTAAGGAAAAACGATGGCAATAAAGAATGCAAGATTAACAGGATCACAATTAAACGTACTTACAGTACCTAGTGGCAAACGATATGCAATAACAAACATACTAGTTTGTAATAATGCAGGGAGTGGTGCACAGGTTTTTGATTTACATTTTATTGAAAACTCCGGAGGCTCAATAGGTACGTTATCTAACAATATTACTAGAGTTATAAACAATCTATCGTTGCCGTTTGGCGAAACGTTTACGTTTGATAGTGAAAAAGTTATATTAGAAGCAGGTGACACGGTATCATTTGTAGGTCATGCAGACCTAGCAACAACAATAAGTTATTTGGAAGTGTAATGCGATTAATTAAAGCTCAAAATACAAACTTGAGAAACATTTATGGCAATGGTATCAAATTTGATATTAATGATCAAGTTATTTTTGATACTACTAACTCTATACTTGTACCTAAGGGCACAACTGCCCAGAGACCTACTTCACCAGTTAACGGACATTTACGCTTTAACACAACTGATAGCAGATTTGAAATTTACGAAAATAGCAAATGGGACGGTCTAAGAGTTGCAGCACCATCAACTAACGCAGCAATTACACAACAGAATATAGGAAGTGGTGATGGCACTGATAAAATCTTTGGGCCACTAGCAAGTGGGGATGCGTTTTATCCTGTGCCTGCAGCAGCACAAAATGTTTTAGTTCTTGTTGAAAACGTATTTCAAATTTCAGGAACAAACTATACACTAGTACAAAATCCTGGGGCAGTAAACACTATTACAAGTATTGTTAGCACAGGAGCATCAACTGTTATACAAACAGCAACAGCACACGGCTACACTGTTAATGATTTAATTTATGTTACTGAAGTAGAAAGTACAATAGATGACGCAGTTGAAAACTTAAATACAGACGATTCAAGTTCTCCAGGAAGCCATACTATTCTTAGTATACCATCAACGACAAGAATAGAAATTGCTGTTGATACCGCCGGCGGAAATACTGCTAACTATGTTGGCAGTAGTGGCGAAATATATAAAGCAGGATCAAGTACAGGGCCGTATTTACCAGGGTGGTACATACAATTTACATCAGCACCTGATTTAGATAAGCCTATAACAGTACTACACAACTTCGACAAGTAATACAATAAATACTGTGTCAGGAGAATTAAAGTGGCGCAAGTAGGTAGAATATCAGGTCCTGTATTACAGGAAAATCTTTTAAGAAATGGTTTAGACATTGCATTTCGCAATGACTCGAACACCACACAACTTCTATATCTTGATGTAACTACCGGTAAGGTTGGCATTAATCGTAATGCTCCTATTACTGAATTAAACATCGAAGGCACTGCACGAAGTACAACCTGGAACACTACTGCACTTACTAGTCTTGTTGGTTATGAGATTAGTGGTAATAACATTAATGTGCGCTCAGGAAACATAATCTTAAACGCTCCAACGGGAATTAAGTTATCTAATCTTGAAACGGAAGCATTTCAAGCAACTGATAACACTATTAGCACACATGTTAGTAATGCAAATATAGATTTCCAAGCCAATGGCACTGGTACAGTTGAATCGATAGCTAACACAAATATATCTGGTAACATTCACGCAACTGGTAACATCACTACCAACGGTGATATAATATTTGGTGATCAAAATACTGATAGTATTGTAATAAACGCAGAAGTAAAATCTAGTATTATTCCTTCGGCTAACAATACATATTCCTTAGGTACACCAGCAAAACGTTGGGATACTATATATAGTACGTTAATAAACGGATCTACTGCAATTGTTGGTAGTTTCGATGTAAGTGGAGTTGAACCTGCAACACAGCGTCAAGGTAACATGTTTTGGGTCGCACAGAACGGTGACGACACTAATGTAGGCGATCATCCTAACGGACCTTTTAAAACACTTAAACATGCACTAGCATTTTCAGATGCAAGTACCGCTGGACCTGTAGTAATACATGTTGCGCCAGGCGGCTACGAAGAAGAATTGCCATTAGTTGTACCTCCTAATACTACTATCTTAGGTGCTGATTACAGAAATACAATTATTCGTCCTACTAGTGCTGATCAATCAAAAGATGTCTTTCACTTAAATGGCGAGACAACTATATCAAATATTACAATTAAAGATTTTTATTATGACAGCGGAAATAATACAGGGTATGCATTTCGATTTGCTCCTAACGCAGTTGTATCAACAAGAAGTCCATACATACAAAATGTAACAGTAATTACACAAGGTACAACTACAAGTGTAAGCGACCCAAGAGGATTTGCTAGTGGCGATGCAGGCAAAGGCGCATTAATTGATGGCGCGAGCGTAAACAGTGCAAGTATTGAAGCTGCTATGTTATTCCATAGTGCTACATTTATTACACCGGGCGTTGATGCTATCACAATGACTAATGGAGTTAGAGTAGAATGGCTTAACAGTTTTACATACTTCGCTAACAGGGGATTATATGCAGTAAACGGATCAACTGGTTATTTAAGTTCAGATGGGTCGACACTAAAACTTGGAGCAGAAATACGTGCTATCGGAAGTGCATGTGTATACGGCAATTATGGCGCAGTAGCAGATGGCAGTGATTGTATTATGTATTTAATTTCTCACAACTTTGCTTATATAGGAGCAGGAAAGTTTGTTGATAACGATCCTAGTAGATCAATACAAGCAAATGAAACAACAGAATCAAACAGTGGTAAGGTTTATCACGTGTCTCAGGACCACGGTGGCGACTTTAGAATTGGAGATCAGTTTTTTGTTGACTTTGATACAGGAACAACAAGTTTAACACTTAGTGCCGCACAAGTTAATGAAATGCAAAGTTTAAACATTACTGATAGTAGCGGTACATCAGTCATTACTCCGACATTAATTGATATTGGAAATTTTAGAATACAAGGTAACAACATTAATACGTTGTTCGGTGATATAAATTTAGATGCTGCAACAGAGATTGCATTTAAAAATGATGTTAACTTTAAAAAGAATTTAAGTTTAACCGGCAGTGTTAGTGTAGGTACAGAATTAATAGTGTTTGGTGACACGTTTGGACAGGATACTGTAGAGTTTAATGCAGACCTTGCTAGTAATGCTGTGCCAGACATTAGCGGATATTATAGTTTAGGTAGAAGTCCTTATAAATGGAGGAACGGTTATTTTTCAGAAGCTAACGTAGCTGATATTAAATTTGTTGATACTACAGTTACAACTAATATCTCAAATTCAGATCTAGAACTACAGGCAAACGGTGTTGGAAAGATATATTTGCCGGATGCAGATCTCGAAGTTACAGTTGATGCACAAGTTAGCGGACATACTTTACTTACAAATACAAATATTACAGGTAATGTAACACATACCGGACTTTACACCGTAAGTCAAGACTTTAATGTTACAGGCAATCTTATTATACAACAGAACTTAAATGTTGTAAAAGGTACATTAGAAAAAATTAACATTAGAAACAATGTAATCGAAACACAGTCTAATGATGACGATTTAGACATACGTGCGAGCGGCAGCGGAAATATAATATTAGATTCAACTCTTGTAAACAATAGCGTAACAGTCCAAGGATCTGTAACAACCGGTGGACTAAATTTAAATTCAATAACAGCAGATTTTACAACTAACGATATAGACATTTTTGATAACATTATTACAACTACACAAAGTAATAGTGATTTACAATTTAGAAGTGCAGGATCTAGTACAGTTAACTTTGAAGACATAGCTATTGATCAAACTAATATATCAACAGATGGAACATTAACTTTAGCACCTACAGAAAGTATAGTTGTTAATAGTACTGCTGCTGTAAAATTACCTACAGGTACTATAGCACAACGTTCGTTAACTCAAGGTGATTTTAGATTTAACTCATCTAAAAATGTATTTGAATTCTATATTAACTCTAGTATTGCACTAGGGGGTGTCTACTCAGATGATTTATTTACAAATGTACTAGCACATCCTACAAATGACACTCTTCAAATAACTGTTGATAATTCAAATATTGGTAGTTTTGATAGCGACGGTATTAATATACATCAATTACAAGTTGAAGATATTAACATTGACAACAACACTATTAGAACAAACGTAAGTAATAGTGATTTAGAACTATCACCAGATGGATCTGGAGACGTTGTAATAGATGACATTACATTTGACGGTAATTCTATAAAAAATACTGCTAACAACGCAGTTACATTGTTAACTAATACTGGTATAGGTTACTGGCAGTTTGCTGGGTCAGGGGTAGTACGTATGCCATTTGGTGATGCTAGTACACGACCGTCTACACCTGAAATAGGCTTTACTAGAGTTAACACTACTAGTGACGAATTGGAATCATATAACGGAACAGCCTGGAAAACTTCAGCTGGTGAGTTCGACAGTATCTCAGTTGAGAATATGGAAGACGAGGCATTAGTTCAGTCTTTAATCTACGGGTAACATCGCCCTTTTTTACACAAACGATAAATACTATTAATGCAAGATGCGACTATTTGTCTTGCAGGTCCAAACTGTGGTTAGCCCGCAACGTAAGGTGGCTAGAGGGACAGGATCCCCGTGTTAAGGAGAGAATATGGCTGTTGGTCGCATATCCGGTCCGCTCTTAAAGTCGAATCTTGTTCGTAATGGAATAGATTTAGCTTTTGAGACAGACCTATTATACCTAGATGTAAACAATCAGCGCATCGGTATCAAAACAACATCTCCACAACACGAGTTAGATGTTTCAGGAACATCACGAGTAACTAATCTTACAGTAACAAATACAGCAACACTTGGTAACGTAGTAGTTACCGGCAATACTATATCGTCAACTGATCAGTATCTAAACTTAGGAACTCTTGACAATGTTGTATATCAAAATAAACTAATCGTTGATTCCTTAGAATTAGAAGGCAACGTAATTAGTACCCGCGATTCAAATGCAAACTTAGAATTTAGACCAAACGGAACTGGAACCGTAGAAGTTTTATCTAACATGAATGTTACTGGTAACTTACACGCTACTGGTAATATTAGTGCTGATGGTAATATTACTATTGGTGATGCTTCTACAGATACTATAGATTTTAAAGCAGAAGTTGCAAGTAATATTGTCCCAGATGCAACAAACACATACCGGTTAGGTACAGACCCTTCTGGAGGCGGCAAACAATGGTCAGACGTTTGGGTTAACAACTTTAATGCAACATCAGTTACAACATCTGCTCTTACAGTTAATGGCATTGACTTAATTCTAAAACAGGGTAACATTTATTATGTTGCAGAAAACGGTAACGATAGCAACGACGGCGACCACCCTCAGGCTCCATACGCAAGTATTAAGTATGCACTAAGTCAAGTTACATCAGGTGATACTGTTCATATATACCCAGGCGAATATACAGAAGCATTTCCAATAACTGTGCCTGTAGGAGTTACTGTAAAGGGCCATAGTATAAGAGCTGTTAATATTTCACCTACAACTGTAACACGTTACAACGATGCATTTTTGCTCAATGGTGAAAGTACTGTTGAAGATATTACACTCAAAGATTTTTATAGTGGAAGAAAGAACTTTACTATTACAAGCGGCGGTAGTGCAACAGGTACACTTACAGTAAATGTAGGAATAACAGCTCAAGCACACGCTTATGTAAGTGGTGGAAGAATTACTAATGACGCAAAAACAATTGACCTTGCTGTAACAGGAGCAACTTACGTTCACGGAACTGGAATACTTACTGTAACTTACACAGGAACTGCTCCTGCAAATGGCGCAGAAGTATTTTTAGATGCATTATTATTCAGCTGTGCAGGAGATACTAGAACATTTCCAGACAATGGATATGGATTTAGATTTGCAACAGATTTTACAGTAACATCACGCAGTCCGTATATAAGAAACGTAAGTGTTATTACAAAAGGTAGTGTGGTTAGTTCAGGTGACCCAAGAGGATTTAATCAAGGCGATGCAGGCAAAGGAGCATATGTAGACGGAGCATACGCAACAACTTCGTCGAGAGAATCAGCAATGCTGTTTCACTCAGTTACGTTTATTACTCCGGGTGTTGACGGCCTTACAGCTACTAACGGTGCAAGAATTGAATGGTTAAACTGTTTTACATATTTTGCTAACAAGGGCCTAAACGCCTATGATAGTGTAGCAGGATTTGCATACAACGGTAAGACACGAATTAGATTAAGTGGTATAACAGGAACATTTGCCGCAAACGATGTAGTTACATTTACATCTAGAGATGCATCAACAGTAGTAGCAATTACAGTAGAAAGTGTCGAAGGCGATATTTTAGTAGTTGATGCTAAGAATACTAATTTAATTGGGTTTGATACAACTCCGCAAACTATTGTAGCAACAACAGGCAGCGGAGCATCAGCAACAAAAATAGAAAATATCGACATACGAGATTTTGGTGCAGAAGTAAGAATGATTGGCTCTGCAAATGTTTATGGTAATTACGGATTGTACGGAGATGGACAAGGAGTACTTGTTTACGCTATTGGACAAAACTTAGCTTACATTGGCAACGGTAAAGAATTTACAAATGATACAGGCAGTGTTGTCCAAGCAAACGAAGTTGTTGAATTAGATGGCGCACAAATACGATACAGTAGTGTAGACCATAAAGGTGATTTTAGAGTAGGAGAATTGTTCCACGTAAACCAAGAAAACGGAACAGTAGATTTTGCAGTTTCATCTTTGAATATTACACTTACTGACGGCGTAACATTTAACAATGGCAGCGACACAACTTTTATAAACGGTTCAAGAATTGATACTGGCAATATAAGAATAAGTGGTAACACTATTGAAACTACTGCCGGCGCTTTAAATTTTGTAAGCGTAACTGATCAAATTAATATAGAAAACAATGTTAGTGTAGACGGTAATATTGATGTAACGGGCAACCTAACTATTGGCGGAAACATCACCTTAGGTGACAGTGCTAACGATAATTTAGAAATTGTTGCTGGGATTGCATCTGACCTACGTCCAAATATTACAAGTACATATAGTTTAGGTACATCAACAAACACATGGGCAAACTTATACGTTGACGAACTATTTGTTGACGATATTAATGTCAATACAAATTACATTACAACAACAAACTCAAATGCAAATTTAGAGCAAACGGCACTGGTAAAGTTTTATTACCTACTAACGATTTACAAGTAGATAATAATTTAAAAGTTGACGGAACTGCAACACTTGCAAACACAAGTATTACCGGAACAGTAACACTAATAGGAGCGCATACTCAAACTGGTAATGCAAACGTTAGTGGCGATGTAACAGTAACACAGGATTTAACTGTAGGTGCTGCTGTACAGTTTGAAGAAATAAAAATTGACGACAACATTGTTACTACTACTAGTTCAAACGCAAATTTAGAACTTAGAGCAAACGGCACTGGTAGTGTTGTTATTCCTAACAACAATGTAACAATTAGTAATAATTTAAATGTATTAGGGACAATGAGTCTTGTAGATCTAACTTCTACTGGTACTATTACTTCATCGCAATTTAATACAGGCGATATAGTAATTAGAGATAACTTTATTACTACAACAAACACAAACAGCAACTTAGATCTGCGTACTTCGGGTACTGGAAAAATTGTTGTAGATAATTTATCGTTTGATGCTAGTACTATTGCAAGCTCAACAAACATAACACTTACACCTGCCAATGGAATAGTTAGCATTGATGCAACTGGAGCGTTAAAATTACCAGCAGGTACTACAGCACAACGTCCTTCAGCAGTAGCAGGCCAGCTAAGATTTAATAGTCAGCTTGCTAGATTTGAAGGATACAATGGAACAAATTGGATTAAATTAGACGGACTACAGGACTTAGATGGCAATACTAAAATTACCGCAGAACTAACTCCTGGAGCAAATGATGACACAATAAGATTTTATATTAACGGAAACGTTGTTGGTGACATTGATATAAACCGTTTTAATTCTAATAGAGTAACCGTAGATGACATCGAGATAGATGGCAATAAGATAAGTAGTATTACTACTAATACGGATTTAAACTTAATTGCAAATGGCACAGGACAGGTTAAATTTGAAAACTTGGGTGTTACTGACAGCACTATAAAAAACAACGTATCTGGAGCAGTAACAGTATTTGAAAATACTGGCGCTGGATATGTTAAGTTTGATGGATCTCAAGGTGTAGTACTACCTGTAGGTGGTAACGCAACTAGACCAACTGGAGCAACTGGAATGATTAGATTTAATACTGATGATTCTAGAGTTGAGCTATATGACGGAACAACTTGGGTTAGTGTCGCAGGAGCAAGTGGCGGTATTTCTTTTGCACAAGCTGAAGATATAGCGATAGAGAAAGTATTAATTTTTGGATAGTTAAATGGCAACAATATTAAAAAATACAGTAATAAAAAATTGTGGAACGGTACCTGTTTTAATTTATGAAACATTATCGACAACACGGGTAACAATACTAGGATTAAGTTTTACTAATCTTACGGATCAGTTTATATATTGTGACGTTCTAATTAAAGATGATACAAGTGTAACTGGATATTACTTAAAAGACAGTATATTACCAGCAGGAACAAGTTTACGTGCAGTTAGTACAGGCGAAAAATTAGTGTTGGCTCCTAGTAATCAACTCCTTGTTAGATCAAGTGTAGACGATTCAGTTGACGTTATTGTTAGTTACGTGGAGATTACATAATGAGTTATTATATTGGAACAAGCCCAACTGACGTTATTGATAGTTTTATCAAACGTTATTTCTACGGAGTACGTAGAAACGAAGACGGGGAATTATTTTTAATGAAATCAGACCAATTAGCAGGTGGCGACGAAAATATTGTTGTCGTAAATAATATTGGTATTGCTGCAGAAAACTATTTAGACTTTGAAGAAGGTATTGATTTCTTAAGCGGCATAGATGAAAATCATGATAAACTTTACGACAATG